>WNFT01002303.1_pt1 | contig 16351 bp, 11 predicted proteins | sample 5400191 | NCBI WGS metagenome assembly WNFT01 (sample SAMN13153359, study PRJNA577476) | soil metagenome | isolation source: 80 cm saprolite under Madrone tree | place: USA:California | collected 2016-06-14 | reverse complement strand
TTCGGCATCCCGAGCGGTAACGTGCTGCCGCTGATCGAAGCCATGCGCGTCGGCCGGCTGCCGTACGTGCTCACGGCCCACGAGGGCTCAGCGGCGTTCATGGCCGACGTCATGGGGCGACTGACGGGCGCGCCGGGACTCTGCATCGCGACGCTGGGACCCGGCGCCACGAACCTCACGACCGGAGTCGGGAATGCCTACCTCGATCGCTCGCCGCTCCTGGCGATCACGTGCAATCTGCCGACGTCGCAGCTCGGGCGGCGCATCCAGATGGCGATCGATCATCACACGCTCTTCCGGCCGATCACGAAGGCCACGCTGGCCCTTCGGGAGGGCCGCGTCGCCTCGATGCTCGCCGAGGCGCTCGAGATCGCCCTGAGCGAGCCGCCGGGGCCCGTTCACCTCGATTTGCCCGAGGACGTCGCGCTGGTGTCGGCCACCGAGGACGTGCCTGCGACTCCGATGGGACGGCGGCTGCACCCCGCCCCGGAGACTTCGCTGCGGCGCGCGGCCGAGATCCTGGGGGCCGCGCGCCGGCCTGTCGCGGTCGTCGGCTCGTCGGCCATGCGCCTTCGCAACCCCGACGTGCTCCAATCGGTGATCGATCGCCATCGGCTTCCCTTCGCGTCGACCACCATGGCCAAGGGCATGGTCCCGGAGGATCATCCGCTCTCCCTCGGCTGCATCGAGCGGGCCCGACGCCAGGTGCAGCGGGAGCTCCTGCGCAGCGCCGATCTCGTCGTGGGGCTCGGCTACGACGTCGTGGAGGTGGAGTATGAGGCCTGGATCGGCAAGGTGCCGCTCCTGTCGATCGACGTGGATCCCGTGGATGCGAATCAAAGCGTGACAATTGCCCACGAGGTGATCGGTGACCTCGACGCGGCGCTCGAGTGGCTGGCGCAGCTTCCGGCCCTTCGCCCCGAGTGGCCGGCCACGATGACTGCGCAGCACCGTGACCGATTTCATCGTTCGCTTCGACCCACGTCGGCGGGATTCGCGCCCCACCATGCGATCGACGTTGTTCGAGAGGTGCTCCCCCGCGATGGCATCCTGGCCTTCGACGTCGGCGCTCACACCCACCAGATCGCGTCGCAGTGGACGGCGCACGCGCCGCGCACGTTTCTGATCACGAACGGCTGGTCATCAATGGGGTTCGGGCTGCCGGCAGCCATCGCGGCGAAGCTCGGCCGCCCGCAGCGCCCTGTGGTGGCCCTGATCGGGGACGGATGCTTCCAGATGACGTGTGGTGAGGTGGCCGTCGCGCGTCGTCTCGGACTGTCCTTGCCCATCGTCGTGCTCGACGACGGCTGGCTCTCGCTGATCCAGGTCAAGCAGGTCCGGCGTCGCTTCGGCCTCTACGGGACCGACCTCGGAGAACAAGAGCACGTGGATCCTCCGGCCCACTACTTCGGTGTGCCCGCGGTCGGCGCCCGCTCCGCTGGCGAGCTCACCCGCGCCTTGAAGGATGCCCTCGCCGCCGATCACCCGACGGTGATCGAGGCCAAGGTCGACCCGAGCCACTATCTCGAAACCGTCTACGACTAGGCGCGATCAGTCGGGAGAGCGACCGTTCGCCCAGTGCTTGACGAGCGCGGCCCACCTGCTGTACCAGGCACCATGATCCGCCCGCGTCGACGAGGCCTTGCGCTCGTGCTCGGCGTGGCCCAGGTGCTCGGCGCGTCGCTTCCGGCGAGGGCGCAAGGTCCGGTCACCTGGCAGCTCGGAAGGGTCCAGTTCGCGGACACCAGTGCCAATGCCCAGCGAGCGCTGCGCATCGACGAGATGTCCGCCGATTCCACAGGAGGCTTCGTCAGGATCACCGCGCTGAACGACGGCGAGTGCGTGCCGGGCGCGGGTCTTCCGCCTCAAGGGATCCTGCAGCGATTCCTCTTCCGCTGGACGTTCAGCGGCGACGTGAGCCGTCTGTCGTTTCCCCAGCAGTTCACGATCCGCTTCACGATCGACGCGGATGGCAACGTCCCCTGCCTGGGGCTCAATCCCATCATGCAGGTCAATGTCGACGAGGCGCGCCTCGACTCGACGTTGCGAGGCGCCCGCTTTTACTTGCTGCCCAACGCCGTGCCACCGGGCACCCACGAGCCAGGCCTGCGGCCGGTCCGGGTGACGACGGCCGACGCGTGGCCCAATCCGGTGTTCTTCGCCATCGCCATCTGGGGATTTCGCGGCAACCGCCCCATGTACGTCACGGCGACGTATCCCTACACGCCGGTCACCACGCCGGTGCCGGGGGATCGTCCGACGCAAGACATGATCGCCCGCGCGGCCCGTGATCGCCGCTTCGGCGCTGCGGTGGCGGGAAGCCTCGGATCGCAGCTCAACTGGGCGCCGACGTGGGAGCTCCACTGGCTGGACTTCAACGTCGCCGGAGGCCGCCGCATCCGCATCTATCACGCCACCAACAAGACGAACCCGGCCGCGCGGTACACGATTTACCAGGACCCGGACACCAGCCAGTGGATGGGCTGGGAGCAGGCGAACTGAGGGGAGAGTAACCATGCTCGATCTCGTCATCCGTGGTGGACAGGTGATCACTCCCCAGGGCGTGGGCACCTGGGACGTCGGCATCGAGGGCGAGCGCATCGTCGCGGTCGCCGCGCCTGGCACGCTGTCCGGCGACGCGGCCCGCATCATCGACGCCACGGGCAGGCTCGTCATCCCCGGCGGCATCGACCCGCACGTGCACACGCACTGGCCGATCCCGGCGCTCGGCGGCGGGCACACGTTGAGCGCGCCGCCGGAGCAGGTCAGCCGCGCCGCCATCAGCGGCGGCACCACTACGCTGGTGGACTTCGCCGTGTGGGAGCCGGGCATGACGATCGCTCGGGCGATCGAGGAGAAGGAGAAAGTCTGGCGCCCGGGCTATACGGATCACGCGCTGCACGTGATGCTGCAGGGCGCGGTGCCGCCGGAGGTCATCGATCAGATTCCCGAGGCCATCCAGGCCGGCTTCCCCAGCTTGAAGATCTTCACGACCGACGTGCGGCCGATCGGCAAGGGCCGGATGATCCGGCTCGGTCACCTGTGGGCCATCATGGAGTCGGCGGCCAAGCACGGCGGCATCCTCGCGATCCACGCCGAGGACGACGACCTCGTCATGTACATGTACGAACGGCTGGAGCGCGAGGGCCGCACGGACATCCAGCACATGCCGCTGGTCCACAGCGCCATGTCCGAAGACATCTCGTTCCGCCGCGTGCTGCGGCTGGCGCGCTACGTCGAGGGCGCCGCCGTGTACTTCGTCCACGTGAGCGCGGGCGCGGGCGTCGAGGCCATCGCCGAGGCGCGCGGCGAGGGCCGCGCCATCTACGGCGAGACGCTGCACCACTACGCGACGTTCACGGCGGACGCGTACCTCCGGCCCGACGGGGTCATGTTCCACACGTACCCGTCGCTCAAGCACGAGGCGGACCGCCAGCAACTGTGGAACGGGCTGAAGGACGGGACGCTGAGCACCGTCGCGACGGACGAGCTCTGCACGCCGCGCGCGATCAAGGTGAGGAGCCGCCACGTCGCCGACGCCACCGGCGGCCACGTCGGCGTCGAGACGCGAGTGCCGATCATCTACACCGAGGGCGTGTCCAAGCGCGGGATGTCACTCGAGCGCTTCGTCGCCGTCACGTCCGCGAATGCGGCGAAGCTGCTCGGGCTCTATCCGCGAAAGGGCGCGATCGCGCCGGGCAGCGACGCCGATCTCGTGGTCTTCGATCACACCCTGCGCCGCACGCTCCGCTCCGCCGAGCTTCACGGCTCCGACTACAGCGCGTGGGACGGCTGGGAGGTGCACGGCTGGCCGGCCGTGGTCATCCTGCGCGGCAAGGTGGCGGTCGACAACGGGAAGCTCAGCGGCAGCGCCGGCGACGGCCGCCGTGTCCCGGGCAAGCTCGCTGCCGCGATCCAGGACGGCGCCGCGGTCTGAGGCGTCGCCCGGCGCGGCGGGCGAGGCGCTTGACGCGGCGCCGGTGCAGCCTCAGGATCGGGCGAAACCGTTCGCATCGAGGAGGCACGATGCGTCATCGCCGACGCGCCGCCTGTGTCCTGATCGCCGTGGTCGCTCTGCTCGCTGTCGCCGCGCCGGCCTGCGCCGCCCCCGAGGGCCAGATGACGTGGGGCGTGCACATCTCGCTGGCGCCGACGTGGTTCGATCCCGCCGAGACGCTCGGCATCATCACGCCCTTCATGGTCATGTACGCGATCCACGATGCCCTGGCCAAGGCCATGCCGGGAAACCCGGTCGCGCCGAGCCTGGCCGAGTCGTGGCAGGTGTCGCCCGACGGGCGCGTGTACGACTTCACCCTCCGCGCGGGCGTGAAGTTCCACAACGGCGACACGCTGACCGCGGAAGACGTGAAGTTCTCGTTCGAGCGCTACCGGGGCGCCTCCGCCAAGACCCTCAAGGAGAGGGTCGCCGCGGTCGAGACGCCGGACGCGCTCCACGTCAGGTTCAGGCTGAAGAACCCGTGGCCGGATTTCATGACGTTCTACACGGCGGCGAGCGGCGCCGGCTGGATCGTGCCCAAGAAATACGTCGAGAAGGTCGGTGACGACGGGTTCAAGAAGGCGCCCATCGGCGCTGGTCCGTACCGGTTCGTCTCGTTCACGCCCGGCATCGAGCTGGTCATGGAAGCGTTCGACGGCTACTGGCGCAAGCCGCCGAGCGTGAAGCGGCTCGTCTTCAGGGTCATCTCGGACGAGGCGACGCGTCTGGCCGCATTGAAGCGCGGCGAAGTGGACGTCGTGTACTCGATCCGCGGCGAGCTCGCCGAGGAGCTGCAGCGGACGCCGGGGCTCTCGCTGAAGCCGACGGTGATCCAGGCGCCCCAGTGGGTGAGCATGCTCGACCAGTGGGATCCGAAATCTCCCTGGCACGATCGGCGGGTCCGCGTGGCCGCCAATCTCGCGATCGACCGCAAAGCGATCAACGACGCGATCACGCTCGGCCACTCGCGGCTGACCTACAGCATCATCCCGAGCACGTTCGACTTCTTCTGGCAGCCACCCGCCTACCCGTACGATCCCACCCAGGCCAGGAAGCTCCTCGCCGAGGCGGGCTATCCCAACGGCTTCGACGCCGGCGACTACTATCTCGACATCTCGTACTCGAACGTGCAGGAGGCGATCGCCGGCTACCTGCAACAGATCGGCATCCGCACCAAGCTGGTGTCGCGCGAGCGCGCCTCGCACTGGTCCACCTACGCCGACAAGAAGTACAAGAACCTCGCCTACACGGCGAGCGGCGCATTCGGCAACGCCGCGACGCGCCTGGAGTCGTACGTCGTCGGTGGCGGCACCTACGTCTACGGCAGCTATCCCGACATCGACGCGCTCTTCAAGGACCAGGCGGCCGAGCTGGATCGAAAGAAGCGCGAGGCGCTGCTGTTCAAGATCCAGCAGCTCATGCACGACAAGGTGATGCACATTCCAGTCTGGGAGCTGGCGTTCATCAATGGCCACGGTCCGCGGGTGCAAGAGTCCGGGCTGGGCCTCATCCCGGGTCACGCCTACTCGGCGCCCTATGAAGACGTGAAGCTCAAGGCCAGGTGAAGCCGCGCGTCGCGCTCATCGGCACTGGCGGGACGATCTCCTCGATCGGTCGCAACAGCCTCGACCTCTGGGAGTACATGGACGCCGGCCGCAAGGCGGAGCCCGACGAGCTCCTCGTGCGGTTCCCGGAGGCGGCCGAGACCGCGGAGGTCGTTCCCGTGCGCTTCCGTGCGGTGTCGAGTGCGAACGTGGGGCCGGCCGACTGGCTGGCGCTCGACGCGGCCGTGCACGCCGCCGTCACGCGCGAGGCTCCGCTCGACGGCGTTGTGATCACGCACGGCACCGCGACGCTCGAGGAGACGGCGTACTTCCTGAACCTCACGCTCAAGGTCGACGCCACCGTCGTCCTGGTGGGGTCGCAGCGTCCGGCCAGCGGCCTCAGCTCTGACGCCGGGCTCAATCTCCTCAACGCGGTGCGCGTCGCGGGGGCGCCCGAAGCACGCGGGCTCGGCGTGCTCGTCCTCCTCAACGACGAGGTCCAGGCCGCGCGCGAGGTGAGCAAGACCTCGACGCTCCGGCTCGAGACGTTCCGGAGCCCGGACCTCGGCATGCTCGGCTACGCGGACCCTGACGGCCGCGTCGCGATCTACCGTCGGCCGTCGCGCCGCCACGCGCCGGCGACGGAGTTCGACGTGCGCGGCCGCACCGAGCTGCCACGCGTGGACATCGTGGCGTCGTACGCCGGCGCCGACGGCACGGCCATCCAGGCCTTCGTCGCCGCCGGCGCGCGTGCGATCGTCGCGGCGTCGCTCCCGCCCGGCGTGACCACGCCGCGCGAGACGGACGCGCTCGTGGAGGCGCGACGGCGCGGCGTCCTGGTCGTGCTCTCGAGCCGGGCAGGGAGCGGTCGCGTCCTGCCCCGCACGGTCCTGCGCGAGCGGGGTTTCGTGGTCGCCGACAACCTCAATCCCCAGAAGGCGCGCGTGCTCGCCATGCTGGCCCTCACGCGCACGGACGACGTGGCCGAAGTTCAGCGCATGTTCGACGAGTACTGACGGCCAACGATCACGCCGCGGGTCAGGCGTCGGGCTCCGTCACGCTGCCGTAGCGGTGGAGCACCCGCGAGACGGTCTGCTCCCGGAGATACCAGCGGAGCTCCAGGCGTCCATTGGCGAGGACGGGCGCGTCGATGACGGTGACGCCGGTACCGTTGGCGGCGGCGCGGGCCGCCGTCGAGATCGGCTCCCAGGCCCGCAGGCGCTCGATCCACCCGTGCTCCGTATATAAAGGATGCGCCAGGCGGTCCACGAAGCCCGCCTCCGCCTCCACCACGAGCTCCACGCCGGCGCATTCCGCCAGCCCCACCCAGGGCTCCGACTCCGGCGAGAGGCTCACGGTCAGGCGCGTTCCCGCCACGTGGGCAGCGAGGATGATCTGGCACAGAGCGACCGCGGCGTCGGGGCGCGCCGTCGTTCCCCGCGCGATCACGTGGCGGCAGGAGCGATAGCGAAATGCGTTCAGTTCTCCACGAATCGCGGCGGGGTCGTGCTCGCGGCTCCAGTGCTCACGCCACGTCCGCGCGTAGCTCGCCGCGCTCGCCTCGAGCAGTGAGCGCGCGTCGGCGTCCGTCAGCCCGGCCAGGCATCGGTCGAGCACGGTCGCGAACGACTCGGAGAGAGGCTCCTGGTCGACGGCAGGCCGCGCGACTTGCCGCCAGCGCGCGAGCTGCAGGACGTAATTCGGTCCGCCGGCCTTGGCGCCTGGCCCCACCGACGACGCCTTCCACCCGCCGAAGGGCTGGCGGCCGACGATCGCGCCGGTGATGGGACGGTTCACGTAGAGGTTGCCGGCCTCGATGCGGTCGACCCAGCGCGCGATCTCGCGATCGTCGAGCGTCTGGATCCCGCTGGTGAGCCCGAAGGGCTGAGCGTTGGCGAGCTCGATCGCGTGGTCGAGGTTGTCGGCGCGCATCAGTCCGAGCACGGGGCCGAAGCATTCGGTGCGGTGGAAGAAGGAGCCGGCACGCACGCCGAGCTTGATGCCGGGCGACCAGAGCTGAGGGTTGTCCGTTGCCGGGCGCGGCTCGAGCAGCCACTCCTCGCCCTCGTCGAGCACGGTGAGCGCGCGCCGGAGCGCGGCGCCGGGCGCTTGCGTCAGTGGGGTGATCCGACTCGTGGGCTCCCACGCGCTGCCGACCGCGAGGCTCTGCGCGGCATCGCGAAGCTGGCGCCGAAAGTCGGCGTCGTCGTACACCTCGGCTTCGCAGATGGCGAGGCTGGCCGCCGAGCATTTCTGGCCGTTGTGGCCGAAGGCCGAGCGGACCAGATCTCGGATCGCCTGATCGCGATCGGCGAGAGCCGTGATGATGATGGCGTTCTTGCCGCTCGTCTCGGCGAACAGCGGGAGATCGGGTCGCCAGCCGAGGAACAGCCGCGCGGTCTCCGCCGAGCCGGTGAGGATGACGCCGCTCACGCGCGAGTCCGTCACCAGCCCGCGCCCGATCTCGTCGTCGGGACACGGCAAGAACTGGAGGATCTCGCGCGGGATGCCCGCGTCCCAGAGACAGTTGGCCAGGTGCCAGCCGACGAGCACGGCCTCGGGCGCGGGCTTGAGGACGACGGCGTTTCCGGCCGCGAGCGCGGCGAGGACGCCGCCGGCGGGGATCGACAGCGGGAAGTTCCACGGCGGCGTCACGACGACCACGCCGAGCGGCTCCATGCGGCAGTCGCCGAGGCTGGTGGCGGCCTCGCGCAGTGTCCGTGCGTAGTAGCGCGCGAAGTCGACCGCCTCGGAGACCTCGGCGTCGGCCTCCGTCGCCGTCTTGGCGCCATCGACGATCATCGCGCCGATCAGGTCGCCGCGCCGGCGGCCAAGCTCCGCCGCACACGCCTCGAGCCGCGCGCCGCGTTCCGCGATCGACAGCGCGGCCCACGCCGGCTGAGCGGCCCGGGCAACCGTCAACGCGCGATCGACGTCCGCGGGGCCGCCCAGCGCATAGCGATAGGCGACGCGGCCGGGGCGCGAGGGATCGGGCCCGTCGCCTTCGTGGAGCGCGGTGCGGAGCTCGCCTCCGATCTGGAGCGGAATCCGATCGTGTGAACGCTCGCGCCAGCGGCGCACGACGTCGTCGATCCACGCGCGGTTGGCAGCCAGCGTCCAGTCGGTGTCGGGCTCGTTCTCGAACGCGGCATGAAGCGCGCGAAGCACGGGTGGGGCACCCGGCTCCGCTCGCCGATCCTGGAAGCGACGGGGCGCGTCCGAGAGCCCGGCCTCGATGCCGAACGCGGCCAGGAAGCGATCGCGCTCGACGAGGAATGCAGCCGAGCCCGGCTCGAGGTCGAAGACGTGCCGCAGGAAGTTCTCGGGCGCGGTGTTTTCGTCGAGCCGGCGTACGAGGTACGCGATGGCGCTGTGGAAGTCCTCGGCCCTGACGACGGGCGCGTAGAGCAGCAGCCCGCCCGCCCTCGCGTGTACCGCCCGCGCCTGGTGATTGGCCATGCCCTCGAGCATCTCGAACTCGACCCAGGGCTCGACGTGGTGAGCCTCGCGCAGCACCAGGCCGTAGGCGACGTCGAAGAGATTGTGGCTGGCGATCCCGAGGTGGACGGCGTCGGCGTGCTCCGGCCGGCAGCCGTACTGGAGCATGCGCTTGTAGTTCGCGTCCACCTCGATCTTGGTCTCGTAGGGCGCCTGGGGCCAGCCGTGCACGGCGGACTCGATGCGCTCCATCGCGAGGTTCGCGCCCTTGACGATGCGCAGCTTGACCGGCGCGCCCCCGCGCGCGCGACGCGCGAGCGCCCACTCCGTGAGGGCGCGCTGAACGCGGTGCGAGTCGGGTAAATAGGCCTGGAGCACGATCCCCGCGCTCAGAGGGAGGAACTCCGGCTCGTCGAGGACCTCGCGAAACGCCGTCACCGTCAGGTCGAGGTCGCGGTACTCCTCCATGTCGAGGTTGATGAACTTGGGCGTGATCCGTCCGTCCGGATGGCGGTAGCGATGCCGTTCCGCGGCGCGATAGAGCGTGCGCAGACGCTCGGCCACCTGGGCCACCGTCGCGCGAAAGGCGACGAGGTCGATCTGGCTGTAGACGGACGAGACCTTCACCGAGATGTATTCCACGTCGTCCCGAGCGAGGAGCGTGAGATAGGCCTCGAGCCGTCGCGCCGCTTCCGTCTCGCCCAGGATCGCCTCGCCGAGCTGGTTGAGGTTCAGCCGCACGCCCGCGCGGCGCCGCTCCTCGATGTAGCGGCGGAGGTCTTCTTCCTCGCCCGGCAGGATCACGTTCTGAGTCTCGTGGCGCAGCCGGGCCACGATCGGGGGAACGACCAGGCTCGGGAGATAGTGGGCCATGGCGCCGCCCAGGAGGAGCGCGACCCGCTCCCACCAGTCCATGTACTGGGGCACGCCGTAGCGCTCGAGAAGATAGGCGAGCTGGTCGGCGATGCGCTCCGGGCGATGACTGCGGAACGCCTGGTCGGCGAGGGCGATGGTCAGCTCCTTGCCGTGGGGATCCGCCATCATCCGGGCGAGCTTCTTGGCCTGAGCGTGCTCGTCGGCGGTTTGCTGAGCGCGCGCCTCGCGCAGGAGGGCTTCGGCCAGCTCGACGGCGCGGTGGGCGAGGCGTTCCACGATCGCAAGGTCATCCGTCGCGCGCATCGCCCCGTCGCCTCGTCCCCAGTGTACGCGCGCTCCCGCCGTACCTGGGAGCTCGTCGAAGCGCGAGGTGATCGAAGACAGCGGCGTGTTGCCGGTCGGGCGTGTCTCGATTATGCTGACGCTTCGCTCGTTCCGGATCACGGAAAGGGGAACCTCTATGCCGAGCCACACCCGGTTACGGCGCTCGCTCATGCTGGTCACGGCCCTGGCGGCCCTGGCCATTGCTGCTCTCGTCACGCTGGGTGGCCCGCCGGCGGCGGAGGCTCAGCGCAAGAAGATCGTCAACATCGCGGCCAAGGAGCCCGACACGCTCGACCCGCACTCGAGCACGCTCGGACAGTCGCAGGCCATCTCGCGCTTCATGTTCCGCGGGCTGACGCGGTTCGCGATCAAGGACGGCAAGGTGACGACGGCCGAAGTGGAGCCCGACCTGGCCGAGAGCTGGACGCTGTCACCCGAGGGGACCATCTGGACGTTCAAGCTCCGGAAGGGCGTCCAGTTCCACAAGGGCTTCGGCGAGGTGACCGCGGAGGACGTGAAGTTCAGCTTCGAGCGGCAGATCAAGAAGGCGCCCGGCACGCGCTACGGCGTGAACCTCGACGTGATCAAATCCATCGAGGTCGTCAACCCCTCCACGGTCCAGATCGCGCTGACGGCCTTCGATCCGATCTTCCTCCTGCGCATGGTGGGCTACCAGCAGGGCTACATCATCTCGAAGAAGGCGATGGAAAAGCACGGCGATCAGTTCAAGTGGAATCCCGTCGGTACCGGGCCCTTCTATTTCGAGCGGCACGCGCCGCGCGAGAAGATCGTCCTCAAGGCCTTCGACAAGTTCTACGGCGGCCGGCCCCAGATCGACGAGGTCCACTGGTTCGACGTGCCGGAGGACGCCACCAAGCTGATCGGCCTCGAGAAGGGGACGTTCGACCTGCTCTACCCCGAGGCGGTCACCGCCGACTTCGCCGATCAGGTGAAGAAGATGGGCGCCGTCATCGACCGGCGCGGCCCGGGCCAGCAGGAGCGCTTCTACATCAACATGACCAAGCCGCCCTTCGACGACATTCGCGTCCGCAAGGCGTTCATGCACGCGATCGACCGCAAGGCCATCAAGGAGACCATGTATCCCGGTGATCTGGGGAAGGTGGCGTCGAGCTGCGTGCCGCCCGGCTACTTCGGCTACGTGGCGATGCAGTTCCCCGAGCACAACGTCGAGCTGGCCAAGAAGCTGCTGGCCGAAGCGGGCTATCCGAACGGCATCACGATCAAGAACTACTTCATCAGCAAGTCCTTCTTCTACCCGAAGGTGCTCACGCTGGCCCAGGAGCAGCTCAAGCAGGCCGGCATCAACGTCGAGCTCCAGGTCGTCGAGCACGCGACGTATCACGAGAACATCCGGAAGAACCTGAACCCGTTCGTGCTCTACGGAGGCACGCGCATCACCGACGCCGACCCGTGGCTCTCGCTGTTCTTCGACGGCAAGGAGATCCCCGATCCGGCCACCGGCAACAAGGGCACCAACTTCGCCCACTACAAGGGCATCGACGACCTGCTCCACGCCGGCCGGGTCGAGCGCGACGTGAAGAAGCGCGCGGCGATCTACGCCGAGGCCCAGAAGCGGATGGAGCGCGACCTGGTGTGCCTGCCCATCAGCGACGTGCCGGGGCAGTGGGCGCGCAACCCCAAGCGTGTGAGCACGCCGTTCGCCGCTGACTACGGCGAGTTCTCGCTGCACTACAGCTACAACTATCCCGAGCTGCTCAAGGTCTTGAACTAGTCGACCTATGTTCCAGTACGTGATGCGGCGACTCCTGCTCGCCGTCCCGATGCTGCTCGGGGCGATGAGCATCGTGTTCTTCGCGATGCGCGTGCTGCCGGGCGATCCGTGCGTGGCGATGATGGGCGATCAGGCGACCACGGAAGCCCTGGCCGACTGCACGCGGAACCTCGGGCTGCACCGGCCGCTGGCCGTCCAGTACGCGGATTACCTCTGGCGATCGGTGCGGCTCGACTTCGGCAACTCGCTGCGCCAGGGTTACCCGGTCAGCGAGTACATCGGGCGGATGTTCCCCCACACGTTCATCCTGGTGATGGCGAGCGCGGTGGTGGCCGCCCTCGTCGGCGTCCCGATCGGGATCGTCTCGGCGCTCAAGCGTCGCAACCCGCTGATCGACTACCCGTTGCGGATCTTCGCCCTGCTCGGCCTCTCCATGCCGGTGTTCTGGCTGGGAATCCTGCTGCTCATCTTCTTCTCGCTCCGGCTGGACGTCTTCCCGCTCATCGGCGGGGGCGACCTCGACGCGGTCTTCACCATGATCCGTTCCGGCGAGATCTTCTCGTCACCGGGTGATTTCTTCGCCGCGGTGGGCGACGTGCTGCATCACCTGGCGCTGCCCGCGCTGGCGCTGGGCTTCACGCTGGCCGCCACGGTCAGCCGGCTCTCCCGCTCGGCGATGCTGGAAGTGATCAGCCAGGACTTCATCCGCACCGCTCGCGCCAAGGGGCAGGCGGAGCGCGCGGTGGTCTACAAGCACGCGCTGCGCAACATGCTGGTGCCGCTGCTCACGATCATCGGGATCTTCGTGGCCATCGCGCTCACGGGCACGGTGCTCACCGAGACGGTGTTCACGCGGCCGGGGCTGGGCAAGATGCTGGTGGACGCGATCAGCGCCCGCGATTACCCGCTGGCTCAGGGCGCCATCACCGTCTTCACCATGACCATCATCGTCGTCAACCTCATCGTCGACATGCTCTACGCCGTCGTCGACCCTCGCATCACCTTCCGGTAAGCGTCGAGGCACCGAACGATGGCCATCGCGCGTGGAGCCGATCGAGCCGACCTGGCGGTGCTCGGCTCGGCCGAGGAGACGCGAGGCGCGCGGCGCCATTATCTGCGCCGGTGGCTCCCCATCGGCATCGGCTTGCTCCTGGCGGCGGGCATGATCGTCGTGGCCGCTGCCGCGCCTCTGATCGCGCCTTTGAGTCCCTCCGCGCAGTTCTCCGATGCCGTCCTCAAGGCCCCGGGCGCCGTCGAGCGCCACGTGCTCGGGACCGACGAGTTCGGGCGGGACATCCTGAGCCGGATCATCTGGGGCGCGCGCATCTCGCTCGAGGTCGGGCTGGCCTCCGTGCTCTTCGCGTGCGTGCTCGGCGTGCCGCTGGGGATCTTTGCCGGCTATCGCGGCGCCTGGGCCGAGGTCGGGATCATGCGCGCCACCGACATGCTGATGGCCTTTCCCACGCTGCTGCTCGCGCTGATCATCGTGACCGCGCTGGGCGGCACGCTCGTCAACGAGATCCTGGCCATCGGGATCGCGCTGACCCCGAACTTCGTGCGCCTGGCCCGGAGCCTGACCCTCACCATCCGCGAGAACGACTACATCATGGCCGCGCGCGCGCTCGGCAGCGGACCGCTCCGCGTCATGGCGCGGCACGTGTTCCCCAACCTCCTCTACGCGCTCGTGGTCGTGGCCACGCTCTACATCGCGACGGCCATCCGCACGGAGGCGGGCCTGTCGTTCCTCGGCCTCGGCATTCCGCCGCCTACGCCGAGCTGGGGCAACATCCTCAGCGAAGGCCGCCAGTACATCAAGTGCTGCCCGTGGATCACGACGTTCTCCGGGGTCGCGATCATGCTGGCCGTGCTCGCCTTCAACGTCGTCGGCGACGCATTGCGCGACCTCCTCGACCCCCGCCTCCGCGGCGACTAGCGTCGCAGCGCGCCTATCCCACCACTCCGGTAATCGACTCGGCGGGCTGACGGCACGAGAAGATGAGTCCCGCCCTCGAGATCTTCGTTGTCGTCGCGGCCGGCCTCGTGTCCGGCTTCATCAACACTCTGGCCAGCAGCAGCTCGGCCGTCACCCTGCCGCTGATGATCGTGCTCGGTCTGCCGGCGACGGTGGCCAATGGCACCAATCGCGTTCCGATCCTGGCAGGCGCACTCGCGGCGCTGCTCGCGTTTCACCGAGCGGGCGTGCTCGAGTGGCGGAACGGGCTGTTCTTTTCGATCCCGGTTATCGCCGGAACGGTCGTGGGTGCGGCGCTCGCCTCGGTGCTGGATGCGCGCGTGATGGGCTGGGCCGTGGTGGGCGCCGTCGTGGCAGCCTTCATCATGCTGGTGAGCAATCCCAAGCGCTTTCTGCAGGAGGCCGCACCCGATGGGCCGCGCGTCGGATTCCTCACGGCTGCGGTCTTCGTGCCGATCGGTATTTGGGCCGGCTTCATCGTCCTGGACTCGGCCACGTACATGCTATTGGGACTCGTCGTCGTCGTGGGCTACGACCTGATCCGTGCCAATGCCATCAAGAGCCTGTTCCTGCTTTGGATCAGCTTGGCCTCACTGCTGGTCTTCTACGTCGAGGGCGAGGTCGACTGGCGCATCGGGTCATGGCTGTCCGCCGGCAGCATCCTCGGGTCGTGGGCAGGTGGGCGGTTCGCCACGAAGGAATGGGCGAAGGTCTGGGTATTCCGCCTGTTGTTGATCGTCATCCTCGCCGAGATCGGTCAACTACTGCACCGCTTCGGCGTCCTCCGATTCTAGTTCTCGCCCTACGCATACAGCGGGCGGCGGTCGATCAGCCTCAGCCATCCTCGCGCCACCCGGTAGATGAACCACAGCCCGACGAGCCCGAGCGGCAGCCACGCGATCAGGATGCCGATGCCGAGCGTGGCCACCACGAAGAGCAGGCACAGCGTCACCCACAAGAGCCCGAACCAGAACGTGCGGATCTGCCAGCGGAAGTGCGACTCGAGCCACGTCCCGCGCGCCTCGCTCCGCTTCACGTAGTTCAGGATCACGGCGATGATCGAGGGCCAGCCGGTGAGGAACGCGCCCACGATGGTGGCGACGCCGACGACCCCCATGATCAGGCTGACGGCGTGCAACGCGTAGATTACGTGCGTCAACGTGATCAGGGACGGCGGTGGCTCTTCGGGCATGGCCGGCCCAGTGTACGCGACCTTGCCTCGACGCCGCAGAGACGGGACAATCTCGCGGCACGCGTGATGCCAGCGCCAGGAGGGACGGATGGATCTCGAGCTTCGCGGCCGCAACGCGGTGGTGACCGGATGCAGCGTCGGGATCGGGCGGGAGATCGCCCGCGTCCTCGCCGCCGAAGGCGCGTCGACCCTGGTGATCGCGCGGCGGGGCGAGCTCTTGAAGACCCTCCAGGACGAGATCGAGGGCGCCGGATGGAAGCGTCCCCACGCCCTGGCCATCGATCTCGCCGACCGCGCGTCGGCCGCCCGAGTCCGTGACGAAGCCCTCGCGCGCCTCGGTCACGTGGACATCCTCGTGAACAACGCCGGCGGCTCCCGGCCCACCGCGGTGGACTCCCCCGACGGCGTGTGGGACGAGTCGTTCGCGATCAACTTCAGCGCCGTCCGCAAGCTCGCCCAGGCGTTCCTGCCCGGCATGATCGAGCGGCGCTGGGGCCGGATCATCAACGTCACCGGAACGTCGGAGCCGGGAGGCACCAACGCGGCGGGGCCGGCCAAGGCCGCCGTGCACGCGTGGGCGAAGGCGCTCTCTCGCGACGTGGGCCGTCACGGCGTGACCGTGAACTGCCTCGCCCCCGGGCGGATCCACAGCGAGCAGATCGACCAGCGGCTGCATCCCACGCGCGAGAGCCAGGAGCAGTTCTCGCGCCAGATTCCGCTTGGCTACTTCGGCGATCCCTCCGACATGTCGTACCTGGTCGCGTTTCTTTGCTCGCCCAAGGCGCGCTACATCTCCGGCGAGCGCATCCACGTGGACGGGGGCCTGCACCGCGCGATCTGAGGAACGCCAACTCGGCGGGCGGCCGCGATCTCAGCGAGCTTTGCGGAACGCGCGCTCGAAGCCGGGAAGCGCGCGCACGACGGTGTCGCGCTCTACCGTGAGCGAGATGCGGATGTGGCCCGGCATCCCGAAGCCGGAGCCCGGCACCGTGAGCACGCCTTCGTCGGCGAGCAGGCGGACGAAGGCCACGTCGTCGTCGATGGGCGTGCGGGGGAACACGTAGAAGGCGCCCTGGGGCTTCACGCACTGGTAGCCGATGCGGGTGAGGCCCTCGTACATCAGGTCGCGCTTCTCGCGATACGGCCCCACGTCGATCACCTGGTCGCCCACCTCGGCCACGACCCACTGCCACAGCGCCGGCGCGTTGACGAAGCCGAGGACACGGCTCGTGAACGAGCAGGCCTCGAAGAGCTC
>WNFT01004689.1_pt1 | contig 16362 bp, 14 predicted proteins | sample 5400191 | NCBI WGS metagenome assembly WNFT01 (sample SAMN13153359, study PRJNA577476) | soil metagenome | isolation source: 80 cm saprolite under Madrone tree | place: USA:California | collected 2016-06-14 | reverse complement strand
AGACGATAGCCGTGGTCGGATTTGACGAGGCGGCCAGCGGTGGTCATGGCGGCCAACCGCTCATAGAGGCTGGCGGTGCGGATGCGGCATCGCCCACGCAGTTCGGAGAATGCAAGCGGACGGGCGGCCTCGGCGAGTGCGGCGGTGATGCGCTCGTCGACGGAGCTTTGCGTCGGTGTTTGCGGGGTGCGCGGTTCGATGACCTCGAGCGCCAGCGCATTGGCGCGTTGGGCGAGATCGATCGTAACGCTGGGCATGGCGGGAGCGGCGCGGTGCTCGACCGTGAGGGTGAGATCATCGCCATTGCGGCGCAGATAGAGATTGGAATCACCCCAGGCGTGGAACTCGGAGGATCCACGCAGGGCCTGTCCGGCGCGCACGCCGCCGGCGCCCTTTTTGGAATGATGGACGACGACCACGGCGATGCCGTGGCGGCGCTGCAGCTCGCGCAGATAGGCGAGCAGCGGCGCCACCTCGCCGCTGGCGTTCTCATCGATGCGATGCAGCCGTACGAAGGGATCGAGGACAAGGAGGCGCGGTTGCAATTCGGCGACGGTCTCATCGAGGCTCCTGCGGTCGGCCTCAAGATCGAGCCGCACGGTGGGTGCGGTGATCACCTGGACGTCGAGATCGGCGAGCGCGAGGCCGGCGGCGGCGCAGATGCCGTCGAGCCGCCGGCGCACGATGTGAAGCGCATCCTCGGCGGCGTAGAGCAGAACGCGTCCGGCGCGTGGCACGGCGAAGCGCCGCAGGCACGGAACGCCGGCCGCGACCGCGACGGCGAGGTCCAGGGCGAGGAAGGATTTGCAGCATTTTGGCTCGCCGCCGATGATGCCGACCGCCTGCTCGGACCACAGAGAGGTGACGAGCCAGCGCTGTTCCTCGGCGCGATCGGCGAGGCGCCAAGCGGGCTCGACCGGAAGCAGTCTCATCGCCGTCGCCCTGCTGCAACCTTGGTACCGGCAGTTGGCGGGGTGGCGCATGTCTCCAGGAACAGCTTCTCGTCGATCTGCCGGGCCTCGCGCTCGGCGGCGTATACGAGCAGCTCGCCGGCCATGTTCATGAGGGCGCGCAGGTTGCCCTGGGCGTGATCGCACAGCGTCGCGATCAGCTCCGGGGTCATCAGCTTCACGGCGCCGGCCTTGTGCAGTGCCTGCCTGAGATACTCCTGGAGCTCGTCCGGAGTGGCTCGCTCGATCGCCAGGCGCACGCGCATGCGGCTGGCGAGGGGGAGGAACTCGTCGGATCGCAAGCGTTCGAGGAGCCGTCCGTCGCCGGCGAGCACGACCGTGAGCAGGATGTGGGAGTCGAGCCTGGTGGAACACAACAGGCGCAACTCGGAGAGAACGGTGGACAGCATCTCCTGCGCCTCGTCGACGATGAGCACCGGCCGCGCCAGCGAGGCATCGATGTGGGTCTGCCAGCGCTCGCGCAGCACCTTGGCGCCGGCCCATCGGTTGTGGGGACGGAGCTCGACGCCGAACAGGTCGCCCATCTCGCGATAGAAGTCGGCGAGATTGGCCTGGGGCCGGCTGCACACGCCGACCTTGACGTCACGTTGCTCCGAGAGTCGCTCGGCGAGAAGGCGCAAGGTGACCGACTTGCCGGCGCCGGGAGCCCCGGTGACGAGGGCGAAGCCGCCTTCGCCAACCAGCTGCTGGACGCGCCAGCAAAACGACTCGATGCGCCGCGTGACATGGAGCGCCTCGACCGGCACGTCGGGCGCGAACGGATTCCATTTGAGGCCATAGAGCGCGAGCAGCTTCTTGTTCACGTGTCGTCTCCTTGCTCGTCCTTGGGGAGATAGGGCGGCGGCAGTCCGGTGGCGGCCTGGCGGTCGATCAGCCGGGCGAGCAGTGGCGCGATGCCGGCCGCCGGCTTGACGTCGATGGGGGCGGGCGAGATCGGATCGAGGGTACGGCGCAGGCCGCTGGCATTCTGGGTCTTGTCCTGGGGGAACAGCCGGGCCAGCACCGTGCCGGTGCGTTCGTCGACGAGGTGGACGAGGCCGAGATCCCAGCCTGCGTAACGAACCTCGATGCGGGAGAGATGGCGGTAGCGGTTCGGCACCTCGAAACGGCGCCCCTCGATGACGACGGTGCCGTCGCTCTTGCGCTGCATGCGCTGATCGGTACGCGTGAAGGCGAGGCGCAACGTATCGCTGTCCGGACACGACCGCGTCACCTCTGGGCCGGCGAGGAAGCGCGTAATGGGGGCTTCGCCGATCTCGGAATGGACCTTGCGGTTGTACTCGTACTCGACCCAGGCCTGCGTCGCCTCGTTGAGGACCGCAAGCGTGAGATCGGGGACATCCTCCAGCATGGCGATCAGCCGCCCCTCAACCGGACCCCAGAACGCCTCCTGTTTGGCATTTTGGTAGGGGCTGTAGGGCAGCGTTGTCTGGTGCAGGATGCCGAGCCGCGTGAGCCCTTCGGTGATCTCGGCGGCCGTCATGGCCGCGCCGTTGTCGCTCAAGCCGGAGCGCGGCAGGCCGCGCTTCTGGAACGCCTGCGACAGGCCATGGGCGATGATCTCTGCCGTCTCGGCCAGATACCACTGCAGATGACAGGCAAGCCGCGAGCGATCATCCAGCACGCCGAACAGGATCGGGGTCTGCCACTCGCCGCGCGCGGTCAGCACCTTCCTGGAGCCGTGGTGACAATCCCAGTGCCATAATCCATTCACGTACGCGGCCTCGTAGCTGCGCACCTCGCGGTCGAACAGCCGCGCCTCGGCGCGGTCGGCGCCTGCGGTCTGGCGCGACGTGACGCGCCGCCGCTTGTCCAGACCGTTGGCCTTCATGAAGCGGCGCAGCGTGTCGTAGCAGGGCAAGGGCCGCAGATCGGCTCTGGTCTCGGCGAGTGCAACGAGATTGTCGTGATGGAGCTGGACGCTCCAGCTTTTGTGCGCGGCGTACTGTGCGAGCACGACTTGGCGCGCCGCGTCGCTCATTGCGGGTTGCTGGCCGGCATCGGTGCGCAGCTTGCGACGCAGGACGCCGACCGGGTCGCTGCGCTCCTTCAAGGCGCGGTAATACCAGCGCTCGATGGTGGAGAAGCCGAAGCAGACAGGATCGCCCGTGATGGGATGACGCCACTGGCGGCCGGCAAGCACTTCGATCTCGGCGCGCAGCTCGCCTTTGGGCGGCGGCGCCGCCAACAACTGTCCGATCACGCAGAAGCGCAGATGCGCCCACCGCTCATGGACTCGGGGACCTCGTGCCTGCCGTGTCACGCCGGCGCTCCTCCGGATCGGGGCGCATGGACCGTAGATCGATGACTGGATTGGTGGCGACGAGCATCCTCTGCGGATTGTGGAAAGCCGTTAGCCAGCGTGCCTGTTGCCTCCGGTGATCGGGGCGATCAGGCGCAGCAGCGCGACGAGACGATCGGCATCGTCACCGGTGAAGCGTTCGATGAGCGCAGCCGGCAGCCGGTTTTGATCGACCGGCGGCATGAACGTGGCGCGCGCGATCTGCCAGAAGGATGTTGTGGTAAAGCTGTCACGCCACCACGTGCGCCAGCGCTCGACAGTGCGGCGGTCGACGCCGATCAGCTCGGTAAGTTCCCGCATGCGCCGCGCCGTCGCGCCGTGCCGCAGGATCGCAATTAGCACCACGATCGCGGCGATGTAGACCTTGGGGCCGAGGAAGCGCAGCGACGGCGGCGTCGCCCGTGATCGACAGCCATCGACTGCGCAGCAGAAGCTGAAGCGCCGGTCGTGCTCGCCCCCAAGGCGGCAGGGCCTGCCACGCGGCTTGCGCCAATACGGAGCGGAATGAACAACGCCGCTGCACCGCGCGCAACCCGTGCACCGTGCGGTGTCGGCAAGGTCGCGATCATAGGCGAGCAGCAGCTCATGGAACTTGGCGTCAGCCAGCAAGTCTCTGTACAAGGGGGCGTCCTCCTCGGCGCGAAGATGCTGACCACAATGGCCAAGCCCGGACGCAATGATCCCTGCCCCTGCGGCAGCGGCAACAAGTATAAGAAGTGTTGCCTTGCCAAGGAGGAGGCGGTCGCGCGCCAGCAGCTGGCCAAGGCCGAAGCGAGGCGCATCGAAAGCGCCGTCGCGCATCGCCTGCACCTTCGTGAGGTGAGAGCCGCCATTGCGGCGAGGCTCTCCGGCGCCGAGGACGCTGACGAGGACGAACTGACCATCGCGTCCAACGCCGCCGCCGAACTCGTCCGTGCCGGCAAGCTCGACGAGGCCGAGCAGGCTGCCCGCGATCTCCTGGTGCGGTTCCCCGACGTGCACGACGGCTACGATCGCCTCGGCATGGTCTATGAGGCCCGTGGCGACAACCGTCAGGCTGCCGACTGCTATCGCAAGGTGATCGCGTTCATCAGGGAGCACCCCGACGACTACGAGCCCGGCTTCGAGGACGTGTTCGTCAAGCTCGTGAATCGCCTCGACCCGCCAGCCACAACCTGATCGCCGCCACTCCGCTGGCGCTCCGTGAGGGCGCAAAACCCGCACCATCACAAACCATCCTCATGACGTCCGAACTTCCCACTCAACTTGCCGCCGCAGGGTTAAGGGACCATGGCTGACGCGCCGGAGTGAGCAAGCCGTGCTCAACCACATGACCGACAGGGAGCAGCGCAAGTATCTGCGACGAATGGAGGACTGACATGCCAACTTTGCCTATGGCATCCGCACCAAAGGCACCGCCCAAGCCTACTGCCAAGGTCAGTTGGAACGTCTACTTCGCTGGTCAGGTCGGGCGCTGGATTGGGACCATTGAAGCTAAGAGCGGTAAGGCAGCAATTGCCGCTTTTGCGAAGCAGTCCGGCTATTCACCTCACAAGCTTTTCGTGATCAGGCGTCGGTGAATTGCCGCGCAGACCACACATCCCGCCAATACCACCAACGCCTGAACCTACGGGACCGTTATATGATTGGGACTCTTTCAAGTCAGGCACACGCCCGCACGGCTGATAGGTTGGGTCCAGGCACGCAATGCAGATGAGGCAGTCAGGGAAGCGGCCAAACAGTTCAACAGGGAAGCAAAACGATTGATTGCCGTGAGGCGACGCTAATGCCGATAGGCCTTTACGGCAAATGCAGTCTTGAATTCGGGGTGATTGTAGTGAACCTCAAAGCCGTGGTCTCTGGCATGTCTGATCGCTTGCGGCGCTATCTCGAAGTGCTCTGCCTTGCCAGCCACCAAGGGCATGCTTTCCCAACCTTGATCGGTCTCCTTTAGCCAATGCCAAGGGTGCACAGGGTGGCCGGGCTTGGCTCCTTGACCGGGGCCTTGACCCTTAAGTGGTCCATCATAAAAGTTAGAAAGAAAAAACACGGCGTTCATGCCGTCCTCCCCTTGGTCCCAGATTGAGTGCCGCGCAAACAGGCACCCGCGCCTGAAGCTCAGCACTGTTTGACTTCGATATATATCAGGTTCAACACACACCCGCGCAGCTACTTGGATCGGTCCGGGCTGCCAATGCGGATGCTGTCCAGGAAGCGGCCACGCAGCTCAATGAGGACCCGAAGCGATTGATCGCCGTTCCAAAGCATTAGGCCATGACAACTATAAGGAGCATAACAATGGCGCAAAAACAGCTTACACAGAAAGAATGGGATCAAGCCAACGACCTCAGTGACGAACTGATGACTGTAATGGTCGGCAAAGGCACTAGTAGCGGTGTTGGCATGGTAGCCGTTACCTTCCTTGTGGCAAAGACGCTCCTAAGCCTTTCCGACAATAACAAGGCCGAAGCACACACCACTTTAGATGATACGGTTATTCCAAACATAACCATCGCAATCGATGAATTTGAATTTAGCAATGTTAAACATTAGACGCTTAGGCGGAGCTAGGGCTATGCTGGGCTTGATCTATGCCACGCAAACCACAGCCGCCAAACCTGAGCCTAAGCCAGCTGAGATGCACAACTGGGCTGGTGGAGTACCGAGGCACCTACGGAATTATTGCAAAAGTATCTTTGAATTCGGGAGGGTCATCGTAAACCTCAAAGCCATGACTTTTCGCATGGTGGATAGCTTGCTGTGCAGTTTCGAAGTGCTGAGCGTTACCAGGCACCAAGGGTCTGCTTTCCCAGCCCTGGTCTGTCTTTTGTAACCAGTGCCAACGGTGTGCAGGGTTGCCGCTTTTGGGTTGCTGGCCGTGTCCCTGACGCCTAAATGGTCCATTGTACCAGTTAGCTAGAACCGCTGCCCTGTTCATGGTGCCAGCCTCCCACGCCTCCTGCGGCCCCGGAACGAAGCCAAAGCTAAGCTACCCATCCTGTGCGAGGATATCTATGAGCGCTATAAGGAATAGCTTTGGGCGGGCGGTCCCGGCCTTCGCGTTTTCCTGTTGCTGACCGATGCTGCAAAAAGTGGCCCCGACCTTGGGGATATGTGGCGGGGGAGGTCGGGGCCATTTGCTCTGTTTGGACAGAGCACGGTCACCTTGACACCGCTTTCATGCCAAGATCAAGACATCTTCGGCTCGCTCCGCGCAATAATCTGTGCACCGTTTCGGTATTGAATTGTATCCTTCGGAAACGTCCTCACGGCGGTCTCATATGCAAGCCCTGCCGATGGATCAGGTTGGTGGCACGGGCCAGAATTTCATCCTCTGAGTTGACCCGGATAACTCGGAAGGGCAGGTCTTCAGCCATCGGCGTCGCGAGGCGATTGTTCGAGGCGTCGCGCAAGACTGTCCACCATGCTTTGAATCATGGCCGCGCGATCCCCGGGGGCATGGCCTCCTCCCCGCGGTAGGTCCCGAGACAAGGCGCTGAAATGCATGCACGCCGCCGATGAGGCGCACGATCCTGGCCGGTGGCTCGCAGATGGCCCGCGTCCTTGATCGTTAGGCAATGACTCAACTCGCGAACGTGTGAAAAGGGGCGAGGAATCAGTCGCGAACGTGTGATTGGAGGCCGCGAATCGCTCCCGCACGTGTGATAGGAGCGCCAGGAACAAGAATGTGTTCGACGGACTTTCTGTCTGGTGGCCGGTATACAAGCGAGCGGTCGTCTTGTTTACCTCGTTTGTAGTGTCGGCAAAGGAGGAGGTTCGAATGGGAAAATTGCCGCTTATCGCCGCCGTCGCTAGCGCAATGTGGGCTCTCCCAGCATTCGCCGAAGGTGGAGGTAATCCTATCCCTTCCAAGCCTGCGGTCACGCTCGCTCAGCTGGACTTCTGTATCGGACCCGACTGCCGGCGTGAGCGTGAACGTCGCTATTATGATCGGTACGATGACGATCGGCGATATCGTTACGACGATGATTGGCGATATCGACGCGGAGACCATTGTCGCGATGTGACCATCCGCGAACGGCGCGGCGATGAGATCGTAGTCAGGCGTGTGCGCCGTTGCGACTGATTGCGAGCGGTGGGCACCTCTCTCACATCTCTCTCACATCACGTACGCTGGGCCCTACGGGTCCCTGGGTGTGCGCGATGTGAGATCGAGCAGAACGTTGCCGTGATCTGGCGAGCATTACAGCACGCTGGTTGGGGCCGAGGAGTTGGGCGCGCTGACCTACGAGCGTTAGCCGCTTTGACAATTCCGACCTAACGGATGGCGTCTCGCCTTAACAGGGACCGAGGAATTTAAGCCCGGCACGGGGATGGAAGCGCTTCTCGTCAAAATTCTTGCCACAGCACTGGCGTTTAGCCAAGTGACGGTAACCCCGCACGCTGTAAAGACAGAGTTCAGTCGCGATCGCGGTCAACAGCAGGTGGCGGAATTCCTCCAGGCCGGCTGCACCCATATGATCAAGGCCTTCGAGATCGAGAACATCAATCTCGATGACCTCATTGACACTGCAATGGAGGATCCGCGGGCGTTTGGCGGCGAGAACAAGGAATTCCGTGGCATCAATTTTGCCGATCTGCAAACGGCGTACCGGCAATTTTGCAAGCACCAACCGGTTGAGCACGCCGTCATAGATCTGGGCGAGGTGATTGATTACTACAATAAAGCGGCCTCCGCCCTTCCAGACCACAACAAACTCAAGGGCCTCAAGCTCCCTGGCGAGAGCATTGTGCTCGACATAAAGGGCGAGCGCTTCGCTGAAATGTTCGAGGACAACCAGCGCCGCGTCTGGATCCCCCTTGCCGAAGTCCCTGACCACGTGCGTAACGCGTTCATTGCTGCCGAGGACAGGCGCTTCTACCAGCACAAGGGCGTTGACGAGCGCGGCTTGATCCGCGCCTTCGTAAGTAGTCTCGCTCAATCCGGGCGCCCCGAGGGAGGCTCGACGATAACCCAACAGCTCGTAAAAAACCTGCTGGTAGGTGACAATCGCACTTACGAGCGCAAAATCCGAGAGATGATTATCGCAGCGCGGATTGAGTCAACTCTTACTAAAGACGAGATCCTGGAGCTGTACCTCAATTCCATCTATCTCGGACGCGGCTCGTGGGGCATTGAACTTGCCGCCCGAAGTTATTTTGGCAAATCGGCGAGAGAGTTGGCGTTTGAGGAAGGCGCATTGCTCGCGGGGCTGACCAAAGGGCCCAACTATTTCAGCCCAGATCGGCAGCCGGTCCGCGCACAGGAGCGGCTCGGCTATGTTTTGGCCAGGATGCGAGAAGATGGAATGTCGAGTGCTTCGGAAAGCAACGAGCAGCGCAGCAGACCGGGATTACCGCTACTGCCTGCGCTAATACCCTATCAGCGGCCGCGACGCGATATAGGCTTCCATTTCGTCGACGACGTGGCCCGGGAAGCAAAATCGATAGCGGGGATCAATGCAGTCACCGCTGATTCCTACACAATACGGTCCACCATCAACTCGCAATTACAGCGGGCGGTGGAAGAGTCGTTGCAGGAAGGATTGTTTCGATATGAGAGTGGTGCTGGTCGCCTGGAATTCCGGGGTGCCGAAGCGAACCTTGGCGAAGCCATCCAGCGGATCGAGGCAGAAAAGAAATCCACCAACGAGCGGCCGTCGTGGCAGCAGGCCCTCATAAGCGCGCGCCTGCCGCTATACGATGTCCACTGGAAGCCAGCCGTGGTGGTGGAGAAACCGAGCGGCAAGAGAGGGCAAGCTTGGCGCGTTGGCCTCACGGACGGGCGCATCGCGTCGCTTTCGCTCGATTCCCCCGCCGCACAGCGCAAACTCGACATTCACGACGTCGTTTTGGTTCATCTTTCCGAAGGAAAGGGCAAAACTTCGGCCCGCGCCGAGCTGCGGGTGCGCCCCGTTGTCCAAGGAGCAGCGGTGGTTTTGGAGAACAAGACGGGCCGCATTCTGGCGATGACCGGCGGCTTCTCCTATCCCTTGAGTCAGCTCAATCGCGCCACCCAGGCGGCCCGCCAGCCAGGCTCGGCAATCAAGCCGCTGACCTATCTCGCGGCCCTAGGCAAGGGCTTGCAGCCCAACACGCTGATCAGTGACGGCGCCATCACATTGCGGCCGATCGGGTTACGAAAGGCTCGCGAGCAGGATTATTGGTCGCCAAAGAATTACGACGGCCGCAGAGGCGGCACGCTGACCTTGCGGCAGGCGCTCGAAAATTCGCGTAATCGTGCGACCGCGCATCTTCTCGAGGGCGGGATCGAGAGCAAGCCCGAAGCCAGTCTCAATCGGATCTGCGATCTTGCGGTCGAAGCACAAATATATCGCGAATGTCTGCGGTTCTATCCGGTTGTACTTGGTGCGCAACCGGTGCGGCCAGTCGATCTTGCGGCCTTCTATGCGGCGATCGCGAATGAAGGCTTGCGTCCATCGCCCTACGTCGTGGAATCCATCGAGCGCGACGGGCAAAATGTCTTCCAACGCGAGCCCAAGTTGATTGCCATCGATTCTGTCGATCACGCCGCCTTTTACCAGTTGAAGTCACTGCTGCAGGGTGTTCTCGCGCGTGGAACGGCGCGCTCCATTGCGGCGCTTTCGCCCTATGTGGCGGGCAAGACGGGCACAACGGATGATGAGAACGATGCCTGGTTTGTGGGCCTCACCAACGATGTCACCGTCGCTGTTTGGCTCGGCTACGACAACGCGGACGGCCAACGCCGAACACTGGGCAGCGGCTCGACCGGGGGCGCCGTGGCGGTGCCGGTTTTCGAGCCGATAATCCAGGCGGCATGGGCGCATGTCGCACTAAAAGACGCACTCGCTCCGCCCTCGCCGGAGGCAAGGCGGCAGCTGTCGTGTAAATTAACCGACATCGAAACCGAGGGAAGACGCAGGCGAGAGGCTATCAGCGAGTGCCTCCGGCTGGATGAACACGGCAGAGTGCTTGACACTCGGCACCGTTTGGTGTCCCGCGAAAGTGGGAGGGAGGATCGCGACGAACCGGAAATTCGTAAAAAAGTCGAACCCGCCAAAAGATCCGAGCCCGCCAGTGTGTTTGAAAATACTAACCCCTGGCAAACCTTGCCAGAATGGGGGTCGACATTGGATAACGGACGGCGCGGGCTAACGCCGCGAAATTGGCAAGGTCCGAGGCTTGATAGTTCCCGTTATTTCTGGCTTCGTGACTGATCAGTGCTTAGTCAGAAACCCCGCGGCACACGAGTAAGAGTAATCACAGCAGACGCAGACTGGCCAGCCGAGACAGTCCGTCAGCATCGAAAGCGAGGGTGAGTCGCTCAAACCGCGGCGACCTCGGGCATCATTGTCCAGCAGCGGACAGTCTCGATTGTCGAACATCGAATGTTTTGCGAGAAAGATCCAGCTGACAGGCGTGATTCTTTGTAGAGGCGGGCATGTACAAAGAACGTTCGTATCATCGAGGTCGATCTTCGGAAGACGATCTGATGCTCCGTTCGCTCACCGCTCCTGGTCTGATCCTTTGTGCCGGCCTCGCGCTTGTTGGGCCGTCTTTCTTACGCCTCAATCAAGCGGGTGCGCAAACGACTTTTAAGGCCGACTACGTAATTTCGTTCGCGCGTATCACAGTCGGCAATGCCGTCGTTCGCGCAGACGTTAGCAGTAACGTGTACGCGATTTCCGCGAGCGGACGCACCGGTGGCGCTATGCGATTGTTGGTCAACGGCGACGGAAACCTGACGTCTCGCGGCGCTGTCACCGGCAATCGTCTCTTACCAAGCACGTTTATGTTGAAGATAAACTCTTCAGAGGATCCATTGGACGTGAACATGATGGTTGAGGACGGCAACGTCACAGAGCTTACGGTTCTGCCGCCCAGCAGCGACCGCGTGCCGATAACTGATGGAGATCGTAAAGGGATATCGGATCCGTTGAGTGCGGTGTTCGTACCCACCGGTGACACGGGAGACGGCTTGAACAAGGAGACATGTCAGCGCACGCTACCAATCTTTGATGGCCGTCAGCGCTACGATCTGCAGCTCGAGTTCAAGCGTCTCGACAAGGTCACGGCCAACAACGGCTACTCAGGCCCGGTGATTGTCTGTTCTCTGAGTTACCGACCGATTGCCGGCCACCGCGTGTCCGCCCCTCTCGTCAGGTATCTCTCCGAAAGCCGCGAAATTGAGATCGCCCTAGCTCCTCTTGCCGGCACCGGTTTGCTCGCCCCATTCCGTCTAGTGGTCGCGAACTTGCTCGCCAACCTAGTGGTTCAGGCCACCCGATTTGAGACAAGCATGCAGACGACACCGGTTCCATTGGACTCCAAGCCGAATCCACCATGATACATCATTCACACGATCGCAGGGTGGAGGCGGTCGGTCTGAAATTCATCGTCCTTGGTGTTTTCAACTCGCTAACGCGGACCTGTCTATCTTCAACACATCGTCTATCGCATCTGCCAACGATGCGCCACGGGTCACTGACTAAACGGTTTGTAAGCGTCAAATATCGAAAGGCGAGGAGGTCATGAGGACAAGCAGGACGCTTCATGTTTTTGGCGTTGCGGCGCTTTTGTTGGCGGTCGCGACCGGCGGCGGGTCCGTTCACCTCGACCGACTTGATATATCGCCAGGTATCATTGACGGGAAAACCGGGGAGAATGCGAGGAAGGCGATTGCCGCCTTCCAGCGCTCACGTGGTCTCGCGGTGAGCGGCAAGCTCGACCGCACGACCTGGGGCAAGCTTTGCGAGTCCACGAACGCGCCGGCCCTGATCGCGTACACGATCACAGACGATGACGTTCGCGGGCCATTTGTACCAGAAATACCCCGCGATCTTGAAGGCATGGCCCGCCTCAGTGCGCTCGGCTACCGGAGCGCGGCGGAGCTTCTGGCGGAAAAATTCCATACCAGCGAGGAGCTGATCAAGCTGCTCAACCCCGGCAAGACCGTTGACCGCGCTGGGACCGTAATATCCGTTCCCGATGTTGCCGGCGGTCGGCCCGAGGGGCGGGTGTTCAGGATTGAGGTGGACAAGCCAGCCAGGGCCGTTCGTGCATTCGGGCGCAATGACGAAGTGGTTGCTTTCTATCCGGCGTCTATTGGCAGCCGCGAGAAGCCGGCACCAAGCGGTACTTACCACGTTCGCCGGGTTGTCAAGGAGCCCACCTATCGCTACGACCCGAAGTTCCAGTTCAAAGGCGCACGAGCCGATAGAGAAGTCACCATCGCACCCGGTCCCAACAACCCTGTCGGCCTAGTCTGGATCGAGCTGACCAAGCCAACTTATGGACTTCATGGAACGAGCCACCCAGAAGAGATCGGCAAAACCGGGTCGCATGGCTGCGTCCGGCTTACCAATTGGGATGCCCTTGACCTTGCCAAGCGGGTTCGCAAGGGCACGCCGGTCGCTTTCCTCGATCAGACTCAAACTGTCTCCAGCCAGTAGCCGCCTGATCAGACGGGTCGACGCGTTTCAGGGTGACCCGCCAGGATCTGTTCGCGCCGGCAATCGCTTCGGCCCGGGCTCGCGCCGACCGGGTGATCTACGTCGAAGCGGGAGACAAGAAGTCGGTGCTCGCTTGTTTCGAAGAAGCTCAATCGTAAACTTGGCGCGGTAATCGCGGAAGTTGGCCGCCTCTCGATGATAGTTTCGCGGGCGGCCGCAGCTCGCCGCGGAAGCCTCCGGCGTGATCGGCATCGCACTGCGGTGCTGGCGGCGCCAAGCCGAAGCCGCCGACTTCTGGCAGCCGACAGCGGCGATGACGCGTTGGCGCGTTAGCGCACTGCCCTCCACACCTCTGCCGGTGCCGGGTGTCGGCCGCGCGCGGTGGCTTGTCGAATTGCTCCGGTGCCGTGCCGCGGAGTCCGCGACTTTCGAGTTGGAAGCGTGTGATGCCAAGGGTCGCCTCGCACTACCTGCCGAGCTGAGCCGCCCGATCGACTCCGGCTGGGCGAGCGCGCATGTAGGGCGTGGGGCGGGACTGTCCGCGCTCCGAGGGGCGCGCGATCTTCAGTGGCGACTATAATGGGTGTAACGATAGTGTCGGTGAAAGCCCAGACCGCGGGAGATACGGGGACCGGCCACGTAGCCAATCACCCCGCCCGCGAGGAAGCCAGCCGGGCCGGCTACGAGGGCGCCAGAGGCCGCGCCGAGCGCGCCGTCGAAGAGCCGTTCCCCAGCGCTCACCGCTGTCGGTGCCAATAGAGCCGCAACCATGAATGCGATCGCAATCACTCGTCTCATGATTCCCTCCGTGATGTGGGTCGATGCCCTACACCCGCAGTCCGACCCGCCCTCGCATCGGCCCTGATATTGAATGTTTCTGCCTAGTGTTAGGTTTCTAACTTTTGATTCACGTTATTGTCATCAGGCGCGAAATCGGAGCGCCGACCGATTGAGGATCCTCAGCCTGTCGAGGCTTCCGGACATGCTTCCAAGCCAGACTTGACCGGTGGCGGACATCGGGCGCATTCCTGTCAGAAAAATGTCCTCAAATGGGCGATGACGTGCTAGTATAAGTAGTGCGCGGTTAGGGGTGGGGGCGCTCTCCGCGCGCGGCTTCGGCTCTTGGCTAACCCATTCAGTGCCTCTCGCATTCGCTCAACGTGGGGGAGGTTCTAATGGCACCGACCGAAGGCGGAGATCGCCAGGTTACGCCAGACGCTGAGCTTGTATTGCTCGTCAGCCGCTGGCGAGTACGGGCCCAAGAAATCCTTGCCCAAGCTGAGACGATGAGCGACGCGGAGGCTCGGCAGACGATGCAAGAAATCGCAGCGGGATACGAGAGGTTGGCGCAACGGGTCGAACAACAGACTCGCCGGGCAGAGAAGACGTAGGGCGGGCCACCGGCTTGGGGAGTGCAGGCGCCCACCCGTGCAACATGGACTGCCCGCGCAAAACGCGCACGGCAGCGACGGCGGCGAACCCGACGTACTTCCCAGCGTTTGACGTGCGCGTGGCGGCTCATCGGTAACCAACGTGCATCGATTTAATCGAGTTTTTCTCGAACCCGAAACACGTGTTTCCTTTTTTCGAGCACGCTCTAAACACCGCGCGCGTCTGGGCGCCTGGTGCGGATTGGGAAACGTACCGAAAGCTTGCACTGCATTGCCTGCGGGCCACGGACAAGGTACGTGACCCGGGCATGCGTCTCGCGCTGCTGAGTCTCGCCACCAAGTACACAGCCTTAGCCGATTATGCTAATCGCAGGCATGAGCACGGCACGGCGCACCCCCGGCGACCACGCCTGCAAGGCCGCGTTAGCGGCCGGCGCTCGCGGCCTTTGACGGCATTTGAACCGGAGCGTGCTTCCGCGCGGCGCGGAACGGTCTCCAAAAACCGCCATCCGACGTGATGACGATCTGCGCTCGCGAACGCGTGATTGCGGGCCAGGAATCACTCGCGAATGTGTGAAAGGAGGAGCGGGAACAAGGAGTTATCCCAAAGACTTGTCTGTTTGTCCGGTGGCCGACATGCGATCGGGCGTCGCCTTTTCTTTTGGGGAGGTATCATGTCGAATCCATTGTATCGAGCGCAACGTTGTCGTCATCTGGCGGAGGAATGTCGCGCCATCGCTGCACTTTGCACCCCCTCCACCGAAATGCGAACCCACTATTCGCGAATGTCAGAGCATTACAGCTCGCTGGCTGAGGCCGAGGAGCTGGGCATGCTGGCCTACGGCCGTTAGCCAATTCGACAGTTCCGACCTAGCGGATGGCGTTTTCGCGGACGCCGCGTACCGTTAAGTCGAAGGACCCCAGGGCCGTCGCCACCCGCACCCCCCTCAGCGCGCTGCCCTGGGGTCATCCGTAGCATTACGAGGGTATCCTCGGGCGCCGGCAGTAGACACCTGCTGACGACCCACGGAGGTGTCGCGCGTTGGATGCATGGAATCGAGCAGAACATTATCGCGACCTCGCGGAGGAGTGTCGCCGCCTCGCCGCAGGCACCCTCTCCAGCATCGTGGCGAATCGTCGAGATCGCGCACGGATTCGCCGTCGTGAGGCGCGACAGATGGCCGTCGATTTCGCAAGGCTGCCGGAATTGCTCAAGCGGATTGCCGCTCTCTAGGGGAGGATCTCTCATGCAACAGAAGATCAAGATGATAGTACTCGCGAGTGCCGTGTTAAGCGGACTTGCTTTCACTCCGGTCATTGCCGCGGAGCGCGAACAGGTCCGGGCCGTCATTAACCTCATTGCGGCGGTCAAAATGTCATTTCCAGAAGGGTTCGAACGTGATGTCGCTCGCACCGAGTATGTGCGGCTCGACGGACGCGGCGAAACAGTTGCATGCCTGCGTGTCGATGACAAAGTGAGATGGTGTTATGAGCATATTCCCGCATTGGGAGCGCGGGCGGAGATGCTGCGGATCCGCAACGAGCCAGTGGAGGGAATACAGGTAGGCCAGCTATTCCACTATGTTGTCGATTACGATCTCGACGGTCTTGCCGATATTGGAAGTACAACACGGATGGAGCTTCCGGCCCATGCGCCGGTAGCGACGATCGCCCAGTTTTTTCATCGAGGCACCGGTCGCGGTGATCAATTTAGAACCGAGTACCAGAAACTCTATGACGACGGCATTCAGGTTGCCCTCAAATACCTTGGTGAATAGCTGCCTGACTAAGAACACGAGGATGCGCACACGACAGCATGCCGTCATGCGCGCTTCTGCTTTCCCCATAGCTTGGCTGTAGCCTGCGCAATCGAAGAGAATGCACCCTTCGACCAAACCGCTGGCGTAACCGATTAGGAAAGGTATTCCCAATGCTCCAGAAACCTGCGTATCTGATGCTGGCAATCCTGCTGTTAGGCGCTGCGTGTATTCCCGTTTCCGCCGCCGAGCGCGAAGACGTGCGTAAAGTCATCAATCTGGTGACGTCTGTGAAAATGCCGTATCCGGAAGCTTTAGCAAGAAACCGGGCGAGGACGGAGCGCGTCTGGCTCGAACGCGGCGGCACGACAACCGGCTGCATCAGGCTTGAGGATCGTCGGTGGTGCTATGAATACGTTTCGCCGGAGGGCAACCGGTCAGAAATGCTCCGCATCCGCAATGAGCCTTCGCGAGGCGTATATATCGGTGCCTTGTACTACTACATGGTTGACTTTGATCTCGACGGTC
>WNFT01002298.1_pt1 | contig 16367 bp, 13 predicted proteins | sample 5400191 | NCBI WGS metagenome assembly WNFT01 (sample SAMN13153359, study PRJNA577476) | soil metagenome | isolation source: 80 cm saprolite under Madrone tree | place: USA:California | collected 2016-06-14 | reverse complement strand
ACTCGAACTGTTCTATCGCAATGTGCGTACTCCATGGGAACGACGAGGCGACCTGGATGCGCAGATGGCAGCCGCTCGCGTAGGCGAACGCCGCCTGCATGAAATCATCGCCCGCTACGGTTCTAGTACCGTCCAGGCTCATGCCGAAGCATTGCTGGCATATTCTGCGCAACTCACGCGTGCTGCCCTGGTACAACTGCCAGGCACAGAGGTAGAATATACGGATTACCTGGATGATGATGGCTGGGGCGCCGAATCTTTACCGATCACCGTGCGTTTACGCGTGAACGATGGAACGCTGACCGTCGATTTTAGTGGAACTGCGCCGCAGAGCAAGGGATGTATCAATGCAGTTGCGGCAGTGACTCATTCGGCTGTTCTTTATGTAGTACGTTGTCTTGTTGGTGAACGTGTGCCTACCAACCAGGGATGTCTGGAACCAGTAAAGATGATTATACCGGAGGGTTCTCTGCTCAATCCTTATACTAGAGGAACTGCGGGAGTAGATCAGCCCGCAGCCGCAGTGGCAGCCGGTAATGTGGAAACCTCGCAGCGCGTGGTCGATGTGCTGTTCGGCGCATTAGCCCGGCTTGCTCCCGACCGCGTTCCCGCTGCATCGCAGGGTACGATGAACAACCTTACTTTTGGTGGCTATGATGCTGTACACGAAAAAACCTTTGCTTATTATGAAACAATGGGTGGCGGCATGGGAGCACGGCCAGGGGCCGATGGCCTTTCAGGTGTGCATGTGCATATGAGCAATACACGCAATACTCCTATCGAGGCCCTGGAGATGGAAATGCCCTTGCAAGTGCGCCGCTACTCTTTGCGTCATGGTTCGGGCGGTCGCGGTCGCTATCGGGGAGGCGATGGGCTGTGCCGCGAATTGCTATTCCTTGCCCCTGCTACCGTCACCCTGCTGACCGAGCGCCGTAAACGTGCGCCCTATGGATTGCATGGAGGTGAAGCAGGAGCGACAGGTATCAATATGCTCGCACGTGAAGAAGAGTTCACACAGCTTCCCGCAAAAGTAACGTTCGATGTACAAGTAGGAGATGTTCTCAGCATCTGTACCCCTGGAGGCGGAGGATTCTTACCACAGGAGGAAAACCATGACAATTGAGTTGCCCTTATTCCCACTAAATATTGTACTCTTTCCGGGTGCAGAACTCCCCCTGCATATCTTCGAGTCGCGCTATCGCGTGATGATCAACGAATGCTATGAACAGGAAAAACCATTTGGCGTTGTGCTGGTGCAGCCAGAAAGCGATTTCCTTCAGGAGGAGCCATATTCTGTCGGCACTATGGCAGAGATCGAAGCGCTTGATCGATTGGAAGATGGTCGCATGAATCTCATCGCTAAAGGTACGCGACGCTTCCGTATCCTCAGCCAGCATCATGAGAAACCCTATCTCTCTGGAATAGTAGAGCTATATGAAGATGTCGCTGAGCCAGAGCAAATGCTGGTTGTATATGCTAACCATGCTCGCAGCCTCTTCGACGCCTACCTTCAGATTTTGCTTGAAGTAGTTGGTAAAGAGCAAATTGAGTTCAATCTGCCCACCGATCCAGAGGAACTTTCTCATTTCATTGCCTACTTTCTGGATGTGCAGGACGAACAGAAACAGCGCTTCCTGGAACTGACTTCGACACAGCAACGTTTGCAGGAGGAAGTAGATGTACTGCGCAAAGAGGTACCTTTTATGCGCGAAATCCTGACCATGAGCAATCGTTTTCACACCGATGCTCCTGACCGCAGCCTTTTGAACTGAATCCGCTGCTATCAATACGAGGATTCAATCAATTGCAAATCTCTCAGCCTATGGAGCGATGCGTACACCTCTGGCAAGGAACGCCTGGTGAGCTGGCTCAGGTCGGCAATCGAGCGCCGGTCATTGATTAGAAGAAAGATGGTTCTATCATAACGAGTAAGATTAGTGATGGGATAGTTCCGTGCCTGTTTGGTAAGCAAGGGAATATTCTTCTCGGGCGCGATTCCAGGCATTTCTCGCACGCTTCGTGGCTCTTCTGAGAACTGTTTAACAGTATTCAGAGAGGGATTCGTATGAGGAATGGCATCCTCATAGATTCTTTGCGTCTGTCTGCCCTCGCCTCTAACCGGTGTTCTTGTCATGGGGGAACTAGTCCCGTTCATCTGTACCTCAGGAAGTGGTCGTGTAATCGGCGCAAGTGACGACAAGTGCGAGGGATGCTGCGGATTTTGGGGCCTGTACTGTTCCTGGTGTGGAGGTGGCAACTGTCGCTGGGATTCTTTCGCATAAAACATAAAGTGAATCTCGCCCCACCCATTCATCCATTTCAAGATAGACTCGTTTGCGTTATCCTCGTACATTCCCCAACGCACACGCACCGGTTGCCCTTGCACTATGGCCAGGCTCGCCTCTTCTCTACGCGAACCCACAGCACGTCGTATCATAAGCACCCCTGTGAGACGGTAAATCATAAGTTGCCTGATAATTTCCGAAAGTGAGGATGCGGAATATATCTGGGCCATTTACAAAGGACTCCTCGGCTTTGAGACAGTTTTTGGACATACTGCAACGGACTTGCAGCCCCCATATTCATCTACATATGATGTATCATTGTCATATCCTACCTATTGTGCCTGGAATTGTACGCATCTGCTCTTAACATGTCAAGTAGTGGCTGCCTGGAGGGGACTCTTGGGTAAATACCACTGCAGCGAACAACCAGAATTTTGTATAATGCCCTTATGAAGAATAGAATCCACACTGCTAAAAAACCTGAAACTCGATCCGCTCGAATTCAGAAGTTTATCGAAATGTTATCTAAAAACGAGACAATACATCCTTGATGGGCCGGTCCAACAGTTCGTTACTACAACGCAGAACCGAAGAAGTGAAGAGACTTATTCATAGACCTCTTTTAGGCTATACATGCCTGGTTCAAGCACTTTCGGTGCATACACTTCACTCTCTTCACCATTTGACGTGATAAGCCCAACGGTTAAGGTGTCAGATAAGTATCCCTGTTTGGCAAGCCCAGAGAGCGCCGTAAAGATGGTTGTAAGTGCCTGCTTGAATTGTTCAATATCGCCGCCGCTCCATTCCATGCTAATCTCTGGTCCAGCTTCCATGGTTTTTGGTGTATAAATCTCAACATAACAGTTGTACTGCCTGTCACCCGCTTCATCGACGACGATCTTAGGATTAAATGTCATATTACCGCTTCTCACGCCCTTTTTTGCCATTCCTGGGCCGGCGGAGGCGTTTAGCTGCTCCACAACTTTGAATACTTCGTTGAGCATTATTTCGCCCGCTGCGCGGTCATTCATAGGTTTTCCTGGGGGTGCCATTGCCTGCTCTTCCTTTCCCTGTGTGTCAGGTTCTGCTGATGCCTGTTCATTATACCAGATATTGGAGAAGAGTCCCCCGCAAAACTGGCTCAAAATAATATAATCATATCCATCGATTACTGATTGGTTGGTCGCTCACATCTGGAAATATTAGAGGGAAAGAAAGAGTGAATGCATATCAAAAATTCAAACAAAGCGCTATCACTTACAGTGATAGCATATTTTACTTGCTAGCGGCAACTCCTCTCACCAGATAGGCAAGCGTCCTCATATCTCCCACCATAAACGTCTCCTTCACCCTCCCCGGACGGGCAACCCTCTGCCGGTTCACCCACACAGTCGTGTATCCCAACTGCTTCGCAGGCACAATATCATACTTGAACCCAAAGCCCGCGTGCCATATCTCCTTTACCTTCAATCCCAACCGTTCCCTTGCCAGCAGAAACCCCTGGTGACTCGGCTTATACGCCCCTGCCTGCTCTGCCGTTATGATGTCATCGAACTTCACGCCAATCGTTCGCTCTGTTTGCGCGATGATGGAGTCGTCTGTATTGGTGATTAACACAACCTTCACTACCTTCTGTAGTTCAATGATTGCCTCTTGCGTATCGGGGAATGGTTTCCAATATCCCATCGAATCAGCAAATTCCTCGAGTTCTTCCTTGTTGGTAGGGATATTGTATTGAGCGAAAGTCATCCTCAAAGTATCAGCGAGTACCTGGCGATAGGGGCGATATTTTTCCTGGATATAGCGAAACTGGATTTCTTCCCATTCCTCTTGTAATGTTCGTGGACTGACATATCCCAGTCCCTTCATATCCAGGCTCTTCGCGAAAAACTGCTGGATTCCCCTTTCCCAGTCTATCAGCGTCCCATAACAATCAAAGGTAATTGCTTTTGGAAGTGTGATCATTGGTAACCTCCTCTTAATTGATAGTGAACGCGAGTAAAGCATTCCTTGCTGGGAACGAGTAAGCACGGATTGAAATTTGTCGGGAACGATCCTCCACTGCTAAGTATAGATGAGAAGCGGCCCAGACTCAAGTGCGTATGGTATGATACTGCTATGAGTTTGTGAATTTGTCTCCAAGGGAGGCTCTATGCTGTTAGCACCCGAAGAAACCGGACGCTTCTATCGCATCTGGTTTGCCTTGTTGAGCTACGTCAATACGCAGTTGCATCTGGTCCCGGACTTTCCAGCTTCTCCTGGAAAGGCAACCGTTTCCGTAGAAGACACGAGGCAGTTGCGCGATGCTCTCTGGGCCAATGATGCCCTGCGCGAACAGTTCATCGCCGAGAATCCGTCTCGGTTGTCAGCGGCAGACTTGGCGCTAGTCGCCAGTTGGCAGTACCGCCTTGCCGGATCATTCTACATATTCCGCTCCTTGCAAAAGTATACTATCTTTCTCTCAACGACTACTCCTGCTCATGCTTATGGCGTGCTCGGGTTGGCGAGCGAGATCGAAGAGACGATTCCCCAGCCACTTCCGGCCTATACTCAAGCCGTCTTACTGCCTTTCGAACATCGCATCATTTATGATAGCTTGCTCGTGTCCTACAATGTGATGTTTGGTCCTGGGTACCGGCAGGGCATGCAAGAGACGTATCGTAATATCCAGGAACGGGAAGCCATCATCACCAGTTTATTGCCGGAAGATCAGGCGGTAAGCGAAGCACATCTACGAAGCGACATTCTCGCCCGCAATCGCAAGGTATTGACGGCTTTTAATCGTGAACTTGGCAAATCGGGTCTTCTTCATCAGACGGTCGAAACGCATGTCGCAACGATAACCGACTTTGCCTCCACCCTCCTTCTGGCGTCTATCCCCCCACGAGGACTGCTCGATCTAACGTCTGCCGATATCCAGTCCTATCTAAGTGAGAAGTCTGGCAAGCAGCTTGTGACGAGCTTCAAGCGCTTCATACGCTTTCTGATGGATACGGGACGTATCGAATATGAGCAGGGACAGAGCCTGTATGATGGCCTCAAATAGGTGAGCCAGGGAAGTTGATTGCTCCTTCGCCTTCTCCTCATTTGTGCAGTTCGTACTATATGGCTCCCGAAACCAGGATGGCTATTTTTTCGCGAAAACTTCTGTTGATCAAAACGTCGAATACTGATATACTACACCATACCAACGAAGCAGGATGGGCGTATTGCACAGCTTTTCACCCTGAACCGGCGCAAATAACCTTTAATTGGCGTGGGGATGCAGGTGGTTCATTACAAACTCCTATCTAGATGGGTTGAACCACCGCTCGCATAGATTATCAGGAGGATAACAGGTTTCATGAAGGTCTATACCGCAGAACACATTCGCAATGTCGCATTAATTTCCCATGTTGGAGCAGGCAAAACATCTCTCGTGGATGCGGCTCTCTATGATAGCGGCGCTGTCACACGACAGGGCAAAGTAGATGAGGGTTCCTCGATCTCCGATTACGACCCCGATGAATTAAAACGTCGCATGACATTGAACGCAAAAGTTCTACCCGTTGAATGGAAGAATACCAAGATCAACTTTATCGACACCCCGGGCTATGCCGATTTCGTCGGTGAGGTGAAAGCTGCACTCCGCGTAGCAGATGCCGCGCTCGTCGTGGTCACGGCTGAAAAAGGTGTAGAGGTTGGCACTGAACTGACCTGGCAATATGCCGACGAGCGCAACTTACCACGTATGGTACTCGTCAACAAACTTGACCGTGAGAATACCTCGTTCGACACGGCCCTGGACTCGTTGCGCAAACAATTCGGCCTGAAGGTTGTCCCTTTACAGCTTCCCATCGGTGAGCAATCCGGCTTTAGAGGCGTCGTTGACCTCGTCTCTCAGAAAGCCTATACATTTGAGGGTGGCAACAAAGTACAAGAAATCCCCGTTCCCGCTGATTTAAAGGATCGTATCAGCACCTACCGCGAACAACTCATCGAGTCAGCCGTCGAAAGCGACGACGCGGTGATGGAGAAGTTTCTCGAAGGTGAAGAACTCAGCGACGAAGAGATCCTTTCGGTTATCAAACAGGGGACGCGCACCGGGCAACTGATACCGGTATTATGCGGCGCTGGCAGCAAAAATATTGGCGTGCAGGCGCTCCTCGATGCCATCGTAGATTATTTGCCCAGCGGGGCAGAGGCGTTGCCTGAAGATGCTAAAGCGTTCGGCGACAATCTCTCGTTGTTCGTCTTCAAGACTGCCGCTGCGCAGGTGGGCACTATCAGCACCTTCCGTGTATACTCTGGAACGCTCAAGCCTGATACGCATGTCTACAATGTCCAGACAAAAGCAGATGAGCGTATAGGTCAGTTGATTATTCAACGCGGCAAAATGCAGGATACGGCGACAGAAATTCTCGCGGGCGATATCGGTGCAGCAGCGAAATTCTCTAATACACATACCGGCGATACCCTTACCGGCAGCAAAGAAACTAGTGAGACGCTGGCACCGATTGACTTCCCTGAGCCATGCTACACCGTGGCCGTCTACCCTAGGAGCCAGGCCGACCTCGATAAAATGAGCAATGCCCTGGCACGAATAGTCGAGGAAGATCGTACCCTGCGCGTCACTCGCGATCCACAAACCGCAGAAGTCTTGCTTTCTGGTATGGGTGAGTCGCATCTCCAGATAGCCATAGAAGGGATCAAACGCAAGTACGGCGTCGATCTTGAAGCACGTGACCCGCGTGTCTCTTATCGAGAAACCATTCGCAAGAAGGCTCGTGCCAATGGACGCCACAAGCGTCAGAGCGGTGGTCATGGGCAGTTCGGCGATGTATGGCTGGAACTTGAACCGCTGCCGATGGGTGGCGAGGAAAATTTCATCTTCGAAGACAAAATCGTTGGTGGTGTGGTACCCAACCAGTATATTCCAGGCGTCGAGAAAGGCGTGCGTGAGTCGCTCAAGCGCGGCTTCATCTCCGGCAATCCCATGGTGTACATCAAGGTGGCCCTGGTAGACGGCAAATACCACCCGGTTGACTCTTCCGCGCAGTCCTTTGAAATAGCTGCATCTCTCGGCATGCAAGAAGGTGTCCCGCAGGCGAGTCCCACCCTTCTTGAACCCGTCATGACCGTCACCATCACTGTGCCCGAGAACAACATGGGCGATGTGATGAGCGACATCAACACCAAGCGTGGACGTGTGCTGGGCATGGCTTCACTGGATAACGGCATGCAGCAAATCACTGCCAACGTGCCGCAGGCCGAGATGCTGCACTACGCAACCGACCTGCGTTCCATCACCCAGGGACGTGGTTCCTTCAAGATGGAATTCTACCAGTACGAAGAAGTCCCCGCTAACGTACAGCACGAGATCATCGCACAGTATAAGAAGTCACAAGAGAAGTAATTGCAGAAAAGCACACGAGGAGAACGCCAGGTCTTGCGTTCTCCTCGTGTGCTTTTCTGCTCCTATCTCTATTGTCCTTAGCACTTGCTGCTGGTATACTGAAATCAACATACTTTACCAGCACATCAACATCACAAGGGAGTGGAACAATGACAGTGGATATCAGCGACATCGAAGACATCATTGAGCGAGAAAATACCTGGCGACAGACCCAGACCATCAACTTGATTGCCAGCGAAAATACTCCTAGCGAGGCAGTGCGCCGCGTCCAAATTTCCGATTTTATGGGACGTTATGCCGAAGGGCATCCCAACGTAGGAGATAAAGTCAATCGATATTACCAGGGAACGCGCTACATCGACGAGATCGAGAGCATGGCCACACATGAAATCCTCGACCTCTTTGGCGTGAAGCAGGCCGATGTACGACCCATTAGCGGCAATGCTGCCAATACAGCCCTTGCCCTGGGCTGGCTGCGTGGTGGTGATACCGTGGTTGCCAACTCGACCGATGCGGGCGGGCATATCAGCCACGGCCCCGTCGGTGTCTTTGGACGGCGCATTCAAAACCGCGGCCAATCACTCAAACTCGGTGGCCCTAATTCTATCAACCTGCATTATTTGCCGCTTACCCCAGACCATTATCATATCGATGCCCAGAAAACCATCGAGCTTATTGACCAGGTATCTCCGCAGCTCGTGGTAATGGGCAAGAGCCTCTTCCTCTTCCCCGAACCGGTCTCGGAAGTGGCCGCTTTCTGCGTAACCAAAGATATCCCCCTGCTCTACGATGGAGCGCACGTTCTTGGATTGATCGCAGGCGGCGAATTTCAATCCCCGTTACACGAGGGTGCAACATGGATGACGGGCAGCACCCATAAGACGTTTCCAGGCCCTCAGCGCGGCATCATTCTGGGTAATCTGGATGCAGAGGGCGAAAAAAAATACTGGCCCGCTGCCGACCGTGGTGTCTTCCCCGGCTCCTCCAGTAATCATCACCTCAACACCTTGCCTGCTTTACTTGTAGCCACGCGTGAAATGAAGAAGTATGGCCGTGACTATGCGGCGCAGATCGTGCACAATGCTCAGGCCCTTGGCCGCAGCCTGGACGAATTGGGAACCCCAGTCGAGGCGCGTGATTTTGGCTATACCAGGAGCCATATGATCGCCGTGAACGTCGCCCAGTGGGGTGGTGGAGTCGAGGTCGCTAAGCGCCTGGAAGCGAATGATATCATCGTGAACTACAACATGGTTCCCGGCGATACCGACCCGCGAAACCCCTCCGGCCTGCGCATCGGCGTTCCCGAAATGACGCGCTTCGGCATGGATGAGCGCGCCATGGGCGAACTGGCTCAACTGATGCACGACGCCATTCGTGGAGAGAATGTGAAGTCTCAGGTAAATGCATTACGTGGACGCTACCAGGAGATGAAGTACGTATGATCTACTATGGAGCGTTCGTGCATGTTGGACCTCCTGGCAGCGGCTTGCCCGATTTCGCTACACTTGATTCCTTTGAACATGATGCGAAAAAACCTGTGGCCCTCTATATGTGGTTCCAAAGGTGGGATAATAACAATAACTCTGCCACCTTTAACATGGATTGGATGAATATGACGCGCAGTCGTGGCTCTATTCCGGTAGTCACCTGGACGCCGCACCTCCCCAACACCATTAAGGATACAACATCCTCCGGTAAAACGATCGATACGCATACATTAGAACGTATTATCAGCGGTGAATTCGATGCCTATATCAAGAAGTGGGCGGAACACGCCAAAGTCTGGGGTCATCCATTTTTCTTGCGTTTTGCACATGAGATGAATGGCCAGTGGCAGCCATGGTCAGAACAGAAAAATGGCAACCAGGCAGGACTATTCGTAAAAATGTGGCAACATGTCCACGATATCTTCACTGCTGTCGGGGCAACCAATGTCACCTGGGTCTGGGTTCCCTACGCATTTGATAACCAGGCAAACCTGCTCAAAGAACTCTATCCTGGAGATGCCTATGTTGACTGGGTAGGTATGGATGCCTATAACGGTACTGAAGGCAAATGGCAAACATTTACCGTAGATGTCCTGGGCTGTTATCAGTCTCTCACCAGCTTCACTTCCAAACCAATCATGATCGGTGAAATGGCCTCTCAAGAGGCATCAGGCAATAAAGCGGCCTGGATAGCCGACGCTTTTACTTTTCAACTGCCGCATAATTATCCCCGTATCAAAGCCTTCATCTGGTTTAATACCAACAAGGAGAGAGATTGGAGGATTGAGTCCTCACCTGCTGCTCAAAGCGCCTTCGCAACTGCCATGCAGTCCACTGTCTACGCTACAAATCACTATGCTAATCTGAACATCTCACCAATACCAATTCCAGAAAATGTAGGGCCATTCCTGATGTGAACAAAAACACTCGATGCTTTCCATTTGCCCGGTATGTAAACGGCAAGACAGTCTTGCTGCTCGTTCATGTCCGTGTGGCATTGATATACGCTGTCAAGTGTTCAACCGCGCGGTAAATGTGAACAGGATCATCGTAGAGCTTACTTAACATGACTGCACCCTCGATAGTGGCGATGACGATGGACGCAAGTGTATCAGCATTGGTCTCGGGACGGATCTCACCGCCAGCAATACCACGAGAGACCGTCTTTTGTATCCATCTGCGCCAGCGCGTCATCGCCCACCGTGTGCGTTCACGCAGAACAGGATGGGCATCGTCTGACTCAACGGCTGTATTCAAGAGCGGACATCCCCCGGCAAATGGAGGATCTTCGATCAATCTTCGATACGCTGCTAGCATCGCCAGCAACCGATCAGCCGCGTTGACCTTGCCTGCCAGTTCCTCCTCAACGGATTGCCAAACTACCTTGCAGGCATAATCAAACGCCTCTAGAGCAAGCTCATCCTTACCATGGAAGTGATTGTAAATGCCGCCCTTTTCGAGGCCCGTCTCACGCATCAGATCAGAGAGGGATGCCCCAAAGTATCCCTGCTGATTGAACAATTCTGCTGCTCGTTCCAATATCATCTCGCGTGTCTGCTCACCTTTACGCATATCATTTCCTCTCTTGTTACAGACCGATCAGTCTTAAATTAGAATATAACAAACCTCAATGGATATGTCAAGTGAGAACAGCTTATTTCAATTTCACGCTTGGAATGGCCGCCGTGAAGATTTCCTGGCGGCCAGTTCGCGTATCGTTCCAGAACGGATGGACAAAGTGATCATCGCTGGACAGCCCCTGATAGTCACCGATGAACTGCAAACCGTTCCCATCAACCGGAGCATCGACAGCGGGGTCCCAACTCTGAGTGGTGACGCGTATGTTTTTGAGGAATGATACACCTTTATCGATAGATTGAGCGAGGTAGACATCAATCAGCTTATGCTGAGGATCAAGTCGCGTGTCAAAGAATGAGACGCTGACAACTCCATCGGGGGCCACAGCCAGTTGTGGCTGGAACTGGTTGGCGCCATCCTGCACGGGATCATCGTTTACCCTCACAGGTGTTGACCATGTTTGCCCGGAATCTTTTGAGGTAGTCATTAGAACATCGGCATCGCGCTTCCCTTTGTCTGCCCAGGAAAGATAGAGTTGACCTGTGTGTGGGTCACAGGCGAAAGCTGGCAGCGAGGCGGTACGATACTTCTCCGGCCGGAATATCCCGATAGTATCATGAATTGTTGCAGCAAGCGCTGGCTGCGTCCAGGTGTTGCCGCCATCAGAGGATGTTACCACTAGCAGGTGTGTTGGTACTGAAAAGTTGATAGGGTCTTCATAGGCGAAAGCAACGGCGATGGTGCCGTTTGGTTCGACAACGGGAATTGCACCAAGAGCTTCATCACATGCAGTCGAATGGGCCTGGCGACCAGGCACTACATCGGTACAGAAAGGTGCCTTTCCCTCGATGAGTTGAACCTGTGAGAAGCTTTTGCCGCCGTCGGTTGAACGCGAAAATCCCAGTTCCTGCTGGCAGAAGCCCGCTCCATCACAAGAAGCTCCATGGTCATATGACCATACAACATGGATTGTTCCTCTGTGCGGCCCGGTAGTATTATCAACCCCGATCCATGGCTTATCGCTGAAAATGCGTCCCGTTGCATTCGAGAAGACACTAACCGGAGGTCCGAACGTTTTACCACCATCGATAGAGGTTAAGACGGAGATGCCACTCTCACCATTCGAGCTTGGCACGCTGTTTAAGACGGATGCATAAACCCTATTGTTTGGTCCAAAGGCGAAGCTGGGATCGGATGTGAGTATAGTCTTAACAAATCCAGGCAGAAAACCGCCATCAATCCAGGTGCAGCCACCATCGAACGAGGTATAATAGCCGATCTGAAAGCGGTAGTGGGCCGGATCGGTGAAGAACTTGGAGCCGCCGACAAGATGCAATGAATTACCCGGGTCTTCAGCAAGCATTGGTTCGCTATGGGCAAGATAGGTATCATGGCTTACCTGTACGTTTTGGTATGGCGCTTGTGGATGAGCACCGAGCCTGACGCAGGAACCACCTGTGGGCAGCATGTAGTATGGTACCGGTGTCGGCGTGGGAGTGATATTGACTGGTCTAGCATCGCAAGCAGCCAAATCAGTAATCAGCAAGCACACCAAGAACAGTATGTACAAAACGCGTGTGAAGGAGTAACGCATAGAAATCCTTTCGCTTTGCGCGATGGCATGCATTTGTTCTGCTTGAGTGGCAATAAATCTACCTATATGTACGTCATATATGTTCCTGGGCTCTCTATGGTTAAGTTACAATGTGATATACTTTTTGAAGCTCCACATGTTTTCATGACGACTTCTGCTAGAAGGGTGCTAGATCAATGGATCAAGAAGTCCGCTCAAAAGGAGTCCATGCTCTCTGGAGAAACCATGATTATCTCTTGCTCTGGATGGGACAGAGTATTTCTTCGCTAGGAACGGGCATTTCACAGGTGGCCTTTCCCGTCTTCATCTTCGTGCTCACCAACAATCCGGCTATTGCCGGGCTTATCTTTTCTATCGGGCAACTCCCCTACATTCTGTTCAGTCTTCCGGCGGGAGCTATTGTAGATCGCTGGAATCGCAAGCGGGTCATGATTCTATGCACAACAGGACTGGGTTTGTGTCTGTTAAGTGTAGGCATGATTGTGATGAGTGGATTTCCAACCCTCGTTCAACTGGCTCTATTCTTCGTGTTCTCCTTCCTCATCGGAACTTTGACCGTCTTCTACGGTCTGGCCGAACTAGCAGCACTTACCAGAGTGGTCTCCAAAGCCCAACTTCCTCAGGCACTGACTCAAAATGAAATAGTCTACAGTACCGTCTCCCTGACTGCCCCACCTATCGGGACGTTTTTGTTGAGCGTAGATCGGCTCTTGCCTTTTGTGGTCGATTCCATCTCCTATGCGATTTTGCTTGTTTCGCTTTTCTTCATTCGGACAGCGTTTCAGGAAGAGAGGAGGGAGACAAAGGACCATCTTCTGATGGATATTCGAGAGGGCCTGCGTTGGGTCTGGCAGCAACCGGTTGTTCGTCTGCTGATCGTGCTATCAGGCTATCTTGAAGTGATTGTCAGCGTCAATGTTCTCCTCGTGCCGGTCATCGCCCACCAGGCGCGTTTCTCGCTGAGTCTTATCGGTGTCATCCTTGCTGCGGCGGGGATCGGAAATATTTTGGGAGCCATCGTGAATTCCTGGATTCAGCGTCGAGTGCCTTTCGGCCATGCTCTAAGCGGTATGTGCTTGCTGTTTGTCCTGCTCTGGCCTTTCTATGGACTGGCAACGAACCCCTGGGCGCTAGGAATCGTGATTGCCTGTCTCGCACTCATCGACTCCATCGCCTACCTCCAGGCTACTACTTATCGTCTCTCCGTGGTGCCCGATCAATTGCAAGGGCGAGTAGGTAGCATTGCGCGTCTCGTCGTCTTTGGGTTCCTGACGCTTGGCCCGGCAGGGGTCGGATTATGCCTTCAACGCTTTGGGGTCATGCCGACGATCGGTATCTTATGGGGTGGCTTCATCCTCTTTGCTCTACTTGTTCTTTTCAATCGACAGCTCCGTCAAGCAATGCTGCCCAAAGAGTAATCAGAACTGATGCTATCTTCCACATGCCCTTGACATTACAACAACTCCACGCTATACTTATTTCAGACCGAACGGTCTGAAATCGATTGAAGTTTTGTGATAGAGAAGCAAATAACCTTTTGTGACTACTCCCCACGCATAAATACGGGGGCTTCTACGGATTGGATACCGATGCTGTGTAGTCCCACAGCAAGAATATTGAGAGCCGCATTCAGATCACGGTCAATCGAAAGGAGACAGTAGGGACAATGAAAGGTTCTTTCAGACAAGGGCATAGCTTGTCGATGCCCACACCTGCTGCATGTCTGGCTGGTATAGGCCGGGTTAACTTTGACGAACGTCCTGCCAGCTTCTTCCGCTTTGCAGGACAGTTGAGCAAAGAATGCCGACCACGCTGCGTCATGAATGCTCTTTGCCAGACAATGGTTATGCACCATCCGATTTACCGTGAGGTCCTCTACGCAGATGACCCCATGGGAATTGACGATCTTACGGCTTTCCTGGTGGGTGAAGTTACCCCGTCGCCACGCAATCCGCTCGTGGACACGCGCTACAGCTTTACGGTGTTTGCGACGCTCAGAAGTACCCTTCGCAAGTTTGGAGTGTTTGCGTTGCACCTTCGCCAGAGCCTTCTCTTCCTTACGGAAAAAGCGCGGGTTCTCTATCTCAGCACCATCGGAAAGGGTAGCAAACGTCTTGAGTCCTACGTCAATACCAACCTGAGAAGGGTTCTCGGGCAAGCGTTCAGGGTCACATTCACAACTGAACGAAGCATACCATTTGCCTGTACTGCTCCTACGGATGGTGAGCGTTTTGATCTTCCCCCTCAAAGGACGATGCAGCACCATCTGGATATGGCCGATACCGGAAGTGTAGAGCTTCCCTTGAGAGTCAATCCTAAAGCCCGATTGCGGATAGGTGAAACTATCATAGCGGCCCTTCCCCTTAAAACGAGGGAACCCAGGCTCTTGGGCATGCGCTCGCAAACGTCTGAAAAAGGCTTTGAAGGCCAGGTCAATACGCACTGCCACATTTTGCAAGACTTACGAATGGACAGTGGTGAGGGAAGGGCGTTCTTGTTTCAGGATCGGAAAGGTAGTGATTTGCCCATAGCAACTGAGGCTTTCCCCTCTCTGCTCATAGGCTTCTTTCCGTTTTTCCAGCAGGTGGTTATAGAGCCAACGGCACTCTTCGAGCGCCTGACTCAGCAGGGTTTCTTGTTTCTTCGTTGGGTAAATCCGGTACTGAAACATTTTATGCATATCGATATTGTAGCACAAAACACAGCAGGAGTCAAGCGGGAAGCCGCTCCACCCCCAGGGCTTGTGAATTATTGCTGACCTCCTTTGTGAAAGTCAAGCAAGGCCAGAGCATGCTGAGGACAGGAGGCGAAATGACGCCGAGTCGCTCTGATGTGAGAGGAACCAAAGCGATGGATCAGAGTGATGGCAAGATTACGGAAGGCGGCTAGGATCTGTGGGGCGTTGCCGGTGCGTAAGCGGGAGCGGTCTTCGCGCGATCCGTGACATCACGCACATAATGGGTGCGGTTCTCGATGCTCCAATGGCCACGATTGAGGTCCAGCAAGTGCTCAGGACTGGCTTTGGAGGCAGCCAGGGTGGTGATGAGATAGACGACCTCGGTGCTGGTTTGGCCCGCCTTGGTCACGGTGCGGGTAAGTTGAGCGACTTGCGCGACAAAAGGCCAGGACGGGGCCAGATAGGCATTCATCTCGGTACTGACCTTGATGGTGCGTACTTCGGTGCGTCCCCGTCGGCGGTCAACCGTCTCGGCTTGCTGATAGCGTGCCAGCGGATCGGCAAAATAGGTGGCCAGGTCCTCGTAAAGCGTGGGTTGATTGCCTTTGACGGTCAAGACGGTCTCGGCTCCCAATGCATGCATGAGGCGCAGGAACTCGGCGTGGGTATGCAAGGCATCCGCCGTACAGACCCGCTGCCGGATGGGCAACGCTGGCAGCACTTGCTTGGCGACGGGGATTTCGTTGGTTTTCTCGTCGACGCGCACTTGCCAGAACGTTTCCTGACTCTGATGGGTACAGAAGGCCAGCAGATGGGGAGCAGCCTGCTCGCCTGATCTGGCTCCTCGCACGGTCTTGCCATCCAGGGCCAGGGGCTCATCGGCAGGAGCCGACGTGGTGGCTTGCACCCAGCTTCCCAGCACCCGCTCGATGGCACAGGCATCCAACTGCGGCAACAGCCAGCGATACAGCGAACCACTGGGCGTCAGAAACAGGCGGGGGCCAAACGCGTCCCGCAGCAAGCTCACGTGATCGCGACACCATTGGGCGACGGCCTCAGTTCCATCGCAGTTGCATAACAGCGCTGCGATCAAACAGGTGAGTAAGAAAGGCAGATCATAGCGTAAGCCATGGGCGCCGCGCGGATCGGGGACCGCTTCAAACAGCTCGGTCAGACTCTGCAAGGCCGCTTCGGTCAGCACGGTTTCGGCTTGCTCTTTGCTCAAAGGCGGGAGGACACACTGACGTGCGATACAATACATGGGAGGCTTCTCCTTTGGATAAGATTGGGATTGATACCGCTATCTTATCTCATGTGAGAAGCCCCTCTCAGCAATAATTCACAAGCCCTG
>WNFT01003048.1_pt1 | contig 16373 bp, 25 predicted proteins | sample 5400191 | NCBI WGS metagenome assembly WNFT01 (sample SAMN13153359, study PRJNA577476) | soil metagenome | isolation source: 80 cm saprolite under Madrone tree | place: USA:California | collected 2016-06-14 | reverse complement strand
GGGATAACTCTGGAGATACGCCAGGTAGGACAGCGCACTAGCCCCGCTCAGATACAGCCAGCCCCATGAGGGATAGAAACAGAGGCAGGGCAGCAGCCAGATCACGTACCAGGGGTGAAACGTGGTTGGCACCAGCAAGGGTCGTGTACCTCCAGGCTGCGGATAATTATTTGGGGCCTGTCCCGAGCCTCGTTCATGGTGTGAACGAGACCATCAACGTCTGTTCCACTAGGGGCAACGGGCCGGCGTGAGGCCTGTTTTCCGACCTCCAGGCGCATGTGACCAGCGCCTTTTCATCATGGTCGCCCTTGCTCTCCGCCGCTTACAGCGCCTGTGGCTGCGGCCACGGCGGCACGCGATACAGCAGTACTTCGCGCAAGGTCCAGACGTGATTCGTCAGCCCCGCCGCCATCGCCGGTGTGCAGGGCCGCCACTTTCTGGTCGAGCCCATGCCGTTGGTCGGCTCGGGCTGCGGCAGAGGCAGGCGTAAACTGGCGTGAGGTAAGCAGAAGTTCTGAGACATCTGATAGAGAGCCAGCGGTTGCCGTAAGCCGTCCTCGCCCTTGCAGAGCGTGGTGGTGCGACGCCCCATCGCCGCCACAGGCTGACGCCGGCTGAGATGGATGCGCTCTACAAAGGCCGTGTTGATCTGCCAGCCGCAGGCCGCTCACACGTGCTCGACGGCTTCCAGAGTGCTAAACACCACCCGGTGCTTGATGCGGACGAGGCGCCGCCGGCGCACGGTTTTGACGACCTGGGCAGAGAGGAGCCCAGGCTGAGGCATCCAGCGGGGCGTCGGGTGTGGCCCTGTGGCCTGACGGCGTGCGGGCTGCCTCCATTGTCCATAGTGCGTCAACAACGCCGTCATGTACGCGCAAAAACCGTCCGTCAGGAAGAGGGGGACCCCGTCGGGCCCTCACACCTGAGTGACCTGATGGACGACGTGTTGTGCCATCGCCAGTGTGCGCTCCCCGACGTCGATGGTCAACAGCAGCTTGGTGACAGGGTCCAGCGCTACCCACACCCACTGGGGTGAGCGTTCAAGGCGTTTTATCGCCTCAGCCTCGCTGATCGCACCGTCTTTGACGGCACTGAGCAGGGCGTAGAACTCGTCCAGTTGCCGCTGTCTGATAGGCACATCACAGAGGAAGTGGCGCGACAAGGCCTCAAGCTGCTCGGCTGCCTCCACCAGCCACTCTAGCACCGTGTTCGGGTCCACCTCAAACACGCGGGCGGTGGCACGGATGCCTAAGCCCTCAGCCAAGCACGCCAGCACGCGCACCCTCAGCTCGACCGACACCCGCTTGCCGTGCAAGAGCGTGCCATGATGCTCCGGAAAGGAGCCTGTGCCGGCGCGACAGTGGAATTGCCGCCAGGATCCGCCCTTGGGATGACCATGCGCACGGAGATTGCCCAGCCCCAACCAGCCGCGATAGCGACAGCCGGCATGCGGACAAAAGTGCATGGAGGTATCGATTTCACGGGGGCGTCGGGTGGTCGGTGGCATCGGAGCAGGTCGCACGGGAGGCCGGGGCTGGGGCTGGGCGGTTTCGTGCTCACACAGGGCACAGGAGGGCTTGTGCGTCAGGCCGGTAAACGGCTGAGGCTCCTTGCCACGTTTGCGTCGCGACGTGATGGGCGTGGCAGGCCGCGGTTCTTGAGGCCCGGTGGGGCTTGGCCACGCCAGAGACAACATGACACACAGCCACAGGAGTCCCAAGACCAGGCGCTGATAGTACAAGAGGTGTGGAATCATGGCAGTGCCCCCTTACACGGTGGTGTAACGGAGGCATTGTACTCGATTCCCGGACCAGCAGAATTATCCGCAGCAAGGGGGTACACGACCGGAAAACGCTAGCCATCCGAACACCAGCGCATCGCTCATCTGGGATGCGACACGCTGGCGTTCTCCCTGGAAGTCGGAATCATATGGTACTCACATGTCTCCCTCAGCTTGTCTTGCTTTTGCCTGCAAGCCGTCCCACAAATGGCTCAAGTCGAGCTTAGGCGGCCCTCTTAAAAATGAAGACGGTGCTGGTCGTATTAGAGAGGCTTCGGATCATCTGGTCGACCGGCTGTTCTACCGCTCCTTCAAATTGCAAGGCCGTTACGAGTTCCCACCCTTCTTGGGCATGTTCATCGAGCAGATGCTGTACTTGCTCTAGACAGGGACAATTGTCAGGGGTCAGTTGCGCGACTTTGTATTGACTCACAGCTATCATGGGCGTCATCCTTCCATGGCGGTATGCGCAAGGCATGGCGATCCGTTCTCCTTAGGTCTTGGGGGCGAGATCGTGAGTCCATGCCCGTAGTGACTCAGTTATTGATTAGGGCAAGATGTGTGCCAAGCACCACAAGATGTCCATTAGCTCGCTCTGTAGGCGATCTGGCAGCTAGAATACCAAGGCGCGTTTGGCGCAAGCCGAGCTGAGTATCCTCAAATTGAGAGCCGAGAACACTGCTGCCTCTTATTTTGAGAGACCATGCAACTCTCGCCAGAGGGGATAGGGTTCTACAGGCACAGCCGGATAAGACAGTTGCATCTTGCGCGTTGTGGTGAGGCCTGTTAGCTTCTATCATCCCTCGCCCTCCTATGCCACAAAACTCGTCTCTGACACATCTCACCACACCGTCTGTTGCACTGCTCATGGTAACGCCGCAATACAATTGGCCAGACAGGTGTCCACCGCCGGAGCAAAGACGCCGTGTTCGCTCATGAAGGCATCCAGTTCATGGGCGGTACTAGCAATCATTTCGCGTGCAATGGCATGGGTGGCAACAGCAACCTGTGGATATTTCCGCAGTACGAAGGCAAACGCCAGGGTTTGGGAATACTGTTCTCGTTCTTTGCTCAGTATTTTGGCGGTGAGATTTTTTGATGCTTCAAGCATCATACTATCGCGCCGCGCCGGCGGCTGTGTGGCGCCAAACAGCCGCCATACCGCACGAGCTGGACGCACGGCAGCGGTACCAGCGCCGCCAGCTTCTCTAAGAGTTCCAGAGGCGAGAGGGTAAGGCCGGTTGTCCCGTCAGACCACGGTTTTGTGAACGTGTACACGAGGCCCCATGGGCAGCGTCTTCCAGACGTTCCAGCGCCACGGCGCCTCGCGCCGTGTACCGCATCAAGCGTTCCAACTGATCCCGTCGAGGCGCTGGCACCTGGGCGGTGGCGTGCAGCGAAAACCCGTGGACACTGGCACAGCGGGAGCCCGTGCGTGCGGAGCGTTCCCCTGCATACCCAAAACCCGAGCCCATAAGTCGCACCTGCTGTCCGGCCCGCTCGCCCAAGGCCATCCGCTGCGTGACGGAGGTGGCCAGGGTGTGGGCGAGGGCGGGCTCGTCGACCATGAGCGGGTCATACCCCGTGGACCCGGCGTCGTCGCTGCCCGCCTCCAGGTATCCCAGGTGGCGCAACTTACGGATGACGCGCCGGCTGATCGTCTGCGCCACGTCTCCTGGTCCGCAGGAGCAGACCTCGGCAATGTCAGCAGCGCTCGGCGGCTCGCCCTTGACAAAGCGCGGCTTGAGGCCCGCCTCGGCGCGATCGAGATAGACGTCCTCAAGAAAGACACCATGAAAATGGACATGCAGATTGAGGGCGCCACCGAAGCGCTGGATAAACGTCACCGACCCCGGTTGGACCTGCTGCCGTTCGACGCCTCGCTTGACCGCTTGATTGACGTAATACTGCGCGATCGTGGTGCGGATGATCGTATGCATCTGGGCGGTCAATGCTTGTGATGAGGACATCCAATAGCGTAAGGGCAGAGGCACGGCACCACCCATTGCCGTGTCGGCACCCAGGGGATGACGCACTCAAGCCGCAGAAATCCATAGACCATGATATCACATTACAAATAGTTGTAAGACTCGCGTTGCACATAGGCGGGCAAGCCCTTGGCATCGGGATCGGCGTCGAGAGAGGCGAGAAAGGTCTCGGGATGGTCCGCGACCACCTTGTAGAGCACCGTCCGGCTCGGATCACGTGGTTCGTAGGTGGCAACAGCAGGAGCCATGCGTGCACCCTACGTACAACATCGCGGTGAGGGATGTGACATGACGTGCCCTTGAATATAGTGTACATATGTACACTATAAAAGAAAAAATCGACGAGGACAACTAAGTAGGTGCACCACCCGCTCGCGCTTCCGTCGACGCCGGCCGCTCCAGTTCTGTGGCACTCCTTCCCAGCCTTCCCCTGCGAAGGGGGAGGACTGCGGTACGCGCCGTCGCACTGGTGTGCCACCCACCTTGTGCTGGCGTGCCAGCCCCCTGTCGTGGCGCTTCGGCCGGCAGCGATGGCTCGCGCTGGGCTGCCTGGCCTACCTTGTCATGAGGGGGCCGCCCCCCAAGCTCGATGCAGTTGATCTCCAAATTGAGAACTGCTGTCGCGAGAGACATACTACTTGACTCCGGCGGGGAGAATGCGTATGTTGAACCTCCCCATGGCTAAAGCTAGGGGATTCCGGGTACCGCCTTGCAGCGGCGTTCGTGGGTCGTTCCGACCCCGGCATGCGGCGTGTTGATGGCCGTATTCACATCACGGTCATGCGCCGCTCCACAGGCGGCACACGTCCACTGCCTTGAGAAAAGCATGCCAATCTTGTGGGGTAACTGGCTTGGTAGCGCCGCCCATGTACTGGTGATGAAATTGATCATGGAGCCCTTTCTGAACAACAACGATATTTGTTTCATCCCAGCGCATATATGGATGAGTTGCTACGCTAAAAAGGCGATGTACAACTAAAGGCACACCGCGCTGATGGGTAACTTGGCAGGTAAAGTTCGCCTTACGAAGCTGGAAGCGAACCCAGGCAGCTTCCCCAAGTCCAGTGATCGGGCACGCCGCAGCCTGTCGTCTGTCACGATAGGAAGAGGCACTAGGAGGTTTTTGCATTGCTCGTTTTGCAGCAGACATCTTTATCCGTGCCTCTAGGCTATGCCGTCTGCCAACCCAAAGATTGGGCTGTGGCCCCTGATCTCGCAGGACCACTTCCGCTGCTTTTAACTCGCGTGTTATGCGCCTGAGGTGCGTGTGATATTTCTTGCTGAGTGCTTGAATACTCATGCCAGCATTGTAGTCATGAATGACTGATTGCATGTCAACAACTTGAGGGGTTGGTTTAGGCATGAGGTATCACCAGCGCTGTGAGGCTGTAAGAGATGCTGTCTTTGGCATCCTGTTCTATCTTGTGGATGGCCCAATTCCAGACGCCCGTCAGCTGAAAGAGCCAGGCATTGAGCTGCGATTCTTGCGAGGTATTGAGACGAAGCTTGAGTTGCCTTTGGATCATCTTACACCCGCTTTTGATTTTCGATGTACTGTTTGATGACTTCCAAAGGCGCACCACCAACGGTAGACACAAAGTAGGAGTTGGTCCAAAGCGTCGGCAATCTGGATTTGAGCCAAGGGTATTCCTGGCGCAAGAGCCGTGAGGAACGGCCTTTGATGGCACGCACCAGGCGATGAATCCCGTATTGAGGGTCCACTTCCACCAGGAGATGCACATGATCGGGCATGACTTCCAGCCTAAGCAACTCGGCATAGGATTCAGTGCAGACATCCTGGATAATTGTCTTAAGCCTGGTATCAACCCCGTTGACCAGTACGGAGCGGCGGTACTTCGGACACCAGACAATATGATATTTACAGGAGTAAACCACGTTGTTATGTGATTTGTAGTGGATGGTATAGGATAACATGTCATGTTTATACAACATGCCTCTATCTAATACAATGGTGGAAATCCCGTGTCCTGCGGACACGCGGTGGCTTGACCCTATATCTGAAGCTAGGGGGTTGCGCCGCCGTTTTGCTCATGCCCTCCCCGTAGGCAAGGAAAACATCACATGCTACGATGCTGTCTCCCGGAGAGCAGGCCCCCTGCTCAGCATACCTGCGTTTTGCCACAACGCGGTCGTCTCCCTACGCCAAAGCGCTCCTGCTGGCCTGTCCTAGGCGCTGCGCTGCTATGTATGCTCCACCTCTCCTGGACTGCGCCAGGATACGCGGCCCCAGAGCTGCCTGGTTTCGCTCACACCTGCTCCGGCTTTGCGCAGGATCCGCTGTTGGGGTCTCTCTGGCCTGGCACGCCTGAGCAGAAGGGGGGAAGACGCTCCAGCGTCCTGGCCGCCATGGTGCCGCGCCTGAGCCTGCGTGGCCAGGCCTTGGCCACGTATGAGCCGCGGCAGGTCGGGCAGACGGCGCCGACGCTCGAAGCGGTGTTTGGTCTTATTCCAGGTGCGCAGCGGGAGATTGTCGAAACGCCATTTGCTCAAGACGCCCGCGGGGTCGTGCTGTCTCCACATGTCCTGGCCACGGTGGCCCATGCCCTCACCCCTGATATGGTAGAAATCTCTGTCGCACCACACGCTAACGTGCAGACAGTACCACTGCGGGTGACTAGTATGACGCTCGTGGCCCGGACGGCGCCCGGCGAGGAGGGCGTGCCAGCCCAGGTCGCACATGTGAATACACCGTACGATTTGGCTTTGGCTCAGGCAGACAGCCAGCGGAGCTTACAGCCGCTGCCCTATGCCGCCGTCTTGTCCTACGGCACAGGAGATCCCGAGAAGCCTACAGGAGGGTTGCAGGCCGGAGATTGTGTCGTCACTCTGGTGACTGCATGGAACGAGAAGGCGCACGATACAGGGCAGGACCACCTGGTCATCGGGAAAGTGCTGGCGAAGGTGCCGGTGGCCACGAATTATCTGACGCAGACTAAGCTTAACGTGAATATGTTCACGGCTGATTTGGCGGTACAGCCAGGGGATTCCGGGTCTCCCGTGTTTGCCCTGCAGGCCGGCAAGCCGGTGCTGGTCGGGTTGGTCTCGGCTACCATGTACCCCACCGCGATGTTTACCTACGTGGCGCGTATTGATCCCCTGCTGGCATTGGCAGAGGCCCTGCGGTTGGCCACCTCTGGCCAGAGCAAGTCCTTGCTGGTGCGTAGCCCGGCCGCGGCCAGTCCAGAGCAACGCTGATCTTGCCACAGAAGGGCTCATCCCACGGGGCTGGGCTCTTCTCTAGCCCTGATATCCGCCCTGCACCATACAGATGCTCCAGCAGTGCCTCAGGCACACGCAGGTCAATCGTCTCACTGGAGCGCTCCTCCGTAGGCAGCGCGTTCACGAGTGCCTCGGGCACACGCAACTCGACACTGGCAGGCTCCTCAGACTGTGACCACAGGACAACGTGCGCTGCCGGCGGGTGTGAAAGTGTATGGTCGTCGGCAGTCGTAGTCAGTGGGACGGGCTGTGGGGGGGTGAACACCACCCACAAGGCAGCCAGGGCAATGGCTAGAGTCTTACCGTAGATGCTATACATATGTACCCCTTCCCTGTCTCCTTGTGCGAGGTGGTGGCCTGGAGTCACATCCGTCCAGCACCCTTTCTGACTATCAGGACGCGTCAGGGTGTGGCGCGAGTTTTTGCAGTTCTTGCCTGAGCAAGGCGAAATCCTGCCTGATGTTCTCGGCCATATCCTCGCGATAAAACGACGCTGCTGGGTGATAACCCGCCAGGTATTTGCGGTTGTTGTGTTCGATCACACGCCCTCGTACCTCATTCACGCTGTTGACGCCGAGCAACTTCTTGGTGGCAACGCTGCCAAGTACCATAATCAAGGCGGGGTTAATCAGCTCAATTTGCTCAAAGAGGTAGAGCGAGGTACAGGTGTCGACTTCGCGTTTTCTCGGCGGACGGTTGTTTTCCGGACGGCATTTGACTGTATTGGTAATGAAGAGATCTCTGCGGTCCACCCCGCTGCCGGCCAGCACCTCATCCAAAAAGCGCCCGGCCGCACCGACGAACGGCTGGCCACGCTGGTCTTCCTCGCGGCCTGGGGCTTCGCCAATGAGCATCACACGTGCCGACGGCGCACCCTCCCCCGGCACGGCTTTGGTCCGTGTGGCATGCAACGGGCACTGTACACAGATGCGAATCTGTGTGGCCAGTACTTCCAGTCTCTCGGCTTCCTGTAAGCGCGGCATGCCTCTCTCCCCCTACTGCGGCGTCACCAGAATCTCTCCCAGGCGAAACGGCGGGCGGGATACACCCTTCTGCCTCTCTGTATTGAACGTAAAGGTCCGTGGCTAGGTCCCTACTGGCTACGCAAAGTTACACACGCCCTGGCCTACTTTTAGAACCTTTGCAGCAAAATATGTACCATTATCTGGGCGCCTGTATCATGTGGATGCTATACTAGGCCAATTTGCTATAGATAATATAACCGTCCCTGAGTGGTACGCAGCCGCCCAGGCGTGGCAACAAAGTACTGTGGTAGCGTGTGGCTCGGTCTATGCAACGCTATATAGTACCTCATGTCCTATGTGCCTCTCTCAAAATGACACAAATATCCTCTCAATTTGCGATAGGTAACGTATGACCAGTGACACAAGGGAGATGCCCTTGGGCCACCCGCCTTGTCCTCGCAAGGGGAATACTCAGTGCGCAACATACTGGCACAGATCTTGCCCACAGAGACCAGCAGGGGCAGGCGTCTTCAGGAAGGGATCATGTATGAAGAAGCATAGGGTCTTTCTTGGCATGCTGGCTGTGCTCAGTCTTATGCTGGCATCTGGCGTTGTCGCGCAGCAACCAGCGCCACCAGAGCAAAGCAAATCTGCAAGTCAAAGTTCTCAAAGTCATCCCTCAGCGCCAGGCCACAAACCTGACGCACTCACAGCAGTGCAGGGGGTGCTGCTGTCGACTGAAACCTTACTAGGCAGCGACGTCAAGAACCCACAGGGGCAAGACGTGGGGGACCTGAAGCAACTCATGCTTAATCCGCACACCGGACGTGTGATGTACGCGGTAGTGGCTATAGGCGGCTTTTTGGGTATGGGGGGGAAGACCGTCATCGTGCCCTGGAATGCCCTTGAGGTTACACGCGATGGCAAATCCCTGGTGCTCAACGTGTCGCCACAGATGTTGCAGCAGGCCCCTGCCTATGAGAAGGGTAGGGAGACGGTGTATGTCCCCGCTGGCGAACCAAGAGCCGGTGGTTGGGGCGCGGACACGCCCTATGGTCGGCTCTATGAGCCAGCGCAAGAACAGACCATAAGTGGCCAAGTCGTTAGCATAGAGACCAGCGCTCCTATGCCTGGTATGGCTCCCGGTATGCAGATGCTGGTGCAGACAGATGATGGGAAGAACACGCATGTACAGGTCGGTCCAGTGTGGTACCTGGAACGGCAAGATCTCGATGTGAAGGAGAACACCCACGTGCAGGTCACCGGTGCTCGGGCTGAAATTGAGGGGCAGCCGGTGCTCATGGCGCGTGAAGTGCAGTTGGACGGACAGATCATAACGCTGCGGGATGCGCAGGGCCTGCCGCTGTGGAGCAGCCTGCGCCGCGCGGCAGCGAAATGAGGCAAGAAGGAGAAGAGATATGTTAGGGTGGGCTCTGACTTTTCTGGTGATTGCGCTTGTAGCCGCTGTGTTGGGTTTTGCAGGAATTGCTGGCGCTGCGGCAGGAATTGCGCAAATATTGTTTTATATCTTTCTCGTTATTTTCCTCGTCTCCCTGGTGATGGGGCTGGCGCGAGGACGAACGCGCGTCTAAAGCGCTAATGAGGTGCGCACCGAAGCGCCAGACGTAGCGTTGTGGGTCTTGCGGGACAGAGGTATGGTTAGCTGTAGTAGCAGGGGGGCTGCCGCCGGCACCCCCTACGCATACAAGGATTTGCCGATGTACGAACACATCGAACGTCTCTTTCAAGGCCTTGCGCCAACGTCGGAGTATCTCAAAGGGGTGTATTACGAGCTGGCAGACGAGTTTTTCAAGCAGTTGCGTCAGCAGATCGAGATCACTCAAACTGAACTGCGAGAAAGCGAGCAGTTAGAGATCTACTATCACGCCCAGGGTGAGGAGCCTATTCTCGTGTCGAAAATTGGCTACCTTTCCCCGGGTCTCCTCGTGCTCTATGGCAAGGACGGTAAGAACAACGATTGCAAAGTCCTCGCACCTCTGCAGACGGCGCCCCTGACTCTGAAGCTGGTACGCAACGGGGCACCGGAAAAACGCCGCACTATCAGCTTTGTTGAGCAGGCCAGAGGTTCGGTCTAAGAGCGTCTCAGTTGACTGACAAAAGCCACTATACACTCATGGTGAGTATGGGGGCATGGCGAGGTCGAAAGCAGGACGAGGAGCAGGGAATGGTTGACCCGTACCTCCTGGTGCTAGACTCAGTTCAGCTATTTTGGCCTTACGGGATCACTGCGGTTTCAGTGCGGCAGCAGGCGCAGGATGTAGCCGCCCGATTTCTCGTCGTGTTCCAGTGCCAGCAGCTGGCGCTTTTCCGCCTCTTCGAGCAACTCGCTGAAGGAGCGGAAGCCATAGTAGGACTCGTTGAAGCCTGGCTGGCGGCGCTTCAGCGCCTGCTTCACCATTGAACCCCAGATCTTGTCTGCCTCGCCGCGCTCGGCGATCAGGGCTTCAATGGTTTCCACAATCATATCGAGCGCCTCCTGGCGCTTGTCGTCCTCGGTTTTCTGCGGCGGGCTTTTCGTGACCCTGCCTGGGGTTTTGCCGGCCGCTTTCTTCACGGCGCGCTTTTGCTTCTGCTCCTGCTCACGCACCAGGTCGTCGTAGAACAGGAAGTCGTCGCAGTTCGCGGTGAGCAGATCGGAGGTCGATTTCTTGACGCCGACCCCGATGACGACCTTGTTGTTTTCGCGCAGCTTGGAAACCAGGGGAGAGAAATCCGAATCGCCGCTGAGGATGACGAAGGTATCCACATGCGCCTTGGTGTAGCACAGATCCAGCGCGTCCACCACCATGCGGATGTCGGCTGAGTTCTTGCCCGACTGGCGCACGTGCGGAATCTCAATCAACTCGAACGCCGCCTCGTGCATGCCGGCTTTGAACTCCTTGTAGCGCTCCCAGTCACAGTATGCCTTTTTGACGATGATGCTGCCCTTGAGCAGCAGACGCTCTAGCACCTTCTTCATGTCAAACTGGGCATACTTGGCGTCGCGCACACCCAGCGCGATGTTCTCGAAATCGCAGAACAGCGCCATATTCTTGATCTCAGGTTGTCCTGCCATGGTGTCTCACCCTGTGGTTTGTTGTGAGGGCACATTTTAGTTAGGGGAGGGCTGGCAGAGCAGCGAAAATGCGGTACGCTTTTAGACTCCCTTGCCAAGGGTGCAAAAGGAGCCGAGTCTCGATGCTCTGCCTCGGCGACAGCATACGCTACGATGCTCCGTTTTTGCAACCTTTGCTCCACACCTTCGCGCACCCCTCGCACGCATCGCAAGGCCCAGGCCAATGTACGGCCTCTTACTCCCCCAAGAAGGTCGCCATCGGCGTCAGGCTCTCGACGTGATCGGCCAAGATCTTGAGGGTAGCAAAGAAGGGGACCGCGAGGAAGGCGCCCGCAACTCCCCAGAGCAGCCACCAGAACAGCACGCCAACCAGCACCGCCACGGGATTGAGCTTGAGGCGCTGTCCGTAGACGAGCGGACTCACCAGGTTGTTCTGCAGCGCCGTGATGACGAGATACGTCCCGGGGACGAGGAGAATGTGACCAATAGGGTCGAACTGGCTGAAGGCGGCCGCGGTGAGCAGGATTATCATGCCGGTAGCGCCAAGATAGGGAATGAACTCGAGGACCACCGTTAATCCCCCCCACAGCCAGGGCGAGTGCATCCCCAGTCCCCACAGGGCGAACCCGACCACGACGCCCTGCCCGATATTGATCACGAGCGTGGTGACGAGGTACTGGGTCACGGCCTGTTGCACCTGCTCCGTCACCTCAACCGCCGTGCGTTTGTCCCTGAACACGGGCAACACCTCCACCAGTTTCCGCAGAAAGAGATCCCCTGAGGCCAGGAGCAAATAGAGCAAGAGCAGGACCTCGGTGAGACCAGCCACAAGGGCCGCGGTCGTGCCAAAGAGCTGCACCAAGAAGGGAGGGACCGCGGGCGGCGCGGGTGCGGCGGGTAGGGCACCGCTGGGTTCCCTCAACGCGTGGGTCGCCTGGGAGACCTGCTCCAGGGACTCCCGGGCCGGCGCGAGCTTGCGCCCGGCGGCTTCGAAGCTGGCAGGCAATTGGCTCACCCACTCTCGGACCGGGTTCACCAATGCAAACCCCCCGACGACGAGTGCCCCGAGGAGCCCGAGGCTCACCATGGTGGCGCCGACGACGGTGGAGACGCGCAGACGCTCCAGGCCGCGGACGAGGGGCCTGAGCAGGGCATTGAGCAGCAGCGCCAGGGCCAGCGGAACGAAGAACGCGCGTCCGACGTAGAGCGCACCAATCCCCGCGAGGGTTGCCAGCATCACGATGCCAACCGCCTGCGCCCGCTCCCAACCGGTCATATGCGCCTGCTCTACCCAGTGGTGGTCCTGCCCGGTGGCATGGAAGGTTTGAAGCACCCAAGAAGCCCGAGCACGATAGCGACCATATGAGGCACCCCCCAGGAATCGGAGGAGGATACCCGAGACCATCGTTCTGCGCCTTGTGCTCGATGGCACTCCTGCTCGAGGAGACAGCCCATAATGCCAACCCCTGCCAGAAAGCAAGAGCCGTGCCATCCATGACTCCCAGGACGCCAGGCTCGCAATCAGTGATGGGCAGCCGAGGTGAGTAACCCGCATCCCTTAACGTGGCACAGCACTTGCACTATCAGGATTTATATCCAACTTACAATGCGGCTCTCTGTCGCTCTGAGGGCAAGGCCGCTTCACATAGGAGACGACGTTATGGCAATGCGAAACAATAAGAGGGGCCGGCCAAAAGATGCCATTGCGATGCTCAAAGCCGACCACCAAAAAGTCCGAAAGCTCTTCAAGGAATATGAGGCTGCGAGGGATCGGGAAACCCGGCGGTCAGTTGCCAACCTGGTGTTTGTCGAGCTTGAAACTCACGCGCAACTGGAAGAGAACGTTTTTTACCCGGCGGTGAACGAGGAGATCGAGGACGGGCCGGAGCTGGTCAAAGAAAGTTTGGAAGAACACCAGGTTATGAAGAATCTCATCCAGGAGCTGCGGGACATGGGTTCTAACACAAAGGCATTCGACGTCAAGTTTCAAGAGCTGATACGACACGTCGAACATCACGTGGAAGAAGAAGAAGCCGAGATGTTTCCCCTCGCGGAGGAGGAGCTTGAGGAAGACATGAAGGCCCTCAGAGATGAGATGCAGGAGCTCAAAGAGCAGATTTTAGCCTCCTAACTGGTATGGTCGAGCATCCCCTGTACACCAGACGTGCTCAGGGGATCCTTCCTCGACACCTCCTATCAGTTTGATAGACAATCTCAAAATGACAAACATTTGATCCATGCATGTATGGTTTTGATATGCCCGTATTTGCGGGCTTCCTATGTGCCGCTGGTTCTCCCATGCTGTTGTCACGCGCTACCATGTTGGTTGGCAAGGATATTGCAGAATGACTTGGAAAGTGAACCGTCTGATTATGATCAATCTACCATTGTACATAAGGAGGAGGAGTATGGTTCCAGGATTAATTATGTGGTTGCTAGGCGTACCTCTTGTGGTTATCGTCTTGCTGTTCCTCTTCCATGTTATCTAGCTTTCTAGTGCCGCATTCGTAGTGCATTACAGTAGAACTATTGCGAATGCGGCACTGAGGAAGAGGGATTGTCTACGGTTTGCTGAGGTTATGCTATAACATAGGCATATGGCCAAGAAAGATCAAGGCAGTCTCTATAACCCCCTTCAGTGCATCTTTTGCCACCGACCCAGGAAATCTCACATTCCATCGCATTTAGTGGTAGGGGGCCTTCTTCCCTCACCTAGTCTCGCAATTGTCAGGGGTTACCCTCATGCTGGGTCATACACAACTAAAGACTCGATGGCCCCTAGAGCGTACTTTTTTTCTCCAAAACTGCCGGGAAGCTATACTTGCTGCACTAAGGAGCGTGTATAGGTCGAATTTCTCTCGTGGCCAACCTGGGAATTCCCCTCATTAGAAGGAGAGCTGCCATGAAGCGGATGGTTGTGTGCATAGCCGTGTTGCTGGTGTCGTCCTTGGCGTGGGCTGGAAGCAAGACGTACCAAGCGACTGGTCCGGTGGTGGAGGTGCGCGATGATGCCATTGTTGTGGACAAAGGGAAGGAAGGCAAATGGGAGATCACTCGTGACGCGAATACCAAGGTGAATGGCACCATACAGAAGGGCGCGAAGGTGACGGTGTACTACCGTATGCAGGCGACGGAGATAGAGGTGAAAGAGGCCGACAAGCATACGAAGTAGTAATGGATGTTCCCTCCTGCGACGGGGTGCGGCGCCGAGGAGAGCGACCGCTCTCCTCGGCCCGGTGTTGCTTAGCCCTAGGTCCGTGCGTGGACTTTGTCCCAGCCATAGCGGATGGCGTCTTTGAAGCGCTCCCAGGTGCTGGGGTGGCGCGCTTCCCAGTCGCGGCGGGCGTCGGCTTCTAGAGCGGCCCAGTCGCGCCCATGATAGTGCTCGTTCGTGCCCAACTCGCAGCCATAGCTGAAGATGCGCACGTGGCCGCACTCGACCTCGCGTTTGCCTATGGAGATGTCTTCTTCTACCACAGGAATCGCGATCTCCTCTTGACCCTCTACGCGCCTTTGGGCACGTGCCTGTGCCCGCTCCTGTGGAGGAACTGTGGCCGCTCTCTTGTCCGCCATACGTGTCTCGACGTGCGCCTGCTCCTGGGATCTGCTCGTCGTCGTAGTCGCGCTTGACGTTGGAGTAGACGTTAGAGCGTTGGCGTCATAACCGGTCCAGCCCTCTTGCCGCCACTGTGCGGTACGCTCGTGGATGTTGACCGGGTGCAGCCGTCTGAGAATCTCCATGCCACGTTCAGCCCGGTCATCGCTACTCTCGACCACCACGAGCGCACTGCCTCGGCGCACCCCCTCAGCATAGGAGTGCGCCTCATCATAAGGAACGCCAAGGTCTACGAGCGTATCCACGAGGTTGGCTCCCTCGTATGCCGAGTCCCGCTCGACGGATGAGGAATAGGGCGCGCGGCCCTTGGTGTGATCAAGAGCCAGATGGATATCACTATGTGCATAGCCTAGGATTTTTCATTTTTCCGGCCCCCGAAGTCCCCATAACTCAAGGATAACAGAGGCGGGTGAGGGTTGCCTCGGTACAGGCGGCGGAGGGGTGGACGAAGCGGCGGACGCATGATATAACCGCTTCATCATCAACAGATCCTCACCTCCACTCGGTGTAACCCGATGATGCCCCCCCCTTTGGGGCCTGGAGTGTCTTCCAGCAGATTTTTGCTGATCACTGGGACGCGTTTGCCCACGCACATCCCCGCGACCAGACGCCCTACTACGAGGGCCTGGTGGCCAAAATGCTGGCGTGTGGCCACCCGGAGCAGATGGGCTATGTCGCATACCGCTGCCTGCGGTGTGGCTAGGGCACCCATCGGGTGGCGATGCGCTGCACATCGTCACTGTCGACAACTGGGTCAGCCAGGTGAGCCAAGTCCTCCACGAGGGGGTCATCTATCGCCACATCATCCTGACGGTCCCGGCGATGTGCCATACGACTTTCTACCAGAACTCGGCGGTCGTGTTGAGCACGTTCCTGCGCTGCGGGGCGCAAGGCCTCGACGATTTCTATCGCACAGTCAGGGGCAAGGCACTCCGGGGGGCTCCATCACGGGGCTCCACACGCATGGGCGCCATGGGCCGTACCCTCCCCATCTGCCTCTGCTCGCCACCAGTGGGGGGTAGGATGGCCAGGGAGAGCGCTGGGAGCATCTGCAGTCCTTGCCCTACGACCTGCGGCGGCGCAAGTGGCAGTGGCACCCGCTGACCCTGCGGCGCAGACGCTCCAGACCGACGCGGTCCATCGGTTGGTCGATGCGTGTGTCCGGAAGTATCCTGACGGCCTGGTGCCCAACGTGCAGAAGGGCGCCGTCCCTTCACAGTCTCAGAGCGTGGCGCGCTACGTGGCGGGGTTTGTGTAGCAATGGAACGGAAACCTGGGAAGTGCCTGTGCCCGCTTCCGCCGCTCCCGCCCCATAGCCCGGCAACGTTGGTGATCTTAGCGACTTGACGCCGGCACCCAGCGATAGAGAGTGGGGATAGAGACTCCGAGATTGTGCGCCACCTCTCGGGGGGGGCATTCCACCCCGCAGGAGGTGCGGCGCTGACGCAATCTTGCTTGGTGTCATGCGGCGCTTCCGGCCCACCACTCGCCCCCGCTTGCGGGCGGCTTCCAGCCCAGCTTTCGTCCGCTCGATGATGAGTTCCCGTTCCATTTGGGCTAACGCAGCCATCAGGTGAAAGAAAAAGCGCCCGTGGGGCGTGGTGGTGTCGATGCCATCGGTCAGACTCTGAAACTGCACGCCTTCCGCCGCCAGCGCCCCCACGACATCAACTAACCCTTTGACAGAACGCCCGAGACGGTCGAGCTT
>WNFT01005270.1_pt1 | contig 16377 bp, 12 predicted proteins | sample 5400191 | NCBI WGS metagenome assembly WNFT01 (sample SAMN13153359, study PRJNA577476) | soil metagenome | isolation source: 80 cm saprolite under Madrone tree | place: USA:California | collected 2016-06-14 | reverse complement strand
ATATTCGATGAACCTTGCGAGGAATACCTGGTGAGCGAAGAGCGTTTTGAAGAGCAAATAGTGGTGCGTGACCTGGTTCAACGGGTGTTGACACAGCTCCCAACAGCTTCAGCCATGTGCTTGTTGTTGGACGCCGAAGGGTTCTCATATCGCGAGATAGCGGAGACGCTGCAGGATTCGTTGTCTGCTGTCCGCAGTCGATTATCTCGCGCCCGGCACGCGTTCCAACAAATCTACACGAGGCTCGATCAGGAGGGACGTTCATGAAGCAGAAAGATTCACGCGGCTTACCGCCGTGTCCATTCAGCGCTTGTTGTCTGCGCCTGATTGATGATCTGGACTCAACAACTATTTTGCAGCAATTTGAAGAAGCTTCTTTTGCGTATGATATCCAGGACGAACTTTTGCTGGATCAACTGCGTCTCCACGTGCCAGATTGTCCAACCTGTACTGCTCTCCTCACGTATGCACGGCGCGTACGCTACCGGCAGCGTGCTGCATTGTATAGTCTTTTGCTGGAAAACGAGTCAAAAGTTCCCTCGACAAGCCCACAGATTTTTGCGGCAATCCAGGGGGAGCAAAATGGTGCTGCGCCAAATACAAAGCGCATGCATTATTATCTTCAGGAACTTGTTATCTCACCCGGCGCTCAGAAACTTAATGGCAACGGTAACCACGACCATGCAGTGGAGCCACACACATCAGATCGCTCGCACCGGATATTGCGCAATGCTTTTTCGCTGGCAACTGTAGCTGCCCTTGTCCTCGCTGCCATGGGCCTTTTTAGTCATATGTTTGTGTCCGGCCATTCCACTGTACCTGTTCAGGAGAGTAGTAGTAGTAGTAGTAGTGGTAGTAGTAACGGACAGAGTGTTTTAGACCAGGCGGGCTGGGATTCGATCATGATCAGCGTTACCGTACTTTCGGTCAGCAGGGGCATGGGGCAGCTAACGAGTATCTATAACTATGATCCCGCCACTGGATACAGCAAACAGCTAGGGCCGTCATTTGCAGCCCATTCAGTGCAACTCGACGGCATTCCTCATGATGGGCAAAATTTGCTCTATCATTATGTAAGTGGCGGCTATGTGCAGTACCAGACGTTGCGCTCGCTCTCGAAAACAGGTTTCTTTTACCGGCTCAATGCTAGCGATTGGAATGCTGGCAACGCTGTCTGGATGGATAGCAACAGTGTGTTCGTTGCCGATGGAGAGAACGGAGTGGTAGAAGTCGATACTCGGACTGGTAGAACAATTCAACGCTTCCCAAACCCACGAACAGTGCGGCTCGCGTTCTATCACTCGCATTACCTGTATTATGTTTCCGATTTCCCACTTCAGCAGGGTGTTTTGCCTGCACTCTATCGCATCAATACCGATACCCCCCATGACCAGCCTCATAGGATTTCGATGCGCTCGCCCGGCTCGACTTTCTGGTTCAGCCCGGATGGCAGCACGATTTTCTATCTCAATAAAGGTCCTGATGGTCAAAAGGGTATCTACGCGGTGAGTAATGATGGAACACGTTCCCAGTTGCTACGACAAGGAGATGCTACGCCCATCGGATATGCAGAGAACAATGCGGTGATGTTTATGCAGGAGGTAAACGACAAATTCCAGGTAGTGCAGATGGGTGCGAGTCCAAAGCAGAAAGAAACAGTTGTGATGCCGGATGCTGCTCCGGGTGCGACCTCTTTATGCGACCCCAAGGTAGCGTCTGGGACGCCGCCCATTTGTGACAACGATATTGCCCTGGCTCCTTATGGACATAAGCTTATTCTCAATGCCTATTATCCTGGTGGAACACATAAAGTCTTATACGATGACCTGACCACTAAGAAATCAAGCGTACTCATGCCGAACCTGGAAAGCAACTCGCAGGTGCAACTGCCGGGTTGGGATAAGATGGCCGTTCCAGGAATCGGCTCATCGCCAACGCCGGTGCCGACAACTGTCCAGCCATCCACCCCCGTGCCAACGGCTACCGCGGCTGCTTATTCGCCTGTGATACCAGTACTGCAAGATCGGTACTATGCAAGGCAATATGCTTATTGACCAATAATGGAGGAGAAAGTTCTCACTCTGAGAACTACTGTGCGCCTGGATTGATCGGGAGATGTTGGAGGGCAGAAGATGCATTCTGCATCGCGTGCTTCAGATCAATTGCTTGCGCCACTGCATATGCCTGTTCAAAATAGTCCCTGGTATATACTATATTCTTCGGGAATAAGCTGCTTCCAGGTTCTGACCCTGGATAACCCTGCTTCACGCATGATCTCCTCGGTTAGATCGTGTGCCTGGGCTACCTCCCCGGGCCTATGGGCATCCGAACCGACGCTTACCGGCGTTCTTTGCAATGCACAGGCTTTCGCCAGCCTCCGTACGAGGCTGGGATAAGTCAGTACGTCGTATCCATTGAGTTCCAACGCCACGTCACAGCGTGTGGCCTCTGCCGTCAGTCGTTCGAGTTCTTCGTCAAAATTGGGTGGAAGATGGGGATTGCCGACACGCATGCGCACAGGATGACTCACAAGGCTAAAATAGCCACTGCTCACCACTTCACGCAGCAACCCAAAATAACGCAGCCACAGTGCCTGACCCGTTTCCCTACTAATGTTCCACTTGCTCTCGAGTAATAGACCATCGATCTCGTGTACGGAGCCGATTAGAAAATCCCAATCGTGATCTTGTATGGAGACCTGGATGTCCTCGTTCTTTCCAGGGATGAAATCCACCTCCATGCCCAACCGAACATCAAAATGTGCCTGCTGCCCGGCTACGCGCACACTTTCGATATACGCAGCGAAAGTAAGAAGTGGACCTTCGAGCGGCATGTGTTCCATGGTAGGACGAGCTTCCTGCATCTGAAAGTCATGTTCTGAAAGGCCAAGTACGCGTAGACCTTTCTCTTGCGCCGCCTGTACCATCTGCAAGGCTGAACTACGCGAGACGTGACTATGGAAATCTGTATGGACGGTCATAGAAAGCATTACTCCTCGTTATTAGATGAGGCGAGTGCTCGGGATTAATTTACCAGTGCGGAAGCGCTCGATGCTGAACTGTTCAATATCCAGCGTTTTGCTGGCACCATCGAGAATAAGTTCTGTCATCAGTTTCGCGGTCATGGGCGCGTGCATGAAACCGTGACCAGAGAAGCCACATGCACATAAAAAGCCCTCCACCTCTGTCTTGCCAAGCACCGGTTCCTCGTCAGGCGTCATCTCATACAGACCTGACCAAGTACGCGCTACCCGTGCATGAGCCAGCGTGGGGCAGCGTCGCCTCGCATGTTGCTGGAGTAAAGGCCAGAAGTTATCGTCAACGGTCAAGGCAAAAGCCTCTGGTGCCAAAGCCTGGTTGAGCCGTTCTTCTTCAGGTTCGGGAGGAAGTGGCAATGCGAAAACAACTCCTCCATCGCGCCGCCGGAAATGAAAACTTGTGACCAGGTCAACAACCATAGGCACATCTTCCGGCAGGTCGGCGAATGGCTCGGTAAGCAAGAGTTGCCGGCGCAGCGGGCGAACAGGCAGGTCGTTGATGCCCGCGAGTCGAGCGATGAATGGTGCATACACACCCGTGGCATTGATAACCAGCGGTGTAGAGATCGTCTCTTGTGGGATACGTACAGCCTGAACCCGGCCATGCTCAACGATAATCTCCTCTACAGGCGCATGTTCGGAAATGGTTACACCTCGCACACGTGCCTCCTCTGCGAGCGCATGTATTATCCCCACCGGGTCGCTGTAGCCATCCGTCGGGCAGAACGTGGCTCCCAGGACATCGTCGACGATCAATTGGGGTACGCGTTGCTGTGCTTCTGCCGCCGTAAGCAATTGCGTCGGTACTCCTATCGATTGCTGGAGTGCTGCATTGCGCTGCATCACCTGCCAACTCTGTGGCGTTGTACAGAGGAACATGTAGCCGTATTGTAAGAAACGAGGTGGCATGGTTGAAGTGAGACGGGATGGGTTATGTTCGCCGGTGAACTGCTCGTAAAATCTCACGCCTTCGAGCGAAAAGCGGATATCGAGTTCATCGGCGAACTGCTGGCGAATACCGCCCATAGCGCGCCCAATGGAGCCGGATGCCAGGGTATCACGCTCCAAAACAAGCACATTGGCGGCTCCACACAGGGCAAGCTGGTATGCGATATTGATGCCAATGATACCGCCGCCGATGATTACGACATCTGCCCGCTTCACCTTGTTATCCCCTTACCACGGAGATGGCGAATCCATCCGTATAGTCATCGTCCATAGCAAGGTCGAGCGAGGTCAGGCGTGAGTCACTGGCGATGCGTCTGTTATATTCAACGACGCCAGCCGAGCCTTCATCCAGCGGGTCGCCGAAGCCCCTACCTCCGCGAATGCAATTATCGGCTACAATAATGCTGCCCGGTCGAGTCAGGCGCAGCGCCCACTCGAGGTACTGGGGATATGGCTGCTTATCGGCATCGATGAAGACAAGATCGAACGGTGCTTCGCCCTCCAACTGGGGCAGCAAGTCAAGAGCTTTGCCGACTCGAATCTCTGCCCGGTCGCTTACACCGGCTTTAGTGAAGGAACCGCGGACCACTTCAGCATGCGCAGGGTTGATTTCCAGCGTGATAAAGCGACCTCCAGGGGGTAAGGCTCGCGCCAGCCAGATGCCGCTGTAACCACCAAGCGAGCCAATTTCCAGGATTTTTCGCGCATTGCAGGCTGCTGCCAACAATTGCAGGAATTTCCCCTGGATCGGCGAGATCTGAATCTCAGGTAAACCTGCCTGTTTGGCAGACGAAAGTGCATAACGCAGCCCTTCGTCTTCGGGAGCAAAAATGCGGGCGATAGTGGTTTCGATCTTGTGACGTGTCTCTTCCTCCTGCTGTAAGGCAGCCAGTTCGCCGTTTTTATCGGACATGTTGGGATAAACCTCGTATTTCTAGTTACTTCCCCACCGCTACATTTTCAAGTTCGGTGCTTGCAAGCGTGCGCTCAACCAACTCCAGGTCGATTGCCGCATAACAATCGATAAATATGTCACGCGCCTCAGATAGATAGGCCAGAGCTTTTTGCCTGTTGCGTTCTAATAATGTTATACCATAAGTATTCAGGGTTCGGGCATATTCCAGGCGAAATTCGTGTTCGCGAAACACCTGTATGGCCTGCTCAAAATGCATGGTGGCCTCTTTGTGTTGTCCTTGTACTACGAGGATACGCCCAAGCAAACGATGTGAACGTGCGAGTACACGTGTGATCTGGTGCCGGTATGCTTCCTCGAGCGTTTGCAAGGCCTTTTGCTGCGCTGTTTCGAGATCACCGAACAAGAAAGAGACCAGTGCCATCAGCCGTTGTCCCTCTGCCATGACCTCTAATTCCAATCCTTCAAGCGCGAGCGCTCTCTGTAGAGCCGCCCTGGCTCGCAAGAGCAGGCGATGGCAGATCGGATGATCCAACAATGCATGCTCCCGAGGGTCGACAAATTGCAGGTTGCAGATCGTAATGGTCTGGGTTACACGCAGTTCGGCAAGAGCGATCAAGGCAAAGCCAATGAAGTTGTCATTTTTGATTGCCCGCCCGAGTGATATGGCGCGTCGGATGTACTCTAATGCACCACGCAGGTTACCTTGATCTTGCAAGGCCGCCGCTAACGCCACACAGCACCAACTCAGGTGTTCCCGGGCGTTGACACGTTCTGCTACTTCCAGGCTGCGTTTAAAATACGCCTCCGCCTCCAGCAAACTACCACAGCGTGCCAGCACGTCGCCAAGATTTCCGGTGGCTAAGGCAATGTTTGGCAGATCTCCCATGCGCTCTGCCAGGTCAAGGGAACGCTGGAAATAAGCACGCGCCACGGAATTTTCGGCTTTCATAGCATAAACGGCACCCAGGTTACTGCATGCCTGAGCCATCGCCATCACAAGATCATGTCGCTCAAAAATGGTCAGGGCTATATTCAAGTGCTTGAGCGCTTCTGGATTGTCACCCGAAGTAGCTTCGGTAATACCGAGTATCTCATGTACCCGGCCTAATTCCAGCGGATCACCGATCACCGAGCGTGCGGTACGGGTTTCTAGCTCAACATTTGAAATAGGTATCTTCCTGTTATGATACACAATGGGGCTGCCCTGGTCTTCGGTGACCCGCTCGAGGATCTCCAAGGCGATTAGTGTATATCGTCGCGCCTCGTCAAAATTGCCAAGAATACGAGATATATTCCCATGCTGGATTTGAAGACATGCCCAGGCTGCACCCGAAGTCACTCCGGCTTCGCGCAGGACCCGCTCACCATGTACGAAACATTGTCGCGCATGAGCATAGTCGCCAGTCGAAGTCCAGGCGCGCCCAATCTCACGCCAGATCATGGCCTGTCTTTGGGCTTCCTGCTGTCGCCAGTTTTGAAGTTCCTCAGCACTGCCATTATTAGATATTTCCACGCGTTGCTGGCTGCGTAACTCAAGTACCCGTTCGTAAAGTTGCCGGACTTCTTCAAAATTCCCCTGTACCATATTGCATTCAGCGACGCGCTCAAGCAGGGAAGCCAGGTGCAAGGGATTCTGCTCAATCGTCGAAACCTCTGTTGAACTTCCCTCGGTAATCGCCCCGATTACTTCACGATAGTAATACTGGGCTTCTGAGTAAGCGGAAAGAGCATAGGCCCGGTTTCCTGCGATTTCAGCATAATGGGCTATTTGCATGAGATCGCTGCCGCCCTTGCGCAAGTGGTGAGTAATTGCGGCCGCTACCTCCGTCTCACGTCCCCGGTGCAAATGCAAGAGAGCATTGGCTACCCGGCGGTGCAATTGGGCGCGCCTGGCGGCAGAGAGCCGCTCATAGAGATGGCTGACAATCAGGGGATGCCAGAAGTGATAAGTGATACGAACTCCCGTCCCCTGCTCCGTCAATAGTCCCGCATGCAAAGCCTCTTCAAGTAAGTCGAGGATAGTGTCCTCGTTTGTGCCTTGATCACCCGCCATGAAAAGCAACTGGCTGAATTCAAAGGAGCCACCCAGCACCGCCGCTTTCCCTAATAGTGCCTGGCAGTCGCTGCTAAGCCTGCTGAGACGACGGTCGAGAACAGCAGCAATCGTTTCCGGCAGTGTTGTGGTCAATAGGGTTTGATTATCATTTGCTACATCTGTGTCGGAGTAGCGGGCCAATTCTTCGGCAAAAAAGGGATTGCCTCCCGCTTGTGTCTGAATGCTTTGCACAATATCTTCTGGAAGATAGGCTACGAGCGACCCAATCTGGCCCTGTGTGAGCGGTTGTACGGGTAAGGTCACAATGGCCTGCTCGCGCCGCAGATCGTTAATCAGCGTACGAAGGTTAGAAGATGGCATCAGTTCTGCATCGCGACAGGTGCCAACGATCAGACTACGCTCATCTTGAAGATGACGCGCAAGGTAGGCCAGCAACTCAAGGCTGCTATCATCTGTCCAGTGCAGGTCATCCAGCACTAACAATAGGGGGTTGGTTTTGCTCAAAACGCTAAGGACTGCCAGCGTTGCTTCCCATAAATGGAGCCGCTCCTGTTCGGGTGGCAGCGGCGTTGAGGTTCTCTGCTGAAGTAAGGCGTCTCGCGGAGAAAGTTCAGGTAACAGTACACTGAGCCTTTCGAGTCTGTTATAGGGAAACTGAACATGATTTGCTGCCAGGGCGTTCGGTGAATGAGGCTGCTCAACATAAGGTAAGATGGGTTGTCCTCCCCGCACAGATACGAGAAACTCTTTGGGCGCATCCTGTAACAGCGTTCGCAGCAGTTCGGTCCAGGGCCGGTAAGAAATAGTACCCTCTTGCTCGAAGGCCCTGCTCCACGCGACTGACCAACCGCGTATGACGGCCTCCTGGCTCAATTCCTCGGCCAGGCGCGTCTTGCCGATACCAGATTCGCCCATCAACAGCAGAAAATGACCGCTTCTTACACTTGCTCTGGCCGGTGTAAATTTCGCATCAAGAGTCGGATCATTTTCAATCGCAAACATGCACTGGCGCATGGTGTCAAGTTCTTTATCCCGCCCAACCAGGGGACTCTGGTTGTGACGACCTAATTGCCTGGCACTTCCGAATGACGAGGATGCCTGTAAAAAGAGTTCCTCTGGATTGGGAATGCTTGAATCGTAGGATGCCTCGTTGGGGAAGCGCGGTCTATAAAGTGTGCCAGTGCCTGGTGTGTCTGCATCGTTTGGAAAATAGTGCATGAATTGATACTTTGCACTGTGTTTGACTCCCATGTGAGGAACATGTGCGGTGCCCTGTCGCAGTGCCTCAAACAGTTCGCGTGTTTCAGGCAGTGGATCATTGTCATAGTCGCGCTGCAGAACACTGACCAACCTCTGGTACACTCGTAGAGCTTCACCGCGCCGGTCAAGCTGGGTGAGGAGTGTCATAAGACGGCGTACAGCCGTTTCATGCGTTGGGTCAGTTGAGAGAAGGCGGTCGAGAGGTTCGATAGCACTGGTGAGAGCTCCTCGAGCTGCGCGCATTTCCGCCAGGTTGAGCAGTAAACCCATCCAACCTCTGCGCAGCGATTCCCTGCGAGGAGCAGTCCATTCAGAATAGAGTTCTTCGAGCAGGTAATCTCCCGCGTAGAGTGCTGCAGCCTCCTCGAGTAACTGCTCGACCAGGTCTGGGTCGGATGTCGTATTTGCCTTATTGAGCAGTGTTTCGAAAGCCTCGGCATCTACCCATATTTGTCCGGCGTCCGCAAGCATTAATACGTCTCGTTCCAGCCGCAGCAATTGAGATGCCGCCGGGCGAGCGATATCTGGCTCAAGAATCTGACGTAATTCGTGTACTGCTCCATTTAAGCGATTCGCGGCCGTCTCAGTATCAAGGTCAGGCCAGAGAGCCTCCATTACCTGCTCTCGCCCCAACCTGCGCGTCGGGCTACTGAGCAAACAACCAAGCAATGTACGGGCACGCCGGCGCTGCCACTTGCGGTTAGCAACTGCCTGCCAATCATTACCGTGCCTGCGCTCAACGCGAAATTGACCAAGCAGATACACACGTAAGTGTGTGGGTACATAAGATGCTTCCCCTGAACTACTACCTGGCGCTTTTTGAGCAGAAAGGGATGAGCCGTTTACCGGCAGGATGCTGGTTCCGGCGGTGAGGGCATGGTTGTTGATATGGGTCACTCCTGTGCTAGAAACAATTTCTTCTGTTTTTCCCTCATTGGAGGGCATCTGTTGAAGTTCTGCTTTGCCGGGAGTTAACTCGATTCCTGCGGGAGGATGTATGCCGATATATTTGCTGATCGTGCGACCATTTTCACTCCAATATGCATACCAGTAAGGACCATGGCCCACGCCATCTTTGCATTTATGACATCGTTGCTTCCCACAGCGGGTGAATTGTTGCCTATAGGTGACTTTACTATTCATGAGCCTATTCCCTCTCCCCCTGAGAAGGTTGCCGAGGCACAAGTAGAGTCCATGGTCACTCGTGCCGGAGTGGAGTCTCCTACGAAATTACATCGCTCTTATATAAGACAAGTCTATTATAACCTATGGTAGCGGTATACACAATTGTCTGAGCCACATATTTAAAAAACTTGTTTCGGAGAGAACTTATGCTTGCTATATACACTCGGCAGCACGTCTTGCGCTGGCAGTTACCAGCGGATTGGTGTCTTGTTGTAGCTGAAGTAGAGCTTCTTGCGCGGCGGGATGGCTCAATTTAGAGAGTATGTGTGTAATCCTGCGTCGTCGTTCGGAGTCAGCATCGCTTGCCCATCTCAGTGCCACAGGAAGCAAATACTCGGCAATTTTCTCATCGTCCAGGGTCGGCAGTTCGTTAAAAATGGAGATCAATATGTCTTGCGTACTCTCATTGCCTTGTAAGAGGAGCGGGGCGAGCGGGTAGAACACATCATTGGCGGGGAATGCCTCCCAGGTATACGCGGGATAAGGGTAGCGGTAGGGCCAGAAGCAATCAAAGATCATCTTGAGATAAGCCTGTTGCTCATTCAGATACTCATCATTTCTTATAGCAGGGATATGAACAATTGCTGTAACCAAAGTCACAAAGACTTCTTCCGGTTGCAGGATCAATCCCGCCTGTACAAACATACGCAGCCACTCTGCTGCCGCCGTACGCAGTGCGGCCTCAGGTGCATGTAACGCGTGTATAGTAAGAACATCGACCAGGCGCTTGCGCAGAACCGACTGTTTTTGGGCAGGAAATTTGAAGAGGCGAGCCTGCAATTTATTTACCAGTTTTGTTAGTTGTGCAGGAGTAGTGGTTTCTTCAATCTGAGCCAAAAGTTCGGAAATTGATTTGGAACGGGCACGGAGCATTGGACGCAGCGTATTTTCAACGCTGTGTAGAAAACGATCAGAATATCCAGACAATGAAAGATTTGTTGAACGCGCATCGCTCATACTAAATATCCTCCGCCGGTATAAGTCCCCTCAACTCACATGAAATGCAACATTAAAACTTGTAACAATCGTTACGAATATTGTAAAGTATAGCGCTGAGTTTTGTCAAGAAAATTGCTTCAAAAATGTCTCAAATGTCTCACAATCTTCTTAGTTGTTTCTACATAATAAACGGTTGCGGGTACTATATTTGTTTTAGCATGCTGTTTGTTTCTTGAAAGCATACGCTCTGTTTCTCATGCTCTTCCGTTGTCTCTCCTCAGCTTTTACGGCCCTTAAGGAAGATGAAATCGTTCGTGAAACTCACCAACTGCCCGTCCTGGTCCTGCGTAACCTCGAAATAGCTCCGGATATGCTCGTTGCTCCCCAATATGAATCTTGTCAGCCTCTCTTTCTCATCGGCAGCCATTTGCGAGCGCGTAGTCCATTCATCATACATATGTGCCTTACGGAAGAACTCAACGTGTTCGATGCTCAGACCTGCCTCTGTGAAGAAAGACTGCCATTCTTCAGCCGTGCATGAGCGTCCGTGCGAGGGATCGCGCCATTTCTCGACCGTGTTGTCAAACGAATCAAGTTCTGGGTCGATGGGGACCATGCAATCAATGAGCAGGAAGATTCCTCCCGGTTTCAAGACGCGAGCAACTTCCCGTACGAACTGTGCTACGTCTGGAAAGTGATGCGGAGCGATACGGCAGGTGACACGATCAAAGCTTTCTGCTTCAAATGGCAATTCTTCAGCGTCCGCCACCTGAAAGACTGCGTTCGTCACTCCCTGGGCTAGCAAAAATTCGTGCGCCTTTTCCAGCATGCGTGGTGTCAAATCGGTTACGGTGACCTGAGCCACGTGTGGAGCAACTGCCAGAGCTGTGCTGCAAATCATCACCCGTACGATGCGAGAAACTGGCAACATAGCCCTCTGCCGTACGTGAGAAATAGTCCTGTACCTGTGCTTTCTGCTGATCGCTATCTGATGGGGGTGTCTGTGTCATATAGTATTTTGTTGAACCTTTCTAAGTCATCTTAGTTTCTAATTTACATTATACTCATTCTGGCCTTAAACTGCTGGCTTTTTCGTATTTATTGAGGATCTGGTTTTCGTTGCGGGAGAGTAAATGACATCACTTTCCCATCCATTTGGAATTGTTGGGTCCACTTTCTTGCGTCGATGAGACCTTGAGGTCCCTTCGCTACGTTGATCATCATAGGGTCATATTGGAGGCGATGTTCATCTTCCCACTCACGCAATATCGTATCGAGGCGACCAACGTGTTCGGGAAAGGCCCGTGCAAGATCTGCCTGCTCCCAGCTATCATCCATACGGAAGAGTTGTACCGGAGGGATCCTCCACAGACCAGGATCAAATGTTCGAATCAGCTTCCATTCCGGTGTCACGACGGCTCTCTGAGCGGTGTAAAGGCCGTGACCACAGACCAGATACGGACGGCGCTGCTTCCGGTTGAGGAGGGATTGGCTATCCCAGTGTGATGGAGGAGTGACGCCCAACGCCTCACAAATCGTCGCTGCAATATCCACTTGATAAATAAGATCCTCAGACACCGCCTCTCGTCGCTCTCCTCTCGGACCACGAACAATGAGCGGAATATGTTGGGTTCCATTGTAGACATTGCCGTGTTCCGCGTAGAGACCATGCTCCCCAAACTCTTCCCCGTGATCGGCTGAGAGGAGAATAGTGGCCTGGTCATACCATCCGAGAGTTTGCAAAGTATTGAACAATCGCCCAATCTGGTCATCTGCGTAGCGAATTTCTCCATCATATTCATCGATCAGGTTTTGCCATGCCTCATAGGAGGTAATGCCCATTGCCGGTGCTGAGTGCCAAAGCCGATCTTGCTGATGTGTTTCTATCTCTTCTGCAGAAGGATGCTCAGGATAGTGATCATTGCGTACTTCCTCGACAAATGAGAGCGGTGCTTCGTAGAACGAATGGGGGTCCCACAATTGGATATACAAGTAGAAGTCTTCGAGTTGCTGGTAGGTATTTAGCCACTCAATCGCTTGATGGATGATCTCTTCTCCCGCTATTTGCTGAAATCCCAATCCGGAAAGCGTGTTGAGCCTGGTTCGCCCGAGAGGATCAATGCACTCATTCCAACCCACGTAAAACCAGGGCGACGGATGGCGTCCAAAGCTGGAGATAGCTATAGATGAAATGTGATGCTGCCGCAGTACATTGGGCAAGGTTGCTTGTTGCCCATGTAAGAGCAACCCGCGTTCACCATGCGTAACAACGCCATTGGTGATGCCGAACGTTCCACTCATTGTTGCAGCCCGTGAAGGCATGCAGGGACTATCAGAAGTAAAGCAATGCGTAAACCGGGTTCCTTGTTCGGCAAGGCGGTCAATATTGGGGGTTGTCGGACGGCGATATCCATAGCAGCCTATATGATCTGGTCGCAAACTATCAACATCAATATAAATAACACGCATCTTGGTTGGTCCTTTGGGAACTGAAGGTGATTCAAAAAAGGAGAGAGGCGAGTGAAAAGCCAGGCAGAAAGCCGCTCAACTTCTATTCTGTACTTAATCATAGACCACGAATGGAAAGGGTGTCAACGCTGCGAAGTTGGCTCATTATTTTTCTTAGCACTGTTCACAAGCAACTGGAGTACCTCTTGTCCATGTTGGACCGCTTCGGCATAAGTACTTCCATGTGTTGCTGGCATGAAAACGCGGTCTGCCCACTCTGGCAGGGTGACAAGAAAGGCCTGATCTTCGTCTGACCATTCAATGTACATAGAGTAGTGCAGATGTTGTTCGTTCATCAAAAAGCGGCAGGAGACCCCGTGCTTCCAGCTAAGGGGAGGAATGCCGCTTCTCCTTTCCAATACTTGATGTTTGCACTCCATTGTACTACTATACGAAGATGATAATGACACGCACGATACGTCTACAACTGAAGCCGACACAGGAACAAGCAGTCCTCTTGCGCCAAACGATGCGGGAATATACCGTTTGCTTTAATGAGGTATGTCGGCTTGGCGATACTGAGAAGATCAGCAATGGGACAGAATTGCACCGTCTCACCTATGCAGAGCATCGTGCGAGTACCCATTTGCCATCGCAACTGGTTTGTGCCGCTCGTGTTAAGGCGACCGAAGCGATCAAGAGTGTGATTGCCTTGCGCAAGAAGCAGGTACAAAGCTATCAGAAGTGCCTTAAGAAAGCGAAGAAGACAGAAAAGCCTGTCAAGCCCTTGAAACTGGCAAAGACACCACATTCCAGGCTGTGCGCTATCCGCTATGATGCGCGTTCGTTCCGCTTTGACAGGAACACTCGCATGGTCTCCCTTGTGCATGTACAACAACCTGGACAGATACGCAATCGTGCGATTATCACGGTCAATGTACCTGCTTACTATGAGCAATTCCTGACTGGTGAATGGGAACAAGAGAGTGCTGATCTCTGCTACCGCAACGGGACATTCTGGTTGCATGTCGTTGTCTCGTGTGCCACTAGCATTCCTGAACCAACCGGTGAGACGATAGGGGTAGACCTGGGAATTAACCGTCTTGCCGTGACTTCCCACCCGCACTTCTTTGGTAGCAAGCGCATCAAAGAGACCAATAACCGCTACTTCCGCTTGCGACGCAAGCTTCAGGCCAAAGGTACAAAGTCGGCAAAGAGACATTTGAAAAAGCTCTCTGGTCGATTGAAACGATTTCAGGCTGACAGCAATCATGTCGTCGCAAAGCAGATTGTGACCTCGTGCCAACCAGGAGATACCTTGGTGATGGAGAACTTGACCGATATCCGAGAGCGCACCGAAGGACGCCGCAAACAACGCCGCGCTATGAGCAATTGGAGCTTTGCCCAACTGCAAGGCTTTCTTGCCTACAAAGCGGCCTACAAGGGTATCCATGTAGCTTTTGTCGATGCCCGTTACACGAGTCAAGCCTGTTCCAGGTGTGGCTACATCGATAAGCGTAACCGTCTCTGTCAAAGTGAGTTCTCCTGTCGTCACTGTGGCTACAAAGCCAATGCCGACTACAATGCGTCGGTGAATCTTGCTATCCGTGGGAGACCCGTGGATAGTGGGCAATCTGTCAACTTGCCTTTCGTTTCAGACCTTCGGGTCTAGGAACAAGCCCCTGAGTTTACTCATGGGGTTGTTGACTATTGCGTACTCCATTTCCTCTCAGCTATTTGGCGCAGAAACTCACGTACAGCTTTCTCTTGATAGAGTAGAGCGCCACATCTCCTCTACCCCTAATGCAGTTTCAACACACCTTTTCGGGAAAAGGGAAAATTTGGGGACACTAGGTACCCCGGCAAACCCCGCCAGGGGAGAACCCCTGGACCCCCTTTCCCTATCAGGTCTCTTGATACCGCACTAAGCTTTGCGTGAAGAGGTTGTGTTCGACCCCTGGCTGGCCATGGCTTCCAGCAATCGTTGCAGTTTTGCGCGTGTCTCTGCAAGTGGTGAGTAGATCATAATCCTGATGTCGGGGTTGCTGAGAACCTGCAAGGTGATATGCTCGAACTCCAGGTGTCCCAGCGTCGGATGCTCCATTGCCTTGGGACCATCCAGAGAACTACGGGCATCGTGATGGGGCCACCAACGACGAAATTCAGGGCTGACCTGTTTCAGATCCTCAATCAGCTCCTCGAACCACTCATCGCCGGGATAGCGAGCGCTGGCAATGCGAAACTCCGCTAATGTGCCGCGTGCAATCTGTTCCCAATGGGGGCGTTCCCGCATTGTCGGGCTGGTGAAGAGTCGCCAGACCAGGTTGCGCGCGTATGGGGACGATGCTTCCGAAATGGAGAAGAGACCATCGGCAGCTTTGTTCCACGCCAAGAAGTCCCATCGCCGTCCCACGGCATATGCGGGAGTTGGGTTGAGATCATCCAGCATCTGTTGGAGTGCCGGGCTGGCGTGCTCCTCCAAAGGGGAAGCATGAGGAGGAAGTGATTGTCCTGCGAGCAGAAAGAGATGCCGGCGTTCGTTCAGCGTGAGCCTGAGCGCTTGAGCAAGACTTTCCAGCACTTGTGCCGAGGGATGAACATCACGTCCTTGCTCCAGCCAGACGTACCAGGAGGTGCCCATATTGGCAAGTTGCGCGACCTCTTCGCGGCGCAATCCTGGAGTTCGACGGCGGATGCCAGGTGGCAATCCCACATCAGTGGGAGAAAGGTGAGCCCGTCGCTGGCGTAAAAAATCGGCGAGGGCCTGGCGACGCTCGCTCTTATGCATCTCAGCTGCTCCTTATCCTGGTAGTGAGAGACCTATGATCAAGAAACCCTGGTACTGGTATCACGAACAGAGTATATTCAAGTGGAGCACCTGCGTCAAGATGACATCTGCATATGTCGTGCGGGATTGCTCCAATCAGGCAGAAGGAAGTTCTTCCATTTTTCTTGAAAAGAGGTAGTTGTTCATGTCTCTGAAATTTGGTTTGTCCTTGCCGCAAGGCTGGACGATGGATCTGGCAAGCATCAAGGACCCGGTTGAAGCCTACGAGGCGATGACTCGTGTGGCCCAGACAGCCGACGAGACGGGTTTCGCCTCGGTCTGGCTGGTCGATCACTTCCATACCATTCCGCGCCCATCGCAGGAAGTGACGTTCGAGTGTTGGACCACCACTGCAGCCGTTGCACGCGACACAAAGCGTATTCGCATCGGTCAGGCGGTCACATGCAATGGGTATCGTAACCCCGCGCTGCTGGCGAAGATGGCCAGCACGGTCGATGTGCTCTCGCACGGGCGGCTCAATTTCGGCATAGGCGCCGGTTGGTTCGAGCACGAATACAGCGCCTATGGCTATGATTATCCCGATACTCCTGACCGCCTGCGCCGCCTGCGTGAAGCGGTGCAGGTGATTCTGGCCATGTGGACCCAGGAAGAAGCGGTCTTTGAAGGCACCTTTTACCAGGTACGCGGTGCCAGCAAGCAGCCCAAAGGCGTGCAAAAACCGCATGTCCCCTTGCTGATTGGTGGCGGTGGCGAGAAAGTGACGCTCAAACTGGTCGCGCAATACGGCGATGCCTGCAATG
>WNFT01002295.1_pt1 | contig 16377 bp, 16 predicted proteins | sample 5400191 | NCBI WGS metagenome assembly WNFT01 (sample SAMN13153359, study PRJNA577476) | soil metagenome | isolation source: 80 cm saprolite under Madrone tree | place: USA:California | collected 2016-06-14 | reverse complement strand
GAAGGTTCCGGAAGAGGAGGTCAGGCCGGGCAGCGCCTGGGCCGTAGCCAGCACACGACACGTGTTGCCCGTTCCACACGCGCCCCCGCTGATCATGGTGCCGCCCAGGAGAGTGGCGCTGTTGAGGTCCTGGTTGCCGATCTGGGCGCTCATGGCCCACTCGAGTCCGGATTCGGCGAGCTGCCGCGCCCGCGCCCCGTCGGACAGATTCTTGGAGATCTGCGGCTCGACCGCTCCCAGCGACATGAAGGTGATGGTGAGGAGCGTCAAGACCATCAGCAAGATCATCGCGAGGGGCAACGCCACCCCGCGCTCGTCGCGTATCCAGTTGAAGACTCGGTTCATGCCAACCTCCCGCTCGTAGACTTGACTCATCGGTTCCGAAGACGGATGCGATCCGACATGGTCACGTACGCCCCCTGGTTCGCGCTCTGCGCCGTCACGGTGACTCCGATGATGCGGATGCTGGACGGGACGGACGTGACCGTGCCGTCCTCGGCGAAGTACGTGAAGGCCAGGGAGCTGATCCCGGAGGCGATGGTCACCGGACTGCCATCCACCCCGATCTCTTGCCGCGTCAGCGCACCGCTCGAGAACGAGTACGCCACGCGCTCACCTCGGCACGCGGCCCCGGTCGCGCACAGGAACGGATCGTTCACCATGCCGCTCGCGGCACTGGCACCGTCGCCGTTCCAGTCGTACTGCAAGGTCATGGCGGTGGCGGTTGGTCCGCTCGCGATCGCGTCGAACGTGTAGCAGGGAGCCGCCGTACAGGTCACCGGGTTCGTGTCCGGATTCTGCGGATAGTATCCGGCCTCCCGGATCTCCTTCACCATCCGCTCGACCGCGACCCGGGCCGTCTGCTGCGCGTCGACCTGGGTGGTGCCGTACCAGAAGGCCCGCTGACCCGACATCACCAGGCCGAGCAAGCTCGCCATCACCAGTCCGACGATGGCGCAGACCACCATCATCTCCGCCAGGGTGTAACCGCGCTCGTTGTTCAGCATGGATTCGCCTCGGCTCATCGGTTGGCCAGGAAGATCGATAGGGAGACCACCCGCTCGGTCGAGAGCACACCGCGCCCGGTGACCGGCTTGTAGGCGACGCTCACGTCGACGCGAGCCCCGGTGGTGCCGCCCGGATTCAGGCTGATCGTCGTGTCCCGTCGGTACGTCGAGGGCGCCCCGGTGATAGCCCCGTAGGCCTCCGTCGCCGGGAGGTTCGTCGTGTTCAGATCCGCCAGGTTGGGCTTGCGGGCAGCCAGCTCCTTCGCCTGCTCGATCCGCTGCTCGGCGAGGAAGACCGCGGTGCTCTGCTGGCGGCCAGCTTCGACGCCGTCGACCCCGAACCCGAACCCGGTGCTGACCGCGACGAGCCCGACCGAGATGATGGCACAGGCCACCATGATCTCGGCCAGGGTGAACCCGGCCTCTCCGGAGCGTATCTTCAGTCGGCGCAACGCGTGCATGGTATAGACCTCCCGCGACTCGGCCGGGTAGGGAGCAAGACAGGTGCCACGCCGGATACGGCGGAGATCCTCCCCGCGCAAGCCGTAAGTGGCTGGAATCACGGGCCTGCGGGAGGAGCCCGGGGATGAAAACCCTGCGGCTCCCTCATTCATCTACAGGATGTGACGGGCTATCTACACGAGGCGTCAGCCGCGAGACGGGTTCTGGGCCGCGCTAGATGTCGGCCAGCCAGACCACCTCGAGCTGGGCGCCCCGGTCGAAGGAGTTCTTCGGGCCGTAGTTCTTGACCCGCGACGTCCAGGCCGACACGTTCCTCGGGCAGGGCGTGTACACGTAATACACCTGGGCCGCGGCGTGGCGCTGGATGTCGTCGATGACCTTGCGGCGCGACGGCTTCGACGTGTACCGGCGCTGGGCCTCCAGCAGCACGTCGAGCCGGGTGTCGGCCACGTGGCTCCGGTTGCCGGGCTGACCGCCGCGAAAGAAGTCGTAGAGGTAGCCATCGACCTCGGTGAAGAGCGGCGATGGGCCCCAGCTGACCTCGTCGAACTTCCCGAGGAAGGATCCGCGGACGTACTGTCCGTACTCCTCGTTGGCGATCTGCAGCTCCACCCCGATCTGCTTCAGCTCGAGGGCCAAGCGCTCGAGGTCTTCCACGTACTCCGAGCCGTAGCCCGGCCAGGTGGTGCACTTCACCCGGAGACCAACGGGCACCCCGGCCTCGGCCAGGAGCTTGCGCGCGAGGGTGGGGTCGTGCTCGAGGTAACGGCCGCCTTCTCCGAGTTGTCGGGCGGACAGCTTCCATTCCCGCATCGCGCTCGGTACGGGCCCCTGGTCCTCATAGCCCTGCCCTTCCAAGTACTGGCTCACCCACTTCCTCCGGTCCACCGCGAGGCTGAAGGCACGGCGCACCCGCACGTCGTTGAACGGGGGCCTGTCCGTTCGCATTGCCAGACTCCGCACCGCCAGCCCGTCCCAGTGCACCACCGGGTAGCTGGGGTTCGACTTCTCCAACGAGCGGGCGTCGGATCGGGGAATACGTGCGTCGTAGGACGGGAGGTCGACCTGGCCCGCCCGGAACAGCGAGAGCTGCGTCGAGCGGTCCTTGAGAAAGAGCCACTCCACCTTGTCGAGATGAGGCAGTCCCTGCTCGTAGTAGGTGGGGTTACGGGCGAAGACCGCCTTCACCCCCGGCTCGTAGCGCTCGAGCGCGAAGGGCCCGCAGCCGATGAGAGACTCGGCCGCCTTGAAGTCTCCGTGCCGGTCCTCCACCTCGGGCGGCACGATGGCGGTCCACGGCTCGGCGAGGTTGTGCACGAAGGCCGCGAAGGCGTCGGCGAGATGGACGCGGACCGTGTGTCTGTCCGGGGCCTCGACCGCCTCCACCGCCCCGAGCCGGGTCGCGAAGGGCGACCTCTTGAGCGCCCGCTCGAGCGAGTACTTCACATCCGCCGCGACCACCTCCCGCCCGTGTACCGGAGGCCTCGACTCCCAGCGGACGCCGGACCGTAGCCTGATGGTGTAGATCGTGCCGTCCGCCGAGACGCCCGCCTTCAGCGCGAGATCCGGCACGATCGTGAAGTCCGCCTCTCCGTACCGGGCACCGTTGACGAACTTGAACAGGGTACGGCGCACGAAGGACGAGACGAGGTGCGTCGGGTAGGACGCGGTGGCGTGGATATCGAAGGTCTGAGGCTCGAGGCCGATGTGCTTGAGCACACCGCCTCGGGTCGGCCGCTGGGCGTGCGCCCGTCGCGGGACCGCGACCGCGGCGGCCCCCGCGGCGATCGCGAGGAACCGGCGCCGCCCGAGAATGTGGGCGGCGCGGCCGGTCGACGCGTCGTCCATGACCGCGGGATTATAGCAGAGGGTCCCGCGGCTACCCGATCGAGGATGCCGCCCGCTGATTGAGCAGGCGCAGCGTCCACCGCGAGCCGGCGCCCGCGAGCACGGAGAGCGCCGCGTAGTCCTGCCCCAGGGCGAGGAGCCGCTCGGGGCCGAGACCGAGCGCGCGGCACAGGATCGCTCGGTTGCTCCCGCCGTGGGCCACGACCGCGACGGTGCCACCCGCGTGACGAGTCACGATGGTCTCGAACGCTGGCCACACGCGCGCCTCCAGGTCGGACAAACTCTCGCCGTCCGGGAACTGAAAGCGCCCCACGTCACTCATCCACGCGTCGAACGCCGCCCGGTCGAGCGCCCGGATCTCGTCCGCGGTGAGCCCGTCCCAGCGGCCCATCGCAAACTCGCGCAGCGCCGGATCGCTGATCGGGGCGAGATGGTGTGGAGCGGCCAGGATCTCAGCGGTGCGCCGGGTGCGCTGGAGATCGCTGCAGTAGATCGCGTCGAAGGCGACGGTACGCAGGCGGGCTGCCAGGGCCGCCGCCTGATCCTCCCCGAGCGGGGAGATCGGCACATCGAGGTGCCCGATGAAGCGGCGGGTCTCGGCCCCGACCACGCTGCCGTGGCGCACGAGGAAAACGGTGGTCGTGCTCAGAGCAGCCCTCGGCGTGCCAGCGCGGCCCCGGCCAGCAGCGCGCCGAGCTCGGCCAGCTCGACGACCGCACCCAGCACGTCCCCGGTGAGGCCACCCAGGCGCCTCGCCACGAAGCTTGCGCAGAGAACCACCGTGACCCAGGCCAAGGCCGGGATTGCCGCGCCCCACGGCCCCAGCAAGGCGACACCGAGCGCGATGCCCCCGAGCGCCCAGAGCGGGCCCGCCCATCGCGAGAGACCGTCGACGAACGCCGCGCCGAGCCCTTCCCCGGGGGTGGCGGGACGGAGCCACACGCCGACCAGCAGCGGCGCCGCGCGTCCGACCACCGGCGCGAGGATCAGCAGACGGCCGCGGACCGGATCCGGGAGATCGGCCACGGCGGTGACCACGAGGAACAGGAAGAGGATCAAACCCGCGGCGCCGAACACGCCGACGCGGCTATCGCGCATGATGGCGAGACGCTGCGCCTGATCCCGCCCGGCGAGCCCGTCCAGGACGTCGGCGAGCCCATCGAGGTGGATGCCGCCGGTCACCGCCTTCCATGCCGTGACCAGGAGGGCCGAGGCCAGGAGCGGCGGGAAGAGAGCCTGAAGGACGACGAGCGTGCCCGCGAGGCCTACGCCCAGCAAGAAGCCGACGACCGGGAACCACCACGCGGCGCGGCCGAGCGCGGAGACACCCTGCCCCTCCCGCCCGGGTACCGGCACCACGGTCAAGAATCGGACCGCCAGGATCAGCGACCCCATGCGCGGGGAACGGCGGCCACGCCGCTCAGACGGGCTGGACGGGATTGCGTCGCGGCGGGAACTCGAGCTGCTTGGATTCCGCGTAGGCGAGGCGCCGGATCAGCTCGTCGCGCAGCTCGGACCCACCCACGATGCCGTCGACGAGCATCTCGGACGCCAGCTTGTAGATGTCGAGGTCCTGGGCGTACTCCTCACGCTTCTTCTGGACGTAGGCGGCCCGCTCGGCTTCCGGCAGCTCCATGATCTTGTTGTAGTACACCGCGTTGACCGCGGGCTCGGGGCCCATGATGGCCACCTGCCCCTGCGGCAGGGCCAGCGCGGCGTCCGGCTCGAAGGCGGGACCGCACATCGCGTAGAGCCCGGCGCCGTAGCACTTGCGGACGACCACACAGATCTTCGGAACGGTGGCCTGCGAGGTCGCGAACACCATCTTGGCGCCGTGCCGGATGATCCCGGCGCGCTCGACCTTGGTGCCCACCATGAAGCCCGAAACGTCCGCCAGGTACACGAGCGGGATGTTGTAGGCGTTGCACAGCGAGATGAAGCGGGCCGCCTTGTCGGAGGAGTCGACCATCAACACTCCCCCCTTCACCTTGGGCTGGTTGGCCACCAGGCCCACCGCCCGGCCGCCGAAGCGCGCGAAGCCCACGATGATCTCGGCGGCGAAGAGGCGCTTGATCTCGAAGAACGAGCCCTCGTCCACGATCCGATCGATGACCTCGTACATGTCGAACCACTTGCGCTGGTCGTAAGGGACGATGTCCTCGATCGAGCGCCCGGGCTTGGCCGGTGCCGCGTCCGCCACCGCGGGCCGCTCCCGGAAGGAGCCGGGCATGTAGCTGAGATAACGTCGGCAGAGCTCGATGGCCTCCTCGTCTGAGGCGGCGAGCACGTCGCCGCAGCCCGAGACCGTACAGTGCATCCGGGCCCCGCCCAGCTCCTCGAGGGTGGTCTTCTCCCCGATCGCCATCTCGACCATGCGGGGCGATCCCACGTAGAGACTCGCCTTGCCGTCGACCATGATCACGCAGTCGGTGAGGGCCGGGAGATAGGCCGAGCCCGCCGGAGAGGGGCCGAATAGTACGCACACCTGCGGCACCACCCCGGAGAGCTGCACCTCGTTGTAGAAGATGCGGCCGGCGTGGAAGCGGCCGGGGAAGATCTTGATCTGCTCCGAGATGCGACCGCCCGCCGCATCGACCAGGTAGAGCAGCGGAACCTGCAGCCGCTGGGCACGCTCCTGGATGCGCACGATCTTCTGGACGGTCTTCTCGCCCCACGACCCCGCCTTCACGGTGTAGTCGTTGGCCATCACGCATACGGTGCGGCCGCCGACCGTCCCCACCCCAGTGACCACCCCGTCGGCGGGAGTGTCGGCCTCCTGGTTGCGCGCGAAGAGAAAATCCTCCTGGAACTCGCGGCCCGGATCGAGCAGCAGCTTCAGGCGGTCGCGGACGAAGAGCTTGCCCTCTTCCTTGAGCTTGTCGCGGTACTTGACGTGGCCCTGCTCGATGCGGCTGCGTTCCTGCCGATAGCGCTGCTCGCTCATCGACTACGGATTCGGATTCGCCCAGAGGATGATGATGAGCACCCCGCTTCCGTAGGGGGGGCCGCCGAGCACCGCGGGGGCCCCGGGCGCGGCGAGGATGTTGGCGTTCATCTCGGAGCGCTCGCCCCGCAGCAGGCGCACCCGCATCCGGACCGAGGTGCCCTGCATCTGGTCCGGAGTCACCTCGAGCCAGCGCTCGCCGGGCACCGCGAAGCGCTGCTGGGTCCCGAGCGGGCCGTCGACCCGCTGGCGGTCGAGCGTCGTGTAGTCGGTATAGCGGAAGAGCGTCTGCAGACGCGGGATGATCTTCCGCAGCCGCTCGTCCGGCTCGGCCTCCGACTTCGGCGCGGCGGGGCCGGATGGGCTCTTGGGCGCGCTGGAGGCCTCGAGGATGCGGACTCCGAAGCGGATGACCGGCTGGGCCTCGGCGGACGCCGTGAGCACCAGGGTCAGGCCCAGCCAGAGCATCAGGACGAGCATGGGTCCGAGAAGTGCCTTGAGCCGCTTGCGTGCATTATGCAGCCTGGACATCACGGTCCCGATCGGACAGTTGAGCACCTCGGCGATCTCGCGGTACGAGAGGCCCTCGACGTCACTGAGCATGATAATCGTTCGCGCCTTGGGCGGCAAGGCATCGAGAGCGCTCCGGATTCTCTCTCGCTGCTCCTTCCGTGCCGCCTGCTGCTCGGGCCCTCCGCCGGGATCCGGCGTCGTCCGCGCCCACTCCTCCTCGCTCACCCGCTCCGGCCCGAAGGCGCGCGCCTGGGCCCCCCGCTGCCGATGCCGGTCGGTGGCGACGTTGACCGTGATGCGAAAGAGCCAGGTGTAGAACGCCGACTGCCCGCGGAACGACGGCAACGAGTGAAACGCCCGTACGAATGCCTCCTGTGCCACGTCCCACGCCTCCTCGCGGTCGTGCAGGACCTGGTAGGCCAGGCGCCACACCCGCTGACGATACTTCTCGACGAGCGGCTCGAAGGCGGTCGCGTCTCCAGCGATGCATCGCTGGATCAGCGCGCGCTCGTCGATCTCGGAGGGGCCCGGGGCCCCCGCGACACCGCCCCCGCCGGACGGCACGTCGGGGCCCATCACGGCCGGACCCCCCGCGGGTCTCCGCGCCCCTTATCCGACAGCGGGTTGGACGTCAGGAAGCGCGCCCGCATTCACCGTCGGAGTCGCGAGGCGGCGCGGCGCCCGGAGGACCCCGGCAACGCGCCCAGCAGGGCATCCAGCCCGAGCAGGTAGCTGGCGGGCCCGAAGCCGGAGATCTGGCCGACCGCGGCCGCGGCGACCACCGACCGGTGGCGGAATTCCTCGCGCGCGTGGATGTTTGAGAGGTGGACCTCGACGACCGGCACGCGAACCGAGGCGACCGCGTCGCGAAGCGCGATCGAGTAGTGGGAGAGCGCGCCGGGGTTGAAGACGATGCCCTGGAATCCCTCGCGACCGGCCGACTGGATCCAGTCCACCAGCTCTCCCTCGTGATTCGATTGCCGGCACACCGCCCGTGCGCCGCGACTCTCGGCGTGGCGCTGCACCGCCCGGTTCACCTCCGGGAGCGAGACGCGGCCATAGACGGCCGGCTCCCGGGTGCCGAGGAGATTGAGGTTGGGGCCGTGGAGGACGAGGATGGCGGATGCGACGCGGCGTGCCATTGGTGGGAGAGAATACACCGCGGCGGCGATGGCGCCAAATACCGGTCCCGGCGCCCCTATAATGCAGCGGGGCTCAGACCGTGGCGTCGCGTGCGGCGTCCGGGCGCTGGTGCTCCGGCAGTCCGGAGGCCACGACCGCGTGCACCCGGTGGGCGAGGTCGCGCGCGGCCTCCTTCACGTCGAGATCGGCGGGAGGCGCGACGAGTGGATGGTAGACGATCCTCAGCCGCCCCGGCCGCGGCAGGCGTCGGCCGGGGGGCCAGCACTCGTGTCCCCCGATGATGGTGACGGGCATCACCGGGACCCCGAGCGAGCACGCCATCCGGAACGCCCCGACGCGGAAGCGCTGCACTCGCCCATCCTGGCTGCGGCCGGCTTCCGGGAAGATCATGACCACTTCGCCCGCGTTCAGGAGGCGCACCGCGGTCCGGGCGGCCCCGGCGTCCGCGGCCTCGATGTCCACCGGAAACGCGCGCAGCCGCCGGATGAGCCAGGACAGCCCGGGAACGCGGAACAGGGCGTTCCACGCCATGTAGTGGACCGGCCGACGGATCGGGATGCTCGCGAGCACGGGATCGGCGTAGGTCACGTGATTCGGCACGACCAGCAGAGGACCGGAGTGGGGAATGTGCTGAACGCCTTCGAAGCGGATCCGGAAGTAGAGCCGCGCTCCGAGCCACACGATCGGGCGGAACGCGTCGACCACGGGCGTGCGCACGGCCCGATAGTGCCACGCGGCGCTTGAGCGCGCCAATGCCACCCGCGACCGGGCCCGTCCTCATCGCGCACCGGGGCGCGGCCGCCGACGCCCCGGAGAACACGATCGCGGCCTTCGAGCTGGCTCTCGAGCAGGGCGCCGACGGGCTCGACCTGGACGTCCACCTCTCGGCCGACGAGCACCCGGTGGTGATCCATGACTTCACGCTCGAGCGCACCACCGACGGGGCCGGACCGGTGAGCGCGCTCCGCGTCCGCGAGCTGAAGCGGCTGGACGCCGGGGGCTGGCGGGACCGCCGATTCGAGGGCCAGCGCGTCCAGACACTCCAGGAGGTCTTCGAGCGGTTCCGGGACCGCACCCGCTTCTGGCTCGAGCTGAAGGGCGGCTCCGCGCTCTATCCCGGGCTGGAGGAGCGCGTGGTCTCGACCATCGAGATCTACGACGTGGTCGACCGGGTGCTGGTGCAGTCGTTCGACCCGATGGTGCTCGCCACCGTCCGGAGCCTGAACTCGGAGATCCGCGTCGGGACCCTCGTGGCCCAGGACCCGCTCGATCCGGCTCTGCTGGGTCCCGATGCCCCGGGCGCGATCTGCCCGGCGATCGGAATGTGCTCGGAGGAGGTAGTCGGCGCGATCCGGGGAGCGGGGCGGGACTGCTACGTCTGGACGGTCAACGAGCCGGCCCAGGTAGACCGGCTCGTCGGGTGGGGCGTGAGCGGCATCATCACCGACCGGCCGGGCGCGCTGCGCGCCCGGCTCGGCCGGTAGGAAGGTTCAGCGGTTACTCGTCCTCGGACTCGTCGGCGTCCGTCGCGGCGGCCACCGTCTCCAGGCGCGGCACCATGCGCTCGAGCCGATCCTGGCATCGCACGCAGGTCGTCACCTCGGGCATGGCACGGAGCCGGGCGGGCGCGATCGCCTCGCCGCACTCTTCGCAGACCCCGTACTCACCGCCCCGCAGGCGCTCCAGCGCCTCGGCCAGCTTGTTGGCGCGGTCCACCAGCAGGCTCCGCGTGGCGAAACTCATCTCCCGGTCCTCGTTGACCCGGATCACGTCTACCTCGTCGGCAAGCGGCGAGTCACCCCGGCCGCCCCCGAGCTCTTCGAAGGTCATCACGCCACCCATGTGCCGGATCCGCTGCACCGTGTGGCTGAGCTCTCTCTCAAGGCGCTTCTTGATCTCGTCCATCGTCCTGTCTCCCTCCTGGGCCCCGGATCGACTCGACCCGGACCGCCCGGCTGGGCGTCCCCTGGTGCAAGGCGTGTGCCTGGACGCTTCAGGACAGAGACGGCTGAAAAGGACCAATATTCGTTGAGATCTACGATTGGGACGGGTGGCACTGGGCAGATTGCCCTATGGCCACCTGGGAAAATTCGGCACTACGTGTGTCAATTATGGGTGGTGACGGGCAGCGCGCTGTCGACGAGGACCGCCGAGACGGGCTTCCGGGCGGGGCCGGGGACGACGACCCCGCCCGGAGATATCTGAGCTACGAGCGAGCGGGTTGGGCCTTCTCAGGCTCCCAAATGCTGATGTGGCGGGTTTCCGGCATGATGAACAGGCAGATGATGAAGCAGACGGCCGGCACCACGATGGGGTAGATCAGGGCGTTGCCGATACTGCCGCTCGACAGGTACGCGGCGGAGGTGATGAACGGCACCAGACCTCCTCCCCACCCGTTCCCGATATGGTAGGGCACGGAGACAGACGTGTAGCGAATCCGGCTTGGGAAGTACTCGGCCAGGAACGCCCCGACCGGGCCGTAGACCATGCCCACATAGGACACCAGGATGAAGATGATGAAGATGGCGACCGGATAGTTGACGGCGCCGGGATTCGTCACCTGCCCCAGCCACGCGTAGAGCGGATAGTACGTCACGGCAGCCAGGAACATTCCGCCCAGGATGACCGGCTTGCGGCCGATGATGTCGGAAAGCCATCCGAAGAGAATCAACGTCGGCGTCGCGAGGAGCAGCGCCGCGCCGACAAGGTAGCTGGAGGTGAGCACGTCGAGCTTCTTCACGGTCTGCAGGAAGTAGAGGGCCCAGAACTGGCCACTGTACCAGACGACACCCTGCCCGATCAGCACCACGATGGCGACCAGGATGTATTTGATGTTGGCGCTCAGGAATGCTTCTCTCCACGGGTTCGTCACCATCCCACCCTTGGCCTTCATCTGCTGGAAGATCGGCGTCTCTCCCAGCTGCAACCGGATATAGATGGCCATCATCACCAGCAGGAACGAGATGAGGAACGGAATCCGCCAGCCCCATTCGTTGAAGGCGTCGTTCCCCAGATAGGTGCGAGTGCCAACGATCACCCCGAGGGACACCACGATGCCCAGCGTCGGTGACGTCTGCAGCCAGCCGGTGTAGTACCCCCGACGCTCGTCCGAAACGTGCTCGGCCACATAGGTGATGGCGCCGCCGTATTCCCCGCCCAAGCACAGCCCCTGGATCATTCTCAAGCCGAACAGAATGAAGGCCGCGGCAAGGCCGATGGACGCGAAGGTCGGGATCAGACCGATGGCGGCGGTCGCCAAGCCCATCCCGGTCAGCGTCACGATGAAGGTGTATTTGCGGCCTACCCTGTCACCCAGCCATCCGAACAAGAAAGCGCCCAACGGGCGAATCAGGAAGCCGGCGGTGAACAGGGCAATCGTGCTCAGGAGGGCCGCCACCGGGTGCGTCTTGTCGAAGAACTTCACCGACAAGATGGCGGCCAAGCTCCCGAAGATGTAGAAATCGTACCACTCGATGATGTTCCCCACCGCGGCGGCCACCACCACGCGGCGGAAGTCCTTCGGGACCTGATCTTTACCGGCCATAGTGTTCCCCCTTTGCTGAGATTGGTCTATCTCGACCTGCGGTACTCGTGCGTACAACTCCGCCGCGAGCGGACCGGAGCGTGCCGCTGACTTCGCCTACGATTCCCGTCACGTCTGGTGATAGCCAGCCCCAACAAAAGACCCGCACAGATAGCGCATTCTGGCTTGGCGCACGCATGAACGGTGCCAAGAGCATGCGATATATAACTCAGTGATTATACAGGACATCGTTGCAGGGACGGCGAGACATATCTTGGTAACAAAGCCAAGGGAATCTTGGCAGAGACACCCTGACGCCCCCGCCAACGTCCCCTATTCCTACTCGTCCTCGCCGTACTTCTCCTTGATCGCGGCCACCACGCTCGGATCGGCCAGGGTGGTCGTGTCCCCCAGTACCTTGCCCTCGGCGATGTCCCGAAGCAGCCGGCGCATGATCTTGCCCGAGCGGGTCTTCGGCAGGTCCGAGGTGAAGATCAGGTCATCGGGGCGCGCGAGGGCCCCGATCTTCTTGGCCACGTGCCCCTTGAGCTCCTCCACCAGCTCCTTGCTGGTGGGGGTCCCGTCCTTGATGGTCACGAACGCCGCGATGGCCTGCCCCTTGATCTCGTGGGGCCGGCCGATGACCGCGGCCTCGGCCACGTGGGGATGATCCACCAGGGCCGACTCCACCTCCATGGTGGAGACCCGGTGGCCGGAGATGTTCATGACGTCGTCGACCCGGCCCAGCAGCCAGAAGTACCCTTCCTCGTCGACCTTCGCCCCGTCGCCGGTGAAGTAGATCCCCGGGTACTTGCTCCAGTACTGCACCACGAAGCGCTGCGGGTCGCGGTAGATGCCCCGCAGCATGCCGGGCCACGGCTTCTTCAGCACCAGGTAGCCGGCCTTGGCGGGCTCCCCCTTGTCGTTCACCACCTCCGCCTCGATGCCGGGGAACGGCTTCGTGGCGGACCCCGGTTTCAGCGTGGTGATGCCGGGCAGCGGGGTGATCAGGATGTGGCCGGTCTCGGTCTGCCACCAGGTGTCGACGACCGGGCAGCGCCCGCCGCCGATCACCTTCCAGTACCACACCCACGCCTCGGGATTGATCGGCTCACCGACCGATCCGAGCAGGCGCAGGCTCGACAGGTCGCAGCGCTTCGGATACTCCTCGCCCCAGCGCATGAAGGTACGGATGGCGGTGGGCGCGGTGTAGCAGATGGTGATCCCGTACTTCTCCACGATGCGCCAGAACCGATCCTTGTCCGGGAAGTCGGGCGTGCCCTCGTACATCACGGTGGTGGTGCCGTTGGCGAGCGGCCCGTAGACGACGTACGAGTGGCCGGTGACCCAGCCGATGTCGGCGGTGCACCAGTAGACGTCCGTGTCGTGCAGGTCGAAGACCCACTTGGTGGTCGCGTACACGCCGGTGAGGTAGCCCCCGGTGGTGTGCACGATACCCTTGGGCTTGCCGGTGGAGCCCGAGGTGTAGAGCAGGTACAGCATGTCCTCGGCGTCCATCTTCTCGGGCGCGCAGTAGGCGGGGGCATCCTTGACGAAGTCGTCCCACCACACGTCGCGCCCCGCCTGCATGTGGATCTCCTGACGGGTCCGCTTGAGCACCACCACGGTGCTGACGTCCGGGCACTCTCGCAGCGCCTCGTCGACGTTCTTCTTGAGCGCGACGGTGCCCCCGCGCCGGAAGCCGCCGTCGGCGGTGATCAGGATGCTCGACTCCGCGTCGTGGATCCGGTCGCGGAGCGCCTCCGGGGCGAAGCCCCCGAAGACCACGCTGTGGGGCGCCCCGATGCGCGCGCACGCGAGCATCGCGATGGGCAGCTCGGGCACCATCGGCAAGTAGATGGTGACCCGGTCGCCCTTCTTGACCCCGCGCCGCTTCAGGGCCGCCGCGAAGCGGTTCACCTCGCGATGGAGGTCCCAGTAGGTCAGCACCCGCGTATCGCCCGGCTCGCCTTCCCAGATGATGGCGGCCTTGGTCTTGCGCGACGTCGCCACGTGCCGGTCGAGGCAGTTGTAGGAGACGTTGAGCTTGCCGCCCACGAACCACTTGACGTTGGGCGCCTTCCACTGCAGCGTCGTCTTCCAGGGCTTGAACCAGTCGAGCTCGCGCGCGAAGCGCTCCCAGAAGCGGGCCGGGTTCCTCGCCGCGTCCCGGTAGATCGAGGCCCGGTTGACGTTGGCGTGCTTGACGAAATCCTTCGGCGGAGCGAACTTCCGCTTCTCCTTCAGAAGGGCTTCGACGGCGCTGCTGCCTCTGGTCTCGCTGGGCATGGGAACCTCGTCGTGGGTGAGATCGGCGCCTCGGCGCGCCGACTCACTTCTAAACCATCCGGCCCCGAACTTCAAGGGTAGTAAGCTCCGGCTATGCTCGCGCCGCTCCCGCTTTACGCGCTGCTGCCGTTCGTGGCGCTGCTCCTCGCCATCGCGCTGCTGCCCCTCGCGTGGCCGCACTGGTGGGAGCCGAACCGGAACAAGCTTCTGGTGTCGGCCGTCCTCGGCCTGCCGGTGCTGCTCCTCTACCTGGTCCGCGAGCCGGCCGCGCTCGTGCACACCGCGGGCGACTACGCGTCGTTCATCATCTTGCTGGCCGGCCTCTACGTTACCGCGGGGGGCATCCAGCTGCGGGGCGACCTCGAGGCGACTCCGGCGGTCAACACCGCGTTCCTCGGCGCCGGCGCGCTACTCGCCTCGCTGATCGGCACCATCGGGGCCTCCATGCTCCTGATCCGCGCCCTGCTGCAGACCAACCGGGAGCGCGCCCGGGTGACCCACACCGTGGTCTTCTTCATCTTCCTGGTTTCCAACATCGGCGGCATGCTCACGCCGCTGGGTGACCCGCCGCTGTTCCTCGGCTACCTGGCCGGAGTGCCGTTTGCCTGGCCCCTGCGCCTGTGGGCGCCGTGGCTCGCCCTGCTCCTGCCCCTCCTCGCGCTCTACTTCGGGTGGGACACGATCCAGCACCGGCGCGAAACGCCGGCCGCGCGCCAGCGCGATCACGCGCTCGTCGAACCCCTCCGGCTCCACGGGGGGCTCAACGCCCTCTGGCTGGCCGGGGTGGTGGCTGCGGTGGCGCTACTGCACGCGCCCGCCCGCGAGATTGCCATCCTGGCTCTCGCCGGGATCTCGCTCTGGCGAACGTCCGGGCAGATCCGCCGCGCCAACCAGTTCACCGCCCACCCGATGGTGGAGGTGGCGGTCCTCTTCCTCGGCATCTTCCTCACCATGATCCCCGCGCTCGAGCTGCTCCGTCAGCGCGGAGGGGAGCTGGGCGTGCGCGAGCCGTGGCAGTTCTTCTGGGCGGTGGGCGGGCTCTCCTCGTTCCTCGACAACGCGCCGACCTATCTCGCCTTTCTCGCCCTGGCCCAGGGACTCGGCCTGGCCGGAGAGGTGGTCGGCGTGCCCCACGCGATCCTGGTCGCGATCAGCGTGGGCGCGGTCGCGATGGGCGCCAACACCTACATCGGCAACGCGCCCAACTTCATGGTGAAGGCCATCGCGGAGGCGGCGGGGAGGTGCGCATGCCGAGCTTCCTCGGCTACACGATCTACAGCGGCGCGGTGCTGATCCCGCTCTTCGTCGCGGTCACGCTGCTGTTCTTCTAGGCGGGCGGGGTCTCCGGCGGGGTGGCGCGACGCAGGCCGTAGCGCTGCATCTTGTCCGAGAAGTTCTTCGCATCCATGTCGGCGTGCTTGGCCGCGATCGTGAGCTTGCCGCCGTGGCTCTTGAGCAGCCCCTCGATGTAGGCCCGCTCGAAGTCCTCCACCACCCGGGCCTTGGCGTCCCGGAAGGGCAGCGAGAGGTCCACCGGCGCGTGGGCCCCGGTGGGGGCCAGGAACCGCTCCACGTCCGCGAGGGTGTCGCCTGAGGCCACGATGGCCGCGCGCTCGATGACGTTCTCGAGCTCCCGGACGTTCCCCGGCCAGGGATAGCGAGTCAGGGCGCCCAGGCTCTCCGGCGAGATCCCCCGCACCGCCTTCTTCAGGCGGCGGCCGGCCTGCTCCACGAAGTGCCGGGCCAGCAACGGGATGTCCTCCGGCCGCTCGCGCAGGGCGGGCACGCGGACCGGCATCACCGAGAGCCGGTAGAAGAGGTCGCGGCGGAACGTGCCGCGCTCGACCTCGGCCTGGAGGTCCTTGTTGGTGGTGGCGATGAAGCGCACGTCGATGTCGACCGGCCGGTCGGCGCCCACCGAGGTGACCTTCCTCTCCTCGATGGCCCGCAGGAGCTTGCTCTGCAGGTGGAACGGCATCTCCCCGATCTCGTCGAGCAGGAGGGTGCCGCTGTTGGCCATCTGGAAGTGCCCCCGCCGGTGCTCGGTGGCCCCGGTGAAGGCGCCGCGGCGCGAGCCGAACAGCTCGGACTCGAAGAGCTCCTGCGGGATGGCCGCGCAGTTGACCGCGACGAAGGGCCGCTCGCGCCGGGCCCCCGAGAAGTGGATCGAGCGGGCGAGCAGCTCCTTGCCGGTGCCGGTCTCCCCGTAGATGAGCACGGTCGTGTCCAGGTCCACCACCGAGCGGAGCAGGTCGAACACCGCCTGCATCCCCGCGCTGGCGGCCACGATGTTGCTGAACGTGAACCGCTCCTGGTTGCGCCGGATCGTCCGCCGGTTCGCCGACTTCAGCTCCTGGAACTCGATCGCGCGCCGGATGACCAGGAGCAGCTCGGCGGCTTCGAACGGCTTCACCAGGTAGTCTTCCGCCCCGAGGCGCATCGCCTCCACCGCGGATTCGATCGTCCCGTAGGCGGTCATGACCACCACCGCCAGATCGGGGTGCTCGGTCTTGATCTGCCGGACCAGCTCGACCCCGTCCATGCCGGGCAGGCGGCGATCGGTGAGCACGAGGTCCACGTCCTCCGCCTTGACCGCCTCGAGCGCCTCCTCCCCGCTCTGCACCGGCAGCACCTCGTAGCCCTTCAGC
>WNFT01002294.1_pt1 | contig 16381 bp, 16 predicted proteins | sample 5400191 | NCBI WGS metagenome assembly WNFT01 (sample SAMN13153359, study PRJNA577476) | soil metagenome | isolation source: 80 cm saprolite under Madrone tree | place: USA:California | collected 2016-06-14 | reverse complement strand
CGTTCGACGCAGCGCCCGCGACCGGCTCATATTTGAAACAGCCGAGGCGATCGATCTCGGCCTGTTCGAGCCAGTCGAGCAGATAGGCAAAATCCCAATCGGTCTCGCCGGGAAAGCCGACGATGAAAGTGGAACGCAGCGTCAACTCGGGACATTCCTTGCGCCACTGCTCGATCCGCGCCAGCGTCTTTTCCTGCGCCGCCGGGCGCTTCATGGCCTTGAGGATCTCCGGGCTCGCATGCTGAAAGGGGATATCGAGGTACGGCAAAATCTTGCCTTGCGTCATCAGGCCGATGACTTCATCGACATGAGGGTACGGGTAGACATATTGCAGCCGCACCCAGGCGTCGAGCTCGCCGAGTTCCTTCGCCAGATCGAAAAACCTGGCGCGGACTTCGCGATCCTTCCACGGGCTATCGGCATATTTCAGATCGACGCCATAGGCCGAGGTGTCCTGCGAGATGACCAGCAACTCCTTCACGCCGGCGCTGACCAGTCGTTCCGCCTCGCGCAGCACGTCATTGGCCGGACGCGATACCAGGTCGCCGCGCAGTTTCGGGATGATGCAGAAGCTGCATCGATTATTGCAGCCTTCGGAGACCTTTAAGTAAGCGTAGTGCCGCGGCGTCAGCTTGATGCCTTGCGGCGGCACGAGGTCGAGATGCGGGTTGTGCAGCGGCGGCAGCGCGCGATGCACGGCATCGAGCACGCTCTCATATTGCTGTGGTCCTGTGATCGACAGCACGCCGGGATAGGCCGCCTCGATCTGCTCCGGTTCGGCGCCCATGCAGCCGGTGACGATCACCTTGCCGTTCTCGGCCATGGCTTCGCCGATCGCGCCCAGCGATTCCTGCTTGGCGCTGTCGAGAAAGCCGCAGGTGTTGACGATGACGATGTCGGCGCCATCGTGCTTGCGGGCCAGCTCATAGCCTTCCGCGCGCAGCCGCGTGACGATGCGCTCGGAATCCACCAGCGCCTTGGGGCATCCCAGCGAAACAAAGCTGACTTTGGGCGCGGCGGCCTGTTGCATACTTGATCTGCCTGATTGACCGGCAGGAGCTAGTCCCAATTGCTCATAATTACAAGCCTTTGAGACCACTTGCGGCGTGCTATGAATAATTTACTGGAATTGCGGGTGAGCGATGGGCGCCGAGTCGTCTCCAAAAATCGTCATTGTCGACGAAAGCCCGATCCGCGCTGCGATCCTGGAGGAGGGGTTGCGGGAGGCGGGCTTTACCGGCGTCGTCCACATCAGCGAAATGCAGAGTTTGCTGGCCCGGATCTATGCGCTCGATCCCGACGTCATCCTGATCGATCTTGAAAATCCCAGTCGCGACGTCCTGGAACAGATGTTCCAGGTCAGCCGCGCCGTGCGCCGGCCGATCGCGATGTTCGTCGACCAGAGCGACGCGGCGTCGATCCAGGCTTCGGTCGATGCCGGCGTCTCGGCCTATATCGTCGACGGATTGAAGAAAGAACGCATCAAGCCGATCCTTGACCTCTGCATTTCGCGCTTCAACGCCTTTGCAAAGCTGCAGGATGAGCTCGACCGCACCAAATCGGCGCTTGAAGACCGCAAGGTGATCGATCGCGCCAAGGGAATCCTCATGAAATTGAAGGGCCTGACCGAAGACGAGGCCTACGTATTGCTGCGCTCGACGGCGATGCGCGAGAAAAAGAAAATCGGCGAGATCGCACAATCGATCCTGACCGCGTCGGAGATGCTGAAATGACCGGATCGCTTCGCATAGGATTCATTCCGCTGGTCGATGCTGCGGCGCTGATCGTGGCCGTCGACACGGGATTTGCGGCAGCGGAAGGGCTCGATGTCACCCTGGTGCGGGAAGTGTCGTGGTCGAATGTCCGCGACAAGCTCAATATAGGATTGTTCGACGCCGCGCACCTGCTGGCCCCGGTCGCGATTGCCTCCAGCCTCGGACTCGGACACGTCAAGGTGCCGATCGCCGCACCGTTCAATCTCGGTCTCAACGGCAACGCGATCACGGTCTCGCCGGCGCTGCATGAGGCGATCATGGCCGAGATATCGGGCGATCCGTTCGACCCGATGGCGACGGCGCTGGCGCTGGCACGCGTCGTCGCAAGACGGCGCAAGAGCGGAGCGGAACCCCTGACCTTCGGCATGACCTTTCCGTTCTCGACCCACAATTATCAGCTGCGTTTCTGGATGGCCGCCGGCGGCGTCGATCCCGACGAGGACGTCCGTCTCGTGGTGCTGCCTCCGCCTTATATGGTGGACAGTCTTGCGAGCGGTCACGTCGACGCGTTCTGCGTCGGCGCGCCATGGAACTCGGTCGCGGTGGATCTCGGTGTCGGCCATATCCTACATTTCGTCGCCGATATCCTGGTCCGTGCGGTGGAAAAGGTGCTGGCGGTCAGACAGGACTGGTCGGAAAAAAACCGCGAAGTGCTGGCCGCGCTGGTGCGCGCTGCATCTCGCGCCGCCGAGTTCATCGAGCAACCGCAAAATCGCGCCGAGGCGGCGCGCATCCTGGCGCAGCCGGAGCGGATCGGCGTCGATGCCGAGGTCGTGCAGCGAACGCTCGACGGCCGCCTCAAGATTTCGCCCGATGGGACCATCCGCGAAAGCAGCCGCTATTTGCTGGTGGGGCGCGAGGGCGCGCCCCGGCCCGATCCTGTGCAGGCTGCCTGGCTTTACGCGCAGATGGTGCGTTGGGGGCAGGCCTCGATCAGCCCGGAGGCGCTCAGAACGGCGCAGGCGGTTTTCAGACCGGACCTTTACGACGCGGCACTTGGACGCGACGGGAAGCTCACGGATGCACCGGGAGCGATCGGCGCTTTCGCGGGTCCTCCGTTCGACGCCAACGATATCACTGGGCATCTCGCGGCGTTCGAGATCGGACGCCGCAAATCCTGAGCAGACGTTGAGCAGTCGGCCTGACAGGCTAGTTTTTGGGCTGCCTGCTCAAAATTGGTGGCAGGGCGATCATCCCGAGTTCCAAATCCATCGCTTAGTTCATTGATATTACTCGATATTTCTCGACGGGCCGTATGGCACACAACTTGAATGTTGCAATGCAGCCAGCCGGCACAGAGGCCCGCTGGCTTCAAGTCCAGGATGGATTTCCGCAGCAACGAAGCTGGTCGGACCGCTCCGTAGAAATTGTACCCGGCCTCCGGCCGAACCGATTTCCGCGCGGTCACATTCCGTTTCCCGTTGAAGCCACGGATCGTGGCCGCAGGAGCTTCGTCGCGCACCATGAAAATCGAAACGCTCTCAATCGACTTTACCGACGAGCAGAAACGCTACCTCGAAGGATTTGCGACGGGGTTGCAGATCAGCAAGGCCGGGCACGGCCTCGGTGGTGCCGGCGCTGGCAAAGCCAACACCGAGCCGACCGGACCCGATGCAGCGCATTTGAAAGCGCAGGACAAGGTCATTGCGTCGGGCAAAAAACTCGCCGATCAGGAGAAATTCAAGCGCGAAGAACATCCGTTCGATGCATATCCGCGGCTGAAGCAGCAGGCGCTCGCCAACGCGGCGCCGTCGACTGCGGATAATTTTCGCTGGCGCTATTACGGTCTGTTTTACGTCGCACCGGCGCAGGATTCCTATATGTGCCGGTTGCGGATTCCGAACGGCATCCTCAAGCATTGGCAATTCGCCGGCATGGCCGACCTGGCCGAGCGCTATTGCGGACCGTTCTGCCATGTCACCACACGCGGCAATCTTCAGGTTCGCGAAATTCCGCCGAAGCACGCAGTTGCGCTGATCGAGGGCATCCAGGATCTCGGCCTGTGCTCGCGCGGCTCCGGTGCCGACAACATCCGCAACGTCACGGGCACTCCGACGGCGGGTATCGACCCGCAGGAATTGCTCGACACCCGCGAATACGCGCGCGAATGGCACTACCACATTCTCAACGACCGCTCGCTGACGGGATTGCCGCGCAAGCTCAACGTCGCATTCGACGGCGCCGGAAAGATCGCAGTACTCGAGGACACCAACGATATCGCCTTTGCGGCAGTCGAAGTGAAGGGCGGGTTCGGGGTCGAGCCCGGCGTCTGGTTTCGGCTGGGCGTCGGCGGCATCACCGGTCACAAGGATTTCGCCAGGGAGACCGGCATCATCGTGAGGCCTGCGGACGCAATCAAAATCGCCGACGCCATCGTCCGCGTGTTCATTGATTTGGGCGACCGCACCAACCGGCTCAAGGCCCGGCTGAAATACGTGATCGACGGCATGGGCATGGAAAAATTCCTTGCCGCGGTCGAGGAAAAGCTCGGTCACGCCCTTACCCGCGTGCCATCCGAAGCCTTCGCGCCGCGTCAGGTATTCGACCGCATGGCCCATATCGGCGTGCACCAGCAGAAGCAGTCAGGTTTGAACTGGATCGGTGTCGCATTGCCGCTCGGCAAGGTAACGTGTGAGCAGATGCGGGGGCTGGCAAAAATCGCGCAGGATCTCGGCGACGGCGATATTCGGCTGACGGTCTGGCAGAACCTGTTGATCCCGGGCGTGCGTGACGAGAATGTCGGGCTTGCCGTTGCCGCGATCGAAGCGATGGGCCTTAAGGTCAAGACTTCGCAAATACGCGCCGGGCTGATCGCCTGCACCGGCAATGCCGGCTGCAAGTTCTCGGCGTCCGATACCAAGCGCCATGCCGCCGCGATCGGCGACTGGTGCGAACCGCGGGTGCCGATCGACAGCCCGCTGAACATCCATCTCACCGGTTGTCACCATTCCTGCGCGCAGCACTACATCAGCGATATCGGCCTGATCGGCGCCAAGGTGCCGGTTGGCGAGGATGACGACACCGTCGAAGGCTATCATTTGTTCGCCGGCGGAGGGTTCGGCCCCAATGCCGATGTCGGGCAGGAGGTCTACCACGACCTCAAGGCGGAGGACGCGCCGAAGACGGTGGAGAAGCTGTTGAAAGCATATCTCGCGCACCGCGCATCGCTCGACGAAACATTCCTGACCTTCGCGCGACGCCACGACGGCGAAACGCTGCGCAAGCTCGCGGATGCCGAGGCTTCCTCATGAACCAGATGACGCCTCCGCCAAAAATCGAAATCATTCCCGCGAGCGCGCCGTTTTCCGAAGCGCAGCGGTCCTGGCTGAACGGCTTTTTTGCCGGACTGTTGTCGAGCGATGGTCCGGCGCCGCTCTCAGCCGAGCAAGGTGCAGCCGTACTTCACGGCCCAAGCGGCGATGGCGACGACGGCGAAGCGCCCTGGCACGACCAGACCCTGCCGATCGCCGAGCGCATGAAGCTCGCCGATGGCCGGCCGTTGCGCCGGCGCATGATGGCGGCAATGGCGCAGCAGGATTGCGGCCAGTGCGGCTACAACTGCAACGACTATTCGGACGCGATCGTTAGCAAGGCGGAGGCGCGGCTCAATCTGTGCGTACCCGGCGGCAAGGAAACCGCCCGGATGCTCAAGGCGTTGAACGAGGAGCTGGAGAAGGCACCGGCAGCCTCTGCGGACGCGTCAGTCACGCCGGCAGTGCCCGCCGCGCCAATCACGGCGGAGCCCGGGCGCTCGCGGGACAATCCGGTCGCCGCGACGTTCGTCTCGCGCCGCCTCTTGAACAAGCCCGGATCGGAAAAGGAGACCTGGCACATCGATTTCGATCTTGGCGGCTGCGGCCTGGACTATGTGGTCGGGGATTCCTTTGGCATTTTTGCCCGCAACGAACTCGGGCTCGTGGACGAGATCATCGCCATACTCGGCGCATCGCATACGACCGAAGTGAACGGCAAGACGCTCCGTGCGGTCTTGACCGACGATGTTTCGCTGGCGCCCGCGCCGGATTCCCTGTTCGAACTGATCTCGTTCATGACAGGCGGGGCGCAGCGCGAAAAAGCACGCGCCTTGGCGCAAGGCGAAGACCCCGACGGCGACGCCGCGACGCTGGACGTAATGGCGGCCTTGCAAAAATTCTCAGGTGTCCGTCCGCACCCCGAAGCCTTCGTCGAAGCGCTGGAGCCGCTGCAACCGCGGCTCTATTCGATCTCCTCGTCGCACAATGCGACGCCCGGCAATCTGTCGCTGACGGTCGATTGCGTGCGCTATGTCGTCGGCAAGCGCAAGCGCCTAGGGCTCGCTTCGACCTTCCTTGCCGAGCGCATCAAGCCGGGGGATTCGGTGAAGGTCTACGTGCAGAAGGCTCACGGTTTCGCGCTGCCGCAGGATCCCAAAACGCCGATCATCATGATCGGGCCGGGCACCGGGATCGCGCCGTTCCGCGCCTTCCTGCTCGATCGCAAGGCGACCGGCGCACCCGGCAAGAATTGGCTGTTCTTCGGTCATCAGCGCAGCAGTTGCGATTTCTTCTATTCAGACGAACTCAACGGCCTCAAAACCTCGGGCCTGCTGACGCGGCTGTCGCTGGCGTGGTCGCGTGACGGCGACAAGACGTTCTATGTCCAGGATCGCATGCGCGAGGTCGGCCGCGAATTGTGGACCTGGCTCGCCGAGGGCGCGCACCTCTATATCTGCGGCGACGCCAAGCGGATGGCCAAGGATGTCGAGCGCGCGCTCGTCGATATCGTCGCGCAATTCGGCGCGCGCACGACCGACGAGGCGGTCAGCTTCATTGGGGAACTCAAGAAGAAGGGCCGGTTCCAGCAGGACGTTTATTGAGGCAGTTTCAATCAGCTTTAAATGCGAACGAATAAAATTCTCTCCCGAATCCACCGCGGAGAATTTTCAACCGCTACCGGAGTCAGGCAGAGCATTTGTATCGCTATTTTCCCGGTCATCTTGAATGCCGACACGAACAGTACTCCCTTATCGACAATGGGGCGTTGGAGATCGACCATGCGCGAACTATCGGCGGAGGCCCGCCTTCACCTATATGCGCGATCCCTGTCCCGGCGAACCGGGACCGGATTTCATGCGGCTGCGCTGTACGGCGCATTTGCGCTGATCGTCGCCGTCATCTTCGGCACGCTGTCGATCCACCCGTTCTAGGCGCGTGCGCTAACCCGCTTTCTTGAACGGCGCCACATCAATGCCAGAATCCTTCAGCGCCCGCCGCACACCGCGCGCGATATCGACCGCGCCGGGGGTATCGCCGTGAATGCAAACGGTGTCGGTTCGCATTTTTATCACTTTGCCCGTGACCGACACGACAGCGCCATCCTGCACCATCCGCACCACGCGTTGCGCGATTGCGCCAGCATCGTGCAACACCGCGCCAGGTTTGCGACGCGACACCAGCGAGCCGTCGTCTTCATAGGCGCGGTCGGCAAAGACCTCGTGCACCATCGGCAGGTTGGCGGCTTCGCCCGCCTGCACCAGGCGCGAATTGGCGAGCACCACGAAAATCAGATTGGGGTCGACCGCCTTGACCGCTGAGGCGATGGCCTTGGCGGTGGTGTCGTCCTCGCAGGCGACGTTCGACAACGCGCCGTGCGCCTTGACGTGGGTGACCTTGTGACCGGCCGCGGTTGCGATCGCCTGCAGCGCGCCGATCTGGTAGGCGACCAGGTTCTCGATCTCGGAGGCCTTCATGCCGGGAAAAGGCCGTCGGCCAAAACCGTGCAGGTCGCGGTAACCGGGATGCGCGCCGATGCTGACGCCGCGCGCTTTTGCAAGCTCCACGGTCTTGCGCATGATGTCGGCATCGCCGGCATGGAAGCCGCAGGCGATGTTGACCGAGGTGGCAAGCTCGATCATAGCGGCGTCATTGCCCATCTCCCATGCGCCAAATCCTTCGCCGAGATCGCAGTTGAGATCGATTGTTATCATGTCCGGTGTCCCCTTGCGCGAGTGGATCTCTGGTTAGTCTTGTGCCAGCGCATCTGCCGATGGGATTTGCCATGTTCCGGCATCGACCGCGCTGACGGCAGCGCCAGCGACATTAGCATGTTGCAGCGCCTCGATGTTGAGATCGAAAGTCTCGATCGGCCGGACGCGATCGGGCAGGCTGCGCAGCAATTGCGCAAACTTGCCGGCCTCGCTTTGGGCCTCAGTCATGCTGACGGCTTTGAACCGGAAACCGCGTCCGGCGGGTATCTGCGCGAATCGCCCGAGATCGGCTGAAATCACCGTTGCAATCTTGGGATAACCGCCGCTGGTGCCGCGGTCGGGCATCAGCACGATGGGAGCGCCATTGCCGGGCACCTGGATGCTGCCATCAACGGTACCGTCGGAGACGATGTTGTGACCGTGCAGGTGTTTTATGACGGGGCCTTCCAGCCGGTAGCCCATGCGATCGCTGGTCGCCGATATCTTCCACTCGCTGTCCAGAAACAGATTTATGGCGTCCTCACCGAATTCGTCGTCCTGCGGGCCCATCACGACGCGGATCGGCCCCTCCACGAGAGGAGGAAGATCGATCCGGCGCTCGGCCGCGCCGCTCGCGGCCGCCGTCTGCAATTCGTCGGCCGCCTGTAGCGGGCGCGGATAGGGACTGCCGAGGCCCGCGCGTGCATTGACCGCCAGGCTGCCGAACATCGGCTCGCCTGCTATGCCGCCCTCGATAGCGAGGTAGCTGAAAGCACCGCCGCGGGCAAAACCCAACGTCAAGGTTTCGCCGTCGGCGAGCGTCATGGATGTATCTGACGCTGCGGCGCGCCCCGAGATGTCGGCGTTGCGCGGCGCTCCCGCAAGCGCCACGCGAACCGCGCCTTCGCGCGCCGTGAGCGCGGCGCCGAACGGGCCGATTTCGATCGCAGCCGCGAACAATTCGTTGCCAACCAGACAATTCGCAGCCGCAAGTGCGAGCCTATCCATCGCACCGCTGGGCGTCAGGCCATAGCGCTGGGCTCCATGCCGTCCGCCATCTTGGACGGAACTTGCAGGGCCAATAGCGGAGATGACCAGTTTACTCATGGGGCGATCGGCTCGGCAATGATCTCGCCGGCTTCCGCGGCGCGATCCTGCTCGCCGAAGGTTTTTGCATCGACGGTGGAAAACGTCACGTGGTCGCCGGGTTCCAGGAGGAAGATCGGATCGCGATGCAGCTGATAGGTTCTGACCGCGGTCCGTCCCAACAGATGCCAGCCGCTCGGACCTGCGAGGCATTGCACGCCGGTCTGCACGCCGCCGATCGAGATCGTGCCGGCCGGCGTCAGCAGCCGCGGGTCTTTGCGCCGCGGCATGTGCAGCGATTTCTCAAGGCCACTGAGATAGGACCATCCCGGCGTAAAGCCGATCATGGCAACCCGATAGTCGCCGGCGACGTGCCGCGCCACGATATCGTCCGGGGTGGTCTTGAGTGTTTTGGCGACGTCCTCAAGGTCGATGCCATGCTCGCCGCCATACACCACGGGGATCCGCCAGCGCCGGGCTTTTGTCTCCGGCGGAACAGGGCGTTGCGCGAGCGAGACAAGCTTCTCACCCAGCGTACCAAAATCGATCTTTAGGGGATCATAATGCACCAGCAGGGATCGATAGGTGGGCACGGTTTCGGTCACGCCGGCGACCGGTTCGCCCGCGAGCGCCCGATCGAGCGCCAGCACCCGCTGGTTTGCGGCATCATCGATGTTGCGGCTGAATTCCACCGTGATGGCGCTGTCGCCGCTCGGCAAAATCCGGGGAGGGGGGATTGTCGCTGCCATGGTCTCTGGAGTCTTCACCGGATATCAACCTCTAGCGCGTTTTCCGGCGAAGCGTAATTCGCTTCGCGCAAACGGTCCCGCAAGTCCAATAAATTAATCCGCATAGCCGTGATAAGACGGTGTGATTGCGCGATTGCCATGCGGTCCCCCCTCTGGTGTGGCACTTGACGCAATCCCTGCGCCCCGCAAGATGCGCCCGCCCGATCCATCCGTAGCCGGAGTTGCTGTATCGATGTCCCTGACCCCCGAAGCAATCAAAACCCTTGCCCGCGTGTCCACCGCCACCATCACCACGGTTCTGCTCAAGGGGGGCCTGCGAAACGTCTGGATACGGGGCTCGCGTCCGCTGCGGCCGGGACAGCCGCGGCTGGTCGGCCCAGCCTTCACGCTGCGCTTTGTGCCGGCTCGGGAAGACCTGGCGACGCCGGAATCCTGGTCCTCGCCGGTTTCGACCCGGACCGCGATCGAAGCCATGCCTCAAGGCTGTATCGCCGTGGTCGATGCCATGGGCATTACTGATGCCGGCATCTTCGGCGATATTCTGTGCGCTCGCATGGTCAAGCGCGGCGTGGCGGCGCTGGTGACCGACGGCGTCGTGCGCGATCTCGAAGGCGTGCTCGGAACCGGTTTGCCCGTGTGGTGCGACGGTTTTGCGGCGCCGCCTTCGGTTGCCGGACTGACCTTCGTCGGTTGGGGCGAACCGATCGGTTGCGGCGGCGTTGCCGTGTTTCCCAACGACGTCATCGTCGCCGACCAGGACGGCGCCGTGGTGATCCCGCAAGCGTTCCTCGACCTCATCCTGGCCGAAGGCACGGAGCAGGAACGAATGGAGGCCTGGATCGTCGAGCAGGTGAACGCCGGCGCGGTGCTGCCTGGTCTTTATCCAATGAATGCTGAGACCAAGGCGCGCTATGCGGCCTCGAAGAAATAGTCAAGAAGGAGAAACGCCATGAACATCCATCTCGCCGGCTCGCGGCCCACGCGGCGGGCACCGGCCGAATACTTCACCGGCACGGTGTTGCAGGACCCGATCATCATGGCCGAGGCTCCGGCGCGGCTCAATTGCTCCCGCGTCTCCTTCGAACCGGGTGCCCGTACAGCCTGGCATTCCCATCCGTTGGGTCAGACGCTCTATGTCATTTCAGGCATTGGCCGGGTTCAGGCCAAGGGCGGACCGATCCGCGAAATCCGTCCCGGCGACGTCGTGTGGATTCCGCCGGGCGAAAAGCATTGGCATGGCGCGTCCCCGACCAATGCCATGACTCACATCGCGATGCAGGAAGCGCTCGACGGAGTCTACTCGAACTGGATGGAGCAGGTGACCGAGGCGGAATATTCCGCAAAGGCCGGAGACTGACTGCACCGCGCAAGCAGTTATTTGCGCTTATCGCCGATCACATTCGCTGCGCCGTCCAGGTGCCCGAGCACATCGCGCCGCGCCAGGTGCCGGATCCCGATGTCGCGGTCAGGCGACCCGAGCCGACCGCACGTTTCATCCCGCTTGTCAGCGTCACACTGATGTTGCCGGCATTCGCAACGCGGCCCGATGCGCTCATCAAAGGATTGCCCGAGGCAACCTGGCCGTTGTTGATCCCGATCGCGACCGTCGTTCCGGAGCCGCAAGCGCTATTCAGCGAGGCGATCTGAACATTCCAAGCACCGTCAAACGTCGCCGCCGCCGCGGGGGTGGCGATCGACATTCCCAGAAGCAACAGCACGCGCGCAGCGATGGTTGTTTTGCGATTCTGTCCCATGACGTCCTCCTTTGTTGGACGCCAGCACGGTCTCACATCGGTTCAGTTGAGAATGTGATGGGAATCACACCGGAGTTTGACGTCCGGCGTTACTATTGAAATGAAGCAGTTTGGAACACGGCGCGACGTGACGTGTCGCAGTCCGAGTTCTTGAACATGCACCGGCCGAAGTGTACCATCTCGCGATGCTTTCACGATGCGATCAAGAAAAACGCATGTAACATCAGCGAAATACCGCAGGTCGGGTGATTTTTCCCGAATCCTCGAGGATTTCATGAAGCGGGCCTTTTTGGCGATCTTTTGCGGTGCCGCTCTCCTTGCGAATTCCATTGCCTATGCCGTGTCCGACAGGGAAATGGCCGATCGTTATGCGCAGGCCGCACAGTCCGGAGATAGCGAGGCTCAGTTCTATATGGGCGCGCTCTATTCGTCGGGGGTCGGGCGCCCGAGGTCCGATCAAGAAGCATTCCGGTGGTTTTCGCGCGCCGCGGACCAAGGTCATTCGCATGCAATGCTGGTTCTTGCCGGACTCTATGCCATTGGGCGAGGAACTTCGAACGACAACCTGAAGGCTTACAAATGGGCCTACATTGTCTCCGTCGGCACCCGGGTCGAGGAATTCCGTAATGGAGCGCGCCAGCTGATCGGCGTTCTCGAAACCCGGATGACGCCCGCGCAAGTCGAGCAGGCCAAGGCCGAAGCCGGCGGCTGGCGTGCGGTGCGAACTCAGGCAAAGCCCGGCGCTCCGGCCGACAATGTCAGACAGGACAGCCAGCCGCCGCCAGCGCCGGCTGTTTCGAAACAATCGCCGGCGGCTCCCGCCAGTTCAGCCGATTCCATCAGTCCTCAAGGGCCGCGCAGCAGTAGCATAAAGAAGGACGATATGGACGCGATATTGGAACGGGTACCGTCCGGACTGCGCAAGCGGTTTGGCTTTTGAGCGGTCGAGGAGAAGCCGATGCTCTCGCGCGGTATTGTCTGGTCTGGGTCCGTGCTCGCAGTGCTTGCCATTGCAGCGGTGGGCGGGACCTACTTGATGTATCCGGACTTCTTTCAACCTCCAACCGTAACCACCGCAGCGGCGATCCGCGCGCCAGTTTCCGAGGCCATCTACGGAACCGGAACTGTAGAGCCTGAGCGCTGGGCAAAAGTCGTCCCGCTTCAGAGGCGGCGGCTGGTCGAACTCTGCCGCTGCGAAGGGCAGGCGGTCAAAGCTGGCCAGGTTCTTGGCCGCCAGGACGACGCGGAAGAACGCAGCGCTCTGAACCAACTCGAAATCAACAATGAACAACTTGAGCGCGACCTCAATCGCGCGCTCCGCGATCGCGACAAAAGCGAAGCCGCGAAGACCGAATACGAGCAACGCTCTACCCAGTTCGAGGAATCCAAATCGCGCATTAATGCCCAAAAAGTACGCCTCGACGCACTCGTGCTCCGCGCGCCGTTGGATGGAATGGTGCTGCGTCGCGACGGCGAAGTTGGGGAGATTGTTGGGCCAACCGACGTGCTGTTTTGGGTAGGCCCGCCGGCGCCTATGCAGGTGGTGGCTGAAATAAATGAGGAGGAAATCACCAGGATCGCCGTGGGACAAAAGGCATTTTTGCGAAGCGAGGCCTTCTCCACACAGGCATTGCGGGCCACTGTCTCGCAAATCACGCCAAAAGGCGATCCTACGCGAAAGACCTTTCGTGTCTATCTGCTGTTGCCGCGCGATACGCCGTTGCGGATAGGAATGACGGTCGAAGTCAATATCATCTATCGCGAAAAGACCGCGGCCATTGTGGTACCCAACGAGGCCGTTAGCGGCAACGCGGTTCAGGTCGTAAGTAACGGAAAGGTTGAGCGGGTTCCGGTCACGGTCGGGATTCGCGGCAGCCGTAACGTCGAGATCATCGGCAACGTGCCGAAGGACACCACAGTGCTGTCACCGGCGCGTGCCGATTTGGCTGACGGTACGCGGGTCCGTGTGGCAAATGTGAATCTGCCGACAAAGCCGGCACCGGAGGCTCCCGTCGATGCCACTCCGGATCCCACTCCCACACCTAGTCCAGGTCCTACTCCCGGTCCCAGTGTCGAGCTCGATCGGAACTCGGCCGCCGTCGTAACCAGTTCTGTCGATGCCGACAACGCCGTCATAGCCTCGGCATTGTCGGCTCACGTCGATTCTATTGTTAACGATGCACGCAGAAGCGTCGGCAAATACAGCGCGACCCGGTAAGACGCATGACAACGAACCTCTTGCTGAGCATTGCGTGGACCCATGTAAGCACCCGCGTTCGACAGACTCTGGTCGGCATGTTTGGTGTGGCGATGGGCGTCGGCTTCACCATCATGATGGCGGGCCTGATGCAGGGATCGCAGATAGATTTTCTTCGGCAGCTCGTCGATACGATGCCCCACGTCACTGTCGAAGATGAGCGGCGCTCAGTCCCGAGCCAGCCGGCGGAAGAGGAATACGCTGCGGTAGGAATGTCCAACGTGCCGAATGTAAGTCGGCGTCCCGGGATCAAATATCCGGACACGGTAATGGCCTCCCTGAGGTCGTGGTTGCCAGGCGATGTGGCGCCATCGGTAAAGACTACCGCGCTTGTAGAGCACGGCGGCGGACGGGTTGGCGTGACCCTGACAGGGATTGATCCGCGGCTTGAAGTTCGTGTTTCCAAGCTCGCTTCCCAAATGCGCGAGGGACAACTGACCGATCTGTCGAAGGCGGCGAACGGGATCATCATCGGCCAGGCGCTGGCAGAAAAGCTTGCCGTGAAAAATGGAAATACAGTGCTACTCGGAGGAGGTCAGGGAGCTCAGACTTCCGCCACGGTCGTCGGAATCTTCCGGTCAGGATTGAAACGTGTCGACGAAGGACAAATCTACTCGCTGATCAGCCTGGCCCAAACCCTGATGGGGCAAAGCGGGATCATCAATCAGTTGCGGCTGCGGTTGAGCGATCCCTTGGTCGCACAGAAGGTGGCCGCTCAAGTCGAGGCGCAGGTCGGATATAAGTCGGTGTCGTGGCAAGAAGCCAATGCCGATCTGCTGTCTACCTTCGCTACGCGTGATTTCATCGTGCTGACGGTGATGGGCGCGATGCTGCTGACCTCATCATTTGCCACTTACAATATCATCTCCACCATCACCCACGAAAAACGCCACGACATCGCGATCATGAAGTCGCTGGGCATGCGCGAATATTCCGTGCGGCGAATATTCATCATTGAATCGGCGATGATGGGGTCTGTCGGAATCCTGTTCGGCTGGATTCTCGGATATCTGCTTTGCTACGGGTGGTCGCAGATTACGATATTCAATCCGCTCACCGGCGCCACAGTACCACTTCAGATCTACTACTCGCCGATGCACTATATTGCCTCCGGGGCCATTTCAATTCTCTGCTGCGCGGTCGCCGCCTTCTTTCCGGCGCGCAAGGCGACACGGGTGCATCCGGTCGAAATTATCCGGGGCGCGTCTTGAGCGAGATCGCGCTCCAGGTTGTGGGACTGGTCCGCCGCGTTCAGGGCGTTATCTCTCATACCCTGGTCGATGGCATCGACTTGAGCGTGGCGAAGGGTGAATTTCTCGCCATCACCGGACCTTCGGGATCCGGAAAATCGTCGCTGCTCTATTTGCTCGGCTTGCTCGATGCGCCTACCGAAGGCGAGGTTATCATCTGCGGCCAGCCAACTTCCAAATTGTCGGAGACGGAGCGCGCCGATGTTCGTCTGACCAAATGTGGCTTCGTGTTTCAATTCCACTTTCTGCTTCCAGAATTCACCGCGCTTGAAAACGTGCTGCTGCCAATGCGCGCCTATGGCCGAATGTCAGCCAAGGAAATGAACGAGAGAGCGATGATGCTACTAACATCGCTCGGTCTCGCCGAGCAGGCCGCCAAGCGGCCCAATCAGCTTTCCGGCGGTCAGCGGCAGCGGGTGGCGCTGGCGCGGGCGCTTGCCAACCGCCCCGAAATCATCGTCGCCGACGAGCCCACGGGGAACCTGGACACCGCTTCGACGGAGCAGGTGTTCGGCATATTGCGCGATATCGCCGACAATGGCCAGACGGTCGTGGTCGTCACCCACGATGCGGCGCTGGCCGCGCGCGCTGATCGGCGCATCCATATCGTCGACGGCAAGATCCACGAGACGAGTTTTGGCATCGACAGCAAGCCCGAGATCGCGGCTGCAACGGGCGCGGTATAGTGTCACTCGGGGCGGCGGGACGCGCAGCGGACAGATAGCCGGGTGACGGCCTAGTTCACCCGGCTCCAGGTCTGGCCACCGCAGAACATGCCGCCGAAGGCACAGCCCTGGACGCGCAGAGTATCCGACCCCTTCAACGCGATCGTCGAATCATAGGTGCTGCCGGATTTTGGGTCGTGAATTCGCCCGCTCCATTTGGAATCTTTGCCGGGCTTCATATTGATCAAGATCTGTTCGCCGTTCTGATTGGATTTGTTGTCCACTGAATATCCGCAGAGATTGGCACCGCATTGCTCGATTCGGACCTTGCCTTCTTTTTCTTCGGTCAGCCATACGCCGACCGGGGTGTTCGCCGACTGAATCCCCGGCGTCGCGGGCTGCGGCGCCGGAGCGGTCGCAACGACAGGCGCCGGCTCGGACCTGGTGGCGGGGGCAGCATCCTGCTGAAGCGCACGTCCACCGGTCGGAGGCTGTGCCGACGTGATGGTATCCGCTGGCGCGACGCCCGCGGTGGCAGCTGAAGGCTCCGGAGAAGTGTCGGCGGGGGCAGCGACGTTTTCGGCCGGAGCAGGGGTTGCAGCGGGCGCCGACGGAGCGGCCTTCGCCTGCTCGGGCGCCTGTTGTTTGCGCGGGTGGTCGCTGTCCCGGTCGCTATGTGAGCGTTTGGTCCGCGGCCCGCTGTTGTCGTAGACGCCTGGTATCGAAACCGTCCCACGGTCCGGGTCGATACGGATGGTACGGCCGCCATATTCGAAGGAGTACTGAGCCTGCGCGGCGGTGCTCGCCAGCAGAAATGCGGCGACAGCGAAAAGCTTTTTCATCATTGACCCTCCTGAGCAGGTGCGATCTCAGCCCGATCCTAAGCTTCAGTGGCTCCAGC
>WNFT01009671.1_pt1 | contig 16398 bp, 12 predicted proteins | sample 5400191 | NCBI WGS metagenome assembly WNFT01 (sample SAMN13153359, study PRJNA577476) | soil metagenome | isolation source: 80 cm saprolite under Madrone tree | place: USA:California | collected 2016-06-14 | reverse complement strand
GTCAAACGCAAACTCTCCTCGCGCGCACCCGGACGCAGCCTGGCCACCCAGATCCGCCAAGCCCTGTTGCTCGGCCTGGCCTACAACCTCTATCGCCTGAGGCATCGCTTCCCTCAGAGAGGATGTCAACAGAGCCCAACACTTATAGAACCTCTCGTAAGTGTTGAAAATAAATAACTTACAGAAACGCTAAGTTCTTTAGAATCCGCACTTACAAAAAACATGGGGGTGGGGGGCGCCCGCTTCAATTCAGCCTTCCCTCCTTCGGCCGATGCCGAAGTATCAGACGAGAAAGAACGTAGCTCGCTACAACCAGCCCAATCGCGACCGCCGTCACCTGCCATCTGTGTGCCGCCAGATAGGGTAGCACATTCGCTCCATACCGGATCGCCAGGTAGCCAATGCCGAAGTACCGGATCAGTCGCGCCAACGCGATGGCTGAGGTGAAGCTGAACAGCGGCACCTCAAACACGCCCGCCGCGACCACAAAAATCTTGAACGGCGTCGGCGGGGGCAGGAGCGCCGCAACCAGCATGCCGGCAAATCCGTTGTGTACCACCCAGTTGTGGATGGCCTGCGCTCTCTTCCCTGCGTGCTTGTGAAACAGCGCTTCCCCGCCCTTTTCCGCAATGAAAAAAAGCAGCACGCATCCAAGTACCGAGCCCAGCGCCGCCATCGACGCATAGAGCGGCATCCGCGCCGGACGCTGAATGGACAGTTCGATCAGCAGCAGATCGTTGATCACCGGAAATGTCAGCACGGAAGAATCCAGGAAAGAAATAAGAAAAAGTCCCGGCGCCCCCAGCCCAGTCGCAAACGCTACAATCTTCTGCTTCCATCCGCTCAAGTTCGATGGCAAAGATATTTTCTCCAATCCGTTTCCGTAAACTTGCGAGGGGTAGCATTTTTCTTCGGCGAAGCCGAAGAAAATCGCGCGCGCGCTTACTGCGAGAAGGCCGCGCGATCGAAGTGATTCATGAAAACCTGCATCAGCGCCGTCCGATGGAGATTCGGCAGCTTGGGAATTTCCCCGATCACCCGGACATGTCCAAAGCGCTCGATCGTTTCACGGTTCTCCCGGTTCTGATCGCCGATCAGCACAACGCCGTGCACCGGCAATTCCGCCGCATGAAGCGCTGCCAGCGTCAGCAGCGTGTGATTTACGGTGCCGAGCCCGCTCCGCGCCGCCACAATCACCGGCAACTTGAATTTCACCATCAGGTCCAGCATGAACTGTTTCTGATTGATGGGCACCAGCACCCCGCCAGCGCCTTCGACGATGAGCCAGTCGTTGATCAAGCTGCTGGGCATACTGATGCGCCCGAGGTCAATCTCAACCCCCGCCCACCGCGCCGCCAGGTCCGGCGAAACCGGCGGAACGAATTTGTACACTTCATCGAGCGTTCGATCCGTGCCGATTCCCGCGAGCCGCATCACCGTCACGCGGTCCGAGCCTTCGAGCGTGCCGGTCTGGATCGGTTTCCAGTAAACGGCATCAAGTGCCGCGCATAGCAGCGCTGAGAGAGTCGTCTTGCCAACGCCCGCGTCCGTGCCGGTAATGAAAAAGTGGTGCCTCATGCGCGCTTCGCGGCCCACGCGCTAGGCGCTTTGCTCAATGTTGCGTTGTGATCCATGAACTCCGTCCGGCCAGTATCGCAAGGCTTCGTATAACCTAGGGATGTTACCATCGGTTTGCAAGAACGCGATGACGTCGTATCCGAGGCGATACCTCGCGGACTCGCCCTGCCCGCTAGCCAGTTTGACCTGCCGCTCCGCGAAATGTTATAAATCTGCGTCCTGTGTCATCCCTTGCACCCTGTCTTCAGGGTGCTCGCCGGCGGTTCTTAGGGGTAATCTCAGACCGGCGTGCGGCGGCTTCTTTCCTGTGGAATGAGTGCATATGGCTTCTGGGTTGCGCCTAAGGGCGATCGGCTGAAAAAGTGTGCCGGAATGGACTCTCGGGGGAAGCAATTGCCCCGCAAACGATTGAGGTACGGAGGATTGTGAATGCACACCTGGCTTGCAAATGCCTGGTCTCTAAGCTGTAGACTCACCAAGTTTGGCGTAGCTGCCACCGTCTTCACACTGCTCACCGCGGCTTCGGCCCTCGCCCAGGAAGCCGGCGGCGAGGCGGGCTTGAAGCTTCCCGATCTATCCGAAGTCACGTTTCTCGGAATTGACGGCCACAAGCTTTTGCTCTTCGGAATCGTCATCTGCGTGTTCGGTTTGATTTTCGGCCTGGCGATTTACACGCGGCTGAAAAATCTGCCCGTGCATAAATCCATGCGCGACATTTCCGAGCTCATCTATGAGACCTGCAAAACCTATCTCATCACCCAGGGTAAGTTCCTCATGGTCTTGTGGGTCTTCATCGCCGTCGTGATCGTTCTCTACTTCGGCTGGCTGGCTCCCGTCCATCCGACGGCAGTCACTCTCCCCATCATTCTTGTCTTTAGTCTAGTTGGCATCGCCGGCAGTTACGGCGTCGCGTGGTTCGGCATCCGCGTGAACACCTTTGCTAATTCCCGCACTGCTTTCGCGTCGCTGCGCGGCAAGCCCTATCCGATTTATCACACGCCGCTCGAAGCCGGCATGAGCATCGGCATGATGCTCATCAGCGTCGAGTTGCTGATGATGCTGTTCATTCTGCTTTTTGTCCCCGGCGACTACGCAGGCCCGTGCTTCATCGGCTTCGCCATCGGCGAATCTCTTGGCGCTGCCGCGCTGCGCATCGCCGGCGGCATTTTCACGAAGATCGCCGACATCGGCTCCGACTTGATGAAGATCGTTTTCAAAATCAAGGAGGACGACGCGCGCAACCCCGGCGTCATCGCGGATTGCACCGGTGACAACGCCGGCGATTCCGTTGGCCCCAGCGCCGACGGCTTTGAAACGTACGGCGTGACCGGCGTCGCGCTGATCACTTTTATCTTGCTCGCGGTAAAAGATCCGACGTTGCAAATAAAGTTGCTCGTGTGGATTTTTGTGATGCGCATCGTGATGCTGATCGCCAGTGCCTTGGCGTACTTCATCAACGGCTTCATCGCCAAAGCGAGATACGGCAACGTCGACGAGATGGATTATGAGACACCATTGACTTCACTGGTCTGGATCACTTCCCTTGTCTCGATCGCTCTGACCTACGTGATCTCTTCGCTGATCATCCCGACACTCGGCGGTGACACTTCGCAGTGGTGGAAACTCGCGACGATTATCTCCTGCGGCACGCTCGCGGGTGCTCTGATTCCCGAGCTGGTTAAGGTCTTCACCTCCACCAACTCGCGCCATGTGAAAGAAGTAGTTACCTCGGCGGAAGAAGGCGGCGCATCGCTCGGAATCTTGTCGGGCTTCGTTGCCGGAAATTTTTCTGCTTACTACATCGGTCTGGCGATGGTCCTATTGATGTCCGCTGGCTACCTGATCAGCACCATGGGACTCGAGAGACAGATGCTCGCCCCGGCGGTGTTTGCCTTCGGGTTGGTCGCTTTTGGCTTTCTCGGCATGGGCCCGGTCACCATCGCCGTGGATTCCTACGGCCCGGTGACGGACAACGCGCAATCGGTCTACGAATTATCATTAATTGAGCAAATCCCCGGCATCAAGGAGGAACTGAAAAAGGATTACAACATCGACGTGAACTTCGAGCGCGCCAAGGAAATGCTCGAAGCCAACGACGGCGCCGGCAACACTTTCAAGGCTACGGCCAAACCGGTGCTCATCGGTACTGCCGTTGTTGGCGCCACGACCATGATTTTCTCCATCATCATGGCGCTCACCAAAGGTCTCACCGAAAACGTGAACCACCTCTCGCTCCTTCACGCGCCATTTGTGCTCGGTCTTGTCACCGGCGGCGCCATGATCTACTGGTTCACCGGAGCTTCGACGCAAGCTGTCACTACCGGCGCTTACCGCGCGGTGGAATTCATCAAAGCCAACATCAAGCTCGAAAGCGCCGCGGCCGCCAGCATCGCCGACAGCAAGAAAGTCGTCGAGATTTGCACCAAGTACGCGCAGAAAGGGATGCTGAACATTTTCATCGCCGTCTTCTTCGCGACGCTGGCCTTTGCGTTCGTCGAGCCTTTCTTCTTCATCGGCTATCTTTTCTCCATCGCCATCTTCGGCCTGTATCAAGCCATCTTCATGGCCAACGCCGGCGGCGCCTGGGATAACGCCAAGAAAATCGTTGAAGTGGAGATGAAGCAAAAGGGCACGCCGCTCCACGACGCCACGGTCATCGGCGACACGGTCGGTGATCCTTTCAAGGACACTTCTTCCGTCGCGCTCAACCCAGTAATTAAATTCACCACGCTCTTCGGCCTGCTCGCCGTCGAACTCGCCGTGCAAATGACCGCCACGCAAGGCTCCAACCTGACGCATGTCCTCGCGGCCGCCTTCTTCGCCGTCTCTTTCGTTTTCGTCTACCGCTCGTTCTACGGCATGCGCATCCGGGGTTCGGCCGCGTAATAGCGGTGCAATCGAGCCGGGGGTAACCATGAGAAAAATCCTGTTCCTTTCGATCAGCGCTCTTTTGCTGTCATGCCTCTCAGCGTTCTGCCACGCGCAAGTGGATACGAAATGGAAAATTCACGATCCCGATCGCCCTGTGCCGGCAATCGTTGATCCGGGAACGTCGAGCACCCAGGACTCGCCGGGACGTCCACCCTCCGATGCCGTCGTGCTTTTTGACGGAAAGGATCTCTCTAAATGGGGGCACAAGGACGGCAGCCCCGCGAAATGGAAAGTCGAGAGCGGCTATCTCGAGACTGTTCCGACAACCGGCTACATCTACACGCGGGAGGCGTTCGGTGACTGCCAGTTACACGTCGAATTTGCCGAACCGGTCCCGCCGAAGGGCGAAAGCCAAGAGCGCGGCAACAGTGGCGTTTTTCTGATGGGCCTGTATGAAATTCAAGTTCTGGATTCCTACGAAAACAAAACGTATGCGGATGGCCAAGCGGCCGCCGTTTATGGCCAGTATCCGCCGCTGGTGAACGCCGCGCGTCCTCCGGGCCAATGGCAGACTTACGACATCGTTTTTCATGGCCCGCGCTTCGACAACGCTGGAAAATTGCTTCGCCGCGCGCGAGTAACCGTGCTGCATAACGGCGTGCTGGCGCAGGACAACGTCGAACTGTCCGGCCCAACGGCGCATAAGGCGCGTCCCCCATATTCGCCGCAGCCCGTGAAACTGCCGCTCGCGCTTCAGGATCACAACAACCCGATTCGCTTCCGCAATATTTGGATTCGCGAGTTGAAATCCACTGAGTAAGGCAGATGGTTCGCGCTCGCGTTAGAAGCGCAGCAACCTGCGTCCCGAACGCTCACGTGCTAGGAGCGAATGAGACCAGAGAATTTGCGCGGGTTGTTGTCGAAGCCGGGGAAGACTGCAGAGAGTTCATTCACGCCGATGTGTTTTGAAAGAACTTCGCCGACGACGGAACGAAAATCTGTGGTGAGCGCGAGGTCGCGGCCTTCGTTGAGCTGGTGATCGTTGAGCCCGGGCCACTTCCCGTAGACTTGCCCGCCTTTCACGTCGCCGCCCATGAGGAACATGCAGTTCGCATGCCCGTGGTCCGTGCCGCGGTTGCCATTTTCCTTCGCCGTGCGGCCGAACTCGCTCATGGTCACAACGACCACGTCCTGCATGCGGTCGCCCATGTCCTGGTGAAACGCCGCCAGGCCGGAACCCAAATCTTTCAACAAATTGGAAAGTTGGCCCTGCACGCCGCCTTCGTTGACGTGATTGTCCCAACCGCCGCAATCGACAAACAGGGTTTCCACGCCGATGTTGGATTTGAGGAGCTGCCCAATCTGCTGCAAGCTCTGTCCCAGGCGGCTCGCAGGATATTGCGCGCCGTTTTCCGGTTGATACTTCGCGGGATCGGCTTTGCGCAGAAGATCGATCGCTTCAAACGTCTCCGTGCCCGTGCCGTGCAGCGCGTGATCCACGGTCTGCGCGTACATGGCTTCAAAGCCGCCTTCGACGATTTGGCCGGTTCCTGGCGCTTGCGCCATTACTTTGAATTGCTTCAGGTCCGGCAATGCGATGGCCGGAGCGCTTCCGTGCAGCATGCGCGGAAGGTTCGGCCCCATCGCCACGGCGCGGAACGGCGAAGCGTTTTCTTCCGGGACGGTTTCGAGCGCGCGATTGAGCCAGCCGTCTTCCGTCGATTTCAAGCCGGGCGTGCCCGATTCCATGAAATCCTGCGCATCGAAATGCGAGCGCGTCGGATCGGGTGAGCCTGCCGCTTGGACGATCGCGAGCTGGTTCTTGTGAAACAGCGGCTCCAGCGGCGCAAGGCTCGGGTGCAACCCGAAAAATCCGTCAAGGTCGATCGCCGCATCTCCGCCGCCGCGCTTGGGCTGCGGGATCGCAATCGAAGGGCGCAGCCGGTAGTAGTTTGGCTCGCCGAACGGCACGACGATATTCAGACCATCTGCAGCGCCGCGCTGGAACAGAACGACCAGCTGCTTTTTGTTCGGCATGGGCGTCGCGGCAACGGCGCGTTGCAAGAAGGCCGGCATCGCGCTCAGGCCCACCATGGCCACGCTGCCCTGCTTCAAGAAATAGCGCCGCGAAAATTTCAGGCCGCGTACGCCTTCGCAACATTTGCAGCTCATGGCCTCTTCATCACCTTCTTTGAAATTCAGGCGCGCCCAGCACCAACCCCGCAACTACGCCGAGATCCACCTGTTTTTGCGGATCATCGAGCTTGGCTTGCAGTACCTGGGGGTTTTTCAGCTGCTTCTCGAGGGTTTCGACCGTCGTCGGCGCCGCATGCCCGCCGAGGAAAACCTGCACGGTACGGTCGAGCGCCACTCTCGCGTCCGTCGACGAATCCATGCCCAGCAGCGCAGCCACATCCGTGCGGGTGCCGCGCATCTTGTTTCCCGCAAGAGCCAGGGAATAATTCAAGCGGTTCAGCAGCGCGCCGGTGTTCACCCAGGCTTCCGCTTTATCCGCGTAGCCGGTCGGCGGCTGGCATTGATAAAGCGGTTCTCCGATTCGCCCAATCCACTGCACCAGCGGCAGCGGCATGTCCACATCCGAGCCTGTGGCGCGCGCCGCAGACACGACAAGCTCCAATGGCGTCTTGATCTTCGCGCGATACGCATCGCGCGACCAGAACTCCGGCGACCAGATCATCGTCTTCAGCACCGCGCGAATGTCACCATCGCTGGATTTGAAAGTCTCCGCCATGCGATTTACAAGCGACGCCGGCGGATTGTCTGAAACAAACCGGCGCGCCAATTTCGTAGAAATGAATTTTGCCGTGTTCGGATGATGCACGAGCAGATCGATGACCTGCTCGCCGTCTTTCATGCCGCCGGCGTGAATCTCTTTCCCGAGCACATACTTCGGGTCCGGATCATGAAGCCTCTCGTCGAACTTGAACTCCGGGTATTGCCTCGGCTTCTCCAATGTCCAGCCGGTGAAGCAGCGCGCGACTTCGGTCACGTCCTTCTGTGTATAGCCGCCATCCACACCGAGCGTGTGCAATTCCATCAGTTCGCGCCCGTAATTTTCATTCAACCCGCGCTCATTTTTCTTCCCGGGTTGCTGCGGATTTGCCGCCGGTCGTGGCGGCCATGGCCCGCCAAAACGCCCGCGGCGCCTCTGCTGGCGCATGGCGCGTTCCGCGGCCAGCCGCTGCGCGGCCTTCGGATCGGCGCTTAAGAAATTGTCCAGATAAAAAAGCATCGCCGGACTTTTCGCCGTCGCGATCAGCAGATCTTTGAATTTCCCGAGCGCGTGCGGCTGAATGACGTTGCGTTCGTAGGAAGTCAGGTAGTAGCGATCCTCGCCCTTGCCCGCGAAAACGTTGAAGTGATTGAACCAGAAATCGTCCATGACTTGTTGCAACTGTCGCTCGCTGTAGGTGGCGCGCGTAACCTTGGCCATCCCCAGTTCGGCCACAATACGCTGCGGCCTTTTGCTGTCGTCGGCGATCGCCCGCGGCACGTTATTTGGATCGCCTGCGCCAAGCGCATTGCGTCCGCCTCCTGCGTTGGCCGCCAGTTTGCCGCGCGGCTGCTCCATCTTCATCGGCGAGGCCGCATCGGCCATTTCTTGCTTTTCTATCGCGCCCTCGCCTTTCTGTTGCGGCCCTTCAACATCACCACCCGCCGCTGTTTGCCCCTGTTCAGTTCGCATATCCCGCGCAACCGGCTCCGTGGCAGCGTCTGTGCGGCGATTTTCGGTCTGTCGCTCCTTGAACTCCTGTTTCGTCAACCCGGCAAGTTTCGCCGCCTGTTTCGGCTGCGGATATTCTTCGATCAATTTGGCGGTGGACAGCCGGAGAGTCGGGTAGTTCTGAAGCCGCGCTTCCAGCGCCTTGTCGTCAATCGCACCCGGATTCAGTTGTTCTTCGATCCACTTAGCCAGGCCCATCTGCTGGACGCGTTCCACGTCCCCGGGCCGAGGACCATAGGCCATGAAGAATCGCTTCATCCGGACTGAGTTCGGAAATTGGCAGCCCTTTCAGCGAAGGGTCCTGTTTTGGCTTTTTGTCTTTTGCAGTCGCGGGCGTCGAGGCCGCCGCCGAGACATCGACGCCAAGCGAAAATACAAGTGTGAAAGAAAGGGCCATGGCAAGGAGAGATCGCGGCATTATGGAAATTTTCGAAAAAAACGGCGAGTCAGGGCTTTCTTTCAGCCTCATGACACTCTCCTGTCAGGCGTGTTCCGGGGCTGGTCCTTCATCCATAGAATAACCCTGGCGCGGGGAATAAGTTGCGGAAGTCCGGCGCGTGTGCCGGAACAGAACGATCATCCACATGCATGCAGGAAACGACTTACGCCGATGCCTGACGGCGCTTCAACGCTGTAAATTGGCAAAAACACGCAGACTGCCAGTGGTTCCCTATTCCGAGATGTCAAAATCCACCGTTCGGCTCGGCGCATTGTTCTTGGCGCTATCGACCGCCTGCATCACCAAACGGTACGCGCCAGGCTTCAAATCGTTTACCTTGACCTTTAGCCCGATGGGGATCACTGAATTTCCCTTTTGGACGAAATCATCAGCGCGCTGTACATCCGTGAAGAACAGTTTCTTATTGCTCTCCCGTTCAAAAATCGTGTAGGCCATGCCGACCAACGGAGGGTTCGCGGAGGTCAGTAAGGGCTCATAAATCTCCGTGTAGACAACCACGTTGTCCGTATGCTTGAAACGGTTGCTGCCTGAAGGAGTAATCTGCATGCCCTTCACGACCAGCGGCGCGCGGTCCTCCAGGAGCGCGGAATCCAGCCCGGTAGGAATGTCGGTCAGCTTTTGCACGGAACTCGTCAGCACCAGCCCGCTCAGGCTGAAATGATTTCCGTCATACTCATCGATGGCCAGCGGCTTTTCGAACTTGCCGAAGGTATCGCCGCCGGCGCTCAGGACCACGGTGAGCTTGTACGTCCCAGGTGCGGCGTCGAATTGGTTTTCGTAGTGATACGGTGTCTTGGCGAAATCTTTCCAGTCATCTTTTTCGAGGTCCATGTTCACGGTGTCGCTAAATCGCGCGCCAATCGTCCCATCCGGCCGGTAAGCGATGCCCAGCACGTTCACGTTCGCGTGGTACTTTCCTTTGTCCTTGTTGAACTGAATCGCTTCCGGAGGAAGTTCCATCGCCAGGTTCACGCGCGCCGTATTCGGCGCGGTATAAAAGTACGGAGCCTGGAGCGCTCCATGAATCGTCCCAGTCTGGGAGCCCGTCGCGTGCGCTTCGAGCTGCTTTTCGAGCGGCTTGCCCTCGAGTACGTTGACCGTCCTCGTGTTGCAATACCCGCTGCGCGAACGAACGTTCATCCCGCCGCGGTTCATTTTCACTTTCAGTGTGTGGCAACTACCTTCCGGCGTGTCCGCCGGCACATACCCCAAAATGTAAAACTCATTCTGCTCGCGCCCGATGCGCTCCAGGCCGCCGAGCAGATCATTGGTATTGAAGATCGTGAATCCGCCGGTTCCTTCGGCGAGCGAAGCAAGGATCTGCTGGTTCGTCGAAGCCGAAGGTGGAAATTGCGGCACGATGGTTCGCGGCTGGCTATACGGAGATGTATTGTAGTTCCCGGGAATTGAACCCCCGCTGCGGGCCCCTCCCGTTCCTCCGCCGGTCCCGCCACGGGTGCCACCACCCGTTCCGCCAGTACCGCCGCCTCTGCCCCCACCACCAGTGCCTCCGGTACCTCCGCCAGTCCCCCCGCCGCCTCTGCCGCCTCCACCTGTTCCACCCCCACCCGTACCGCCTCCACCTGTTCCGCCGCCCCGGCCGCCACCGCCGCCACCCGTTCCACCGCCCTGGCCTCCGCCGCCGCCGGGTCGTTGCGGATCAGGCATGGCACTCGCCGGAAACGCCGCCAGCAAAATCCGTGGGCGCGCAGAAGCCCCGCGATTCGAAGGGCGATTCGAAACCACGTGCGTCTTCCCTGCGGGCACATTTCTCCGGGCGCTCCCGCCCGGGACCGGCGCAGTCAATCCGCGTGCATCCAGCGCATACACCGCCACGTTCGATTTGTTGCAAGCATCGATGGTCGCCGTCAGCTCTGATTGATTTTCGGATGTCAGCGGAAATCCACCGGAAAAGAGCACCACCATTTTCCGGCCCGGAATGCTCCGTAAATTTTTCGCCAGGCTGCGGACGGCCAGCAACATGCTCCTCGCTCCGAAGTCCGCCGCGGCATTTCCGAGAGAGGGCAGCCCCGCGGACGCCACCGTAACGGGCACATCCGACGCCGGCGAGTTGGGATCCACGGAAGAACTCTTCACTCCGGAGACTGCCGCTTGCAGCAAGTTTGCATTCGCCGTGAAATTCTGCACGATGCGCAGCGAGCCTCCAAAATCAACCACCGCCATCATGCGATCAGGCCCGGCATTGGCCTCGATGAATTTCTTCGCCGCGCCCCGCGCCTGAATCTGGTCCGGCATGGCCATCGTCGAATTGTCAAAGAAAAGAATCAGATAACGCCGCTGCCCGTTCACTTGCGTCGCCGCGTCCACGCCAGCGGAAAAGGCGGAAACCGACTGCTCCTTGTTGTCCTCGTAAACTTTGAAATCCACCTGCGACAAGTCGTGGATGTAGTTTCCCTTCTTGTCTGTAACGACTGCGTCGACCAGTACCAGCTTCGACTCCTTCTTGATCATCGCTCCAGGCTGCGGCGCAGCCGGCTGGGCCGCTTGCGGCGGTGGCGCCGCGGGCTGCGCCTGCGCGCGCACCGCAAGGGGCATCGCGCACGCCAGGCCAGCGGCCAACCACGCGGCCACATGAATTCTTCGGTTCCAGCTGCTATTCGTACTCATGAGAACCTCCGTTGGAACAACCGCGTTCTGACCGACCTAGTATGGTATGACCACTGCGCCGTTCCGGGCGGCCATCTGCGCGCCTTCATGGTCGCGCACGACGAGCCGCACCAGATACGTCCCCGGCTTCACGTCAAAACTCGATTTCACCGTGAACCCTGAACGGCTCAGCCGGTCGTACGTTGTGTCCCGCAATTTCAGCTCGATGATTTTCTCTCCGCCCGTAATGTAGTTTCCATTTTCGTCGAAGATCCCGGTGACAATTGTCAACTTGTCGTTATTGCGCCCTTCCGCTTTCTTGAAGCGGATCCCTTTTACGTCCACACGAGTTAAGACCGCGAGCTTCGCCTCGGCTTCACCCTTTTTGAAAAACTGCGTCTGTAATTCGACGGGCAGGTCGCGGATCTCTTCTTGCGAAAATAACGCTTCCCGAATCTCCTCTTTGGTCGCCTCCGCGGGATCGGCGATCGACGTCGGCGCAAAGTACCCGTGCCGCGCCTGAATCTTGAATTTTTCCTTGTTTGCGAGGGAAACTTTCAGCGCGTGGTAGCGCCCATCGATTTTAAGGTTCTGCGGAGAAAAGCCCAATAGATAGGATAACGCCGGGGCCGCGCCCGCTTCCCGCATAGCTGCATCCAGGTCGTTGCGGTTGTGAAAAAACGTCCCACCCGTTCCATCCGCCAATTGCGCCATCACGTCGTCTTGGGCGGATTGCGCGGCCACGCGGTAACTGCTCTTGTAGCCGGCAGTCCTGAACGTGTCTTGCGACGGGCTCGAAATGTCCCCCATCACGTCGGGCGCATAAAGGCCACGCGCATCAATTGTATTGATTACGATGTTTGCGCGCGTCGCACGATCCACGAGTTCCGAAGCCTCGGACTGAATTGTGGTTTGGAGAAATCCAGGCGAGACAAATACGAGCACCCGTTGCCCCGGCATGCCCGACAACCGCCGCACTATATCCTCCAAATGCCGATAGGCATACTCAGACGCGGCATCCCCCGCTGCCAGCCCCCGAAACGCCGCGGCTCTCGCCAGGTTTCGTGCCTGTGCCGCCATCTTCTCGTCCCCGTTGAAAGCGCACTGCACGGCATCTTCGGTGGCCACGTCAAGCGCCTGCGCATCGGACTTGTTCACGATCAAATCTGCCTGGTAATAGCCCACGTCCGGGCAATCATGAAAACCGACGGCCCCGAGCGGCCGCGGAACAATCCCGAACAGCGCCTTCTTCAACGCCTCGGGGTCGTCCGTGAACTCCTGGGTGAATTGTCCGGAAGTTGTGTTCATGGACACGCGATCGCTGGGCGCAAGCGAGCCAAAAAAACGCGTGGACGAATCGCGGACAAACGTCGCATCCTCCATCGAGAGATGGACATCATCGAAAACCATGGATACAAATCGCTGGGGCAAAACAACGGCCTTCCCGGCAATGGGATCGGCGCTCGAAGAATACCCCGCAGCCCCCGGGGAAGTCACCGCGGAAGCCGTGTGGGTTTCCGGTGTTTCTACGTTGAAGGACGAAATCGTTTGCATCTTCCGGTTATCAAACAGCTGAAAATCTTCCTTTTTCAGTCCACTGACCACTTTGCCGCTCGCATCGCGGATCACCACGCGCACGAGCACCAGGTTGACTCTGACTCTGAACGTCGTCGGCGTATCGCGGGTCGACACCTCTTGGTTGTCATTGGATGGCGGCGACTTCGCGGGCTTGCTGGCAGCGTCGGTCTTGGGCGAGGTGTCTGATGCAGGTGGTGCCGGCGCGGGTGCTTGAGCGATCGCACGCCTGGCCGGGAAAAAAACACAGCAAAGGAAGGTCAGGATGGTGAGACGCCGGAAGACCTGAAAAAAACTTGGGTGAGACATCACGGCCCTTCTGGCACCTGCATCCCCCGGTGGCCGCGTGGCCCGGCGCTTGGGGATGCCCTGCTGCAAACTAGTGAATTGACTATACGCTCTAAATAATTTTTGTGTCAATCAGGCAGTTGCCCGGTACCCGATCAGGCTCCACACGTCCTGTGCCTCCTCGTGCCGGAGGATGTACCGCTCGCCGCCCTCTATGAGCACACGAAAAAACGTTGCGCCGGGCGCATACCAGCGGTCTTCCGTCTCCACGATCTCGAGGGCTTTTTCGCGAAAGTACAGCCGCACCGGACGCTCATCGCCCTTGTATCCAGCGTAGCACGCCACCCGTACAATCTGCTCACCCACGAGTTCGCACTGCTTCCCGGCGCTCCTCGAGCTCCGCATTCCAGGCCGCTCCGAGGAAAATGATCACGGCAGATAGCTGCATCCAGATAATCAGTCCGATCACCGCTGCCAGACCACCATATACCACGTTGTACGGTACGCGCCGGACATAAACACCAAACAATACATTCGCCAGCCACCATAGCAGCGTCGCCAGCATGGCTCCGGGCAGGACGTTTCGCAAACTATGCTCTCGCGGCCGGGCCACGCGATAAATCACCGTCAAAGCCATCATTGCCAGCACAATCGCCACCGCCGGAAAAAAGAAATTCCACCAGCCTTGCAGCATCGTGTGTTTTCCGATTTCCAGCACAATCCATCGCCGCAGCGGCTTTCCAAGAATCCCGAGTATCGCGGCCCCCAGCAGCGGCGCGATGGTCACCAGCAAAAGCATCAACCCGCGCACTTGGCGGTGCAGAAATCCCAGCGGCTCTTTGTCCCCGTAAATACTGTGAATTCCTTGCATGACCAGCTTCATTACCTGCGAGCCCGCCAGCAACGTCCCAGTCCAGCCCAACGCCGCGATCTTCCACGTGTCCGGGCCCCGCTTCACCAAGAACTCAGAAACGATGGCCTGGCTCCCCGGCGGCAAGAACCGCGTCAGATCCGTAATTAGGTCAAGCAGACTGGTCTTGCCCCCGATCCGGCTCGTCGCCAACGCCACGGCGACCAGCAATGCCGGGAAAAATGCCAGGAACAAATTGTACGCAATCGCCTGCGAAATCATGCTGCAGCGCGGGAACACTCGCGCAAACGTCCCATATATCCGCCGCAAAATGTCCGCCGCTGAAATCATCGCCCGGCATTATACCCGCCGGAACCCGCGCCTGTCCGAATCCAATGGCCTGGCGGGAGACGGTTTCCGACCCTCGCCGCAGTGGAAAATTCCTCGCGGTTAGCGATTCACCGTTTCTGGCTATATGGGGCGCGAATGGGATCTCCATGTCCCAACTCCCTGGCACTGAGGTTTCAATAGCAATTCTGTTGTAGGCGAAATCTTACGCCCGCTTCTCCATGTGGATCACGGGGAGCACTTCGCCGTTCGTCAGTGGAATGGAAATCGGTTTCACGGCTACGTATCCTTTCACGCCGAAGAGCTTGGCTCCCGTCAGCGTTGCGCCCATCTCGTATCGTGTGAACCCCGATGCCCGCGCGGCCGCTTCGCAAGCTTCCAGAATCATTCCACCAATGCCCTTGCGCGCCCAATCCGGATGGATGAAAAATGCCCGAATCTTGGCGGCATCGCGCTGCGGATCGAGAAGCTCGTCTTCCCTGCCGGTCCAGCGGTCGCCGCCATAGAGTGTCTTGCGCTTGCTCCAGCCGCCGCATCCGACAACCAAAGCCGCACCTCGCTCATTCTCTGGCTCAGCGGGCTCCGTTCCACCAGGTATCGCCTCCGCCACGATATACGTCCCGTCGGCAATCAATTGGCTATCCACGCCAAAAACGGTCTTGAGTGCACCTTCGATCTGCGCCGGCGTGTAATCCTGCGCCTGCAAGCCGCGTACGGAAGCATCGATGAGCGTTTGCAAAACCGGAATATCCGCAGGAGTAGCAAGCCGAAGATGAGTGTTCACCTGCAAGGCTGCCCACCGCCCAATGCGGCCGCAAGCCTCTTCCCCTCTACCGCCGCGGCCAGAGGACCACTTTACCAAATCATGCGGGGAGAAGCTCCCCGCGCCTGTTCGCATGAGGTATCGCCAGTTTGAATTGGAGAGAATTTACGAGCATTCCAGAAGGGAAAACTGTCGTCGTAGAGAAAAATATCATTGAAAAACTAAATGCTGCGACGCCCCATTCCCATAGCCTCAGAAAGGGTCGTCCGCTTAGGATATGCTTGGCGTTCGGGGCACTGCACGAATCCTCGATAGCAACGCGGCCAGGCACGGCCGGTCTTCCTCCCTCACGGCCCTGAATTTGAGTCCGATTCCCGTGCCCGAAACCGCGTGTCGCACGATGGCATCGGCACGGACTTGTCCTTCTCGAACGAGAAAACTCAAGCTGACGGCTGTGCCTTCAGCCGTTCGCCGCGGTGTTTCGATAAAGAGACCGCCTAATCCGATATTCTGAACATGCGAAAGATCGTCTAGTCCGTCGCAGCGCCAGTAAACCCACACGTCGTCCGGTGCCTCGACACGCGACGTAAACCTTCTGGAAGGGGAGGTCAATTGTCGCACAACTTGCTCTCTGAACCCTGTGGACCCGCTTTGGTGAATTACAGCATTGAGACTGGGTCTGTGGCATAAACATAGTGTCAAAGGGCCATGAAACGTTTCAGAGGAAATCGGCAGATAAAATGCAGAGGACTCGAGAGCTTCTTCCCCCGCTATTTACTCGGATTTGTCCCCGTTCGCCCCTCAAGGGAAGCCGCTGAAATCATCTCCCCCGACCTCTGATCTCCGTACGGTCGACTTTCTCCCGTTCATTCCGTACACTCGAAAGCTGGTGACGTCACGAGAACTTTGGTCGCCAGGCCATCAAAATTCCGCAGCCCGTTCGAAAGCGGGCAGCTACCGAAGAGATGAAATCGCATCGTTTCATCCTCACCGCTGTGATTCTAGCGCTGGTTCTCGCCTTGAGCACCGGCTTGCGCGCGGCCGAAAAGGCACTCTGGAAGCCCGTTGCCTTTGCTATTGTAAAATTTAATGGTGAGGCCCCGAAATCCTGGAACATGTATCACTCCGAGAAGAAGGGCCTCCTCTTGGTGCATCTCTGGAAGCGCTACTTGCTCCTCAACATCAAAGAGCAAGAGGTCTACGAACTCGATCCGCAAACCGTGAAGCCCCATGGCGAAGAGGTAGAGTGGTCGGATTCCGATGCGCCGGATCAACCGCTGGAAATTTCAGAATGGAAAGAGCGCAACGTCGGG
>WNFT01004523.1_pt1 | contig 16409 bp, 10 predicted proteins | sample 5400191 | NCBI WGS metagenome assembly WNFT01 (sample SAMN13153359, study PRJNA577476) | soil metagenome | isolation source: 80 cm saprolite under Madrone tree | place: USA:California | collected 2016-06-14 | reverse complement strand
CCTGTCGCCGGTATGCAAGACTCAACTGGTAATAGGCATAGGGCTGCTCGGGGCCGAGGCGAACTGCGGTTTCGAGACGATCTGTCGCGGGTTTCAAGTCGCCCTTTTCGAGGAGCGCCTTGCCCAGCTCGTAGTACGGGTCGGCATCATTCGGTTTTTGGCGAACAACATCCGTAAGGAGTTCGATGGCCTCCGCTTGCTTGTGCTGCAAAAGCAGAACGTGCCCGAGGCGGTACTCGGCCGATGCGTCGCCCGGATTGGCCACCAGCTCCGCACGAAAGTCTTCTTCCGCCTGCTCTAGCTTGCCCTGGCGGAGGCGAATCATGCCACGACCGTAATTGGCCTCCGGCAATTTAGGATTTATTTCGAGAGCGCGCGAGAATTCCTTCAAGGCCTCGTCGTCTTCCTTGTTCTGGGCATGGGCTTCTCCAAGGAAAAGGTGGACCTCCGCCGCATTGGGGTTTTGCACCAGCATCCGCCGAAAAATCTCGTTTGCGCCGGTTGAGTCGCCGGTCTTCGCTAGTGAGGCGCCAGCCGCGTAAAGGAGACTGGGATTGTCGGGCAGGGCTGAAAGAATCGGGCGGAAAGTCTCCGCCGCCTTCGCGTAGTTTTTGGTCATGAAGTAGCTGAGAGCCAGCATTTGCCGTGCGCTGGAATCCCCGGGATTGGCGTGTACATGCCGCTGCAGCGGATCGACGGCCATCTCGTATTGGTTGGCGCGAAAACTGGCGATCCCCCAGTTGCGATCGAGAGCCTTGATGCCAGGGCTCCATTTCGCGGCTTCGGCGAAGAGGCCTGCCGCCTCGGGATAAGCACTCCTTTGGGCGTGAATCACGCCGAGGTTGTGATAGGCGTTTCCAAGAGCCTCCTGCAAGCCTGCGAGGTATTCCCGAGGAACCTCCGGCGTCTTGGCAATAGGCGTTGCCGGCATAAGCAGGGCCCGCATCTCCTTGCCCGAACTCAAGTTCGCCGACAGGCCATTCGGTCCCGTTTCGCCCTCGGCACGTCCCAGCTCGCGCGCAGTTTCCGATTCACGCTGGGCCTCGTTATGCCGCCCGAGGCTTTCGAATGCCTTCGATAATGCTTCGTGGGCGGGTTGGGCGGCTCTGGAAGCGCTCCCATAGAGCTGGATCGCTTTTTCGAGCTGGGGGACGGCTTCCTTGCTTTTTCCGGCCTGGAGGCGGGCTTGGCCCAGGTAGAAAAATGCCTCCGGGCTATCGGGGAGGAACTGGATGGCTTTGGCCAGTTCCTGCTCTGCGAGTGCGAACTCATGCTGTTTGAAGTGAATGACGCCCAAATTGTAGTGGCTGGAGTAGTCCTCCGGGTTGCGAAGGAGCTCGGCTTCAAATTCGCGGCGCGCCTCGGGTAACGCCGCATCCCCTCGATCGAGCAGGTGCACGATGCCGAGATAGGAGTGGGCCCTGGCCACATTTGGACTTAGCGCTAGCGCCTTGCGGAATTCCACAGCGGCCAAGTCAAACTGGCCGCCTTCGCGATAGGCTTGGCCGATAAGCACGTGTAACTGGGCCGAAGATCCCAGCGAAACAAGGATCTCGTCAAAGACGTTCGCCGCCTCCTGCAGTTTGTCGAGCTTGAGGTAGGTGAGCGCGAGACTGTAAGCGACATCGGTGTCTGAACTCTCGGCCAAGGCGGCTTTCAGCTGCTCGGCCGCCGCACTGTAGTCACCCTGCAGGAATAGGAGCTTCCCCAAGAGATTCCTTGCGGGGAGCTGGTGCTGGTCATTGGCCAGAACGGATCTCAGGATGATCTTTGCACTCGCCAGATCGCCCGAGCGGAAGTCTACAGAGGCGAGGCTCATTTGAGCTTCCACATCGGAAGGATCGGCTACCGCCGCGGATTGCAAGAGGTTAAGCGCCTGTTGATCGTCCTTGGCCAGGACGCGAAGAGCAGCCAGCCGCTGAAGCGCCAGGGAGATGACGCGGCGATACTCAGTCTCCGCGGCGTTGAGGTCGCCAGCCAGTTGGAATGTTTCTGCGGCGCGGTAGTGCTCTTCGACAGGATCTTTTGCTAGCGCTGCATTGCCGGAGGGCGACGGCTGACGCTGCGCCTGCTTCCGCGGCGCGGCAGGTTTAGACGCGGGCTTTTCCTGCGCCCACCCGGCAGGAGATAAGAGGAGAATACAAAAAGAGACCAGGGACACAAGGAAACGACTAAACCGGAAGGATTTTGGGGATACCTGGAGACGCATCAAACGGGCCTCAAAGGAGCAGTATAAGTAAAAAGGCGGGGCTTGACGATTGTCAAGCCCCGCCGGAATGTGAGTATGGAAGCAGTTGTCAGAAGATCAGCTTGAGAGCGTACTGAATCTCCCGGTTGCCGATGTTGCTCGGGGTGTCGGCTACGCCAAAGCTGCTGTTGCCTAGGGCACACTTAGTGGCGCCCTGAACTCCGCCGGCGTCACAAGCATACGTGTTGTTCTGAATTATTCCTCCGTTCATGTTGAAGTTCACATTCGTATTGCGGAACATTGGATGATTAAACAGGTTGAAGAACTCCAGGCGGAATTGAAGTTTAGCTTTCTCGCCGAACATTTTGACGCCGTGGAGCGGTAGATTCCAGTTCTTGTTGACGGAGAAATCCACGGAGGCGACTCCCGGTCCCTCGCATGCGCCAGGTCCGGCGTTGGGATATCCGCCCAGATGGAAGCCGTTGTAAGTGTAGGCCGCAGTATTTAGCCATTGAGTCCGGGGCCCACTAGAAAGGTGGCAGGGCTGGCTTAAGTCGCGGTTGGGAGCAGAGGCGTACCTAGCGGCATTGCCGATACCCCACGGATTGCCGCTAAAGAACCCGAACTTGCCAGTCGCTGAACAGTCATTGGTGGTTCCCGATGCATGTTGAACGACGTCGAGGTCGCAGACTCCGTTCATACCGCTCTCGTTGATCCTCAATGCCGCGCCTTTGAAGAAATTCATGATCGTGCTGGCTTCCCAACCACCCACGACCCCCTTCACAAAGGCGTTCTGATTTTCGAAGGCGGGCAGATTGAATATGAAGCTGGCATTGAAGACATGACGGCGGTCGAAATCCGCTGGGCCCCGACCAGCCCTTGGATTATAGGCATCGACTATGCCGGTGTTGGTGTCCACATACTCAAGTGTTGTATCGGTTAGATTCTTCGACCAGGTATAGCTCGCCTGGAATTGCGAGTTGTGCGAAATCCTGGTCTGGAACATCGTCTGTAAGGAGTGATAGATGGAATCGCCCCTGTGATTCCACTGGGCCAAAGCAGGGAGCCCGCTGGTAAAGGGCAGCAAAGCGCTTTGCCCTGCGGTGTTGCCCACCAGTCCGTCGTTGATATAGGTAAGGCGGTCCTGGGGCCTAACTTCGTTGAGAAATTGGGAGGAGTTCAGATGGATGCCGCGCAAGGCCACCCAGCCGACTTCCAGCTTCGAGTTTTTCCATAACTCCGTTTCCGTCGTGAGATTCCATTGCCAGCTGTTGGCCACGTGGTCGTTGTTTTCAATGCTCTGCTTTGGACCGCCACCGGCTCCCCAGTCAAAGAGGTCAACCCCGACGGTTCGCGTGGTTAAATCGAGCTGACGTTCGCCGCCGGGAGCGATCGCTACTGGAGCGTTGTTGGACTCGATTCTGACCAAGATCCCGACGGGATCGCGTGAGAAGAACTGCCCGATGCCGGCACGCAGGGCAAATCTGCCGGTGCCAAAGACATCCCAAGCGATGCCGAGACGAGGGGCAATCAGGTGATAATTGCTGGGCGCCAACGAGCGGTTTGTTCCGATCGTGCCGCCGGTACCCGGTGGACAAGTATTCTTTGAACCCGCAGGCAAAAGAATGCCGTTGCAAGCCGCGCCCCCGAGTGAGGCCACATAGAGATCTGGACGGAAAATGGCGTAGTTGTTGTTGGCGTCATATACGGGAGGCGTGAACGACCAGCGGAAGCCGTATTCCAAGGTCAAGCGAGAGCGGGCTTTCCAGCTATCACCGACGTAGAACTCCAGGTCGCTCCAGCGAGCCAGCGCAGTACCATTCTTGACATTCTCGCCGTAGCCCCAGTTGATGCCCCGGACCAAATAGTCGCCGTATTGGTTGCCGGTGGTGCCGTTCCACTGGGACGTACCATGACCCGTAGAACCCCACAGGCCGCCATTGTCGCTGCCGGTTTCCTCATCCTTCTTATTCTTGCTGTAATAAATACCAGTTCTCAGGATGTGCTTCCCCATCACCTTGGAAAAGTCGTCCTTCCAGGTGAACAGATCTTGTCCGTTGTGCCAAGGTCCAAAGTGCCCGGTGAAGAAGTGCCCGGTGAAGCCGCTGGGCCCGCCGCACCAGCACAGCGGCTCGGCCGTGCCGGCGCCATGCAGCTTGCCACTCTGCGGGAATACAGTCGGAAAGGCTGCCTTGATGGTGTCGTTCAGCGCGGGTGTGTCTCCACCGAGAGCGAGATTAATCCGGTTCGCCGACCAGGAAAATGTGAAATCGTTGGTTGCGCTGCTGCCGAGGGTGGTGGTCAATTTGGCAATGGCGACCTTGCCGGGCTGGTCCCAGGAATCGCTGATCGCGGGAAACGCCTGCTCGCCCCAGAGACCGCCTTCGGCGTCCGAATGCAACGGGTTTTTCCACGAATCTGAGGTGTAGCGCAGCGTCAGCACGGTGCTCCTGGTAATATTGATGTCGCCGCGCACATTCTCTTCGCGCCAGTCGACCGGGATTGTCACACCTTGAACCCAGTTCTTAACGCAGGGATTGGACCGATTGGGTTCAGGAAACTGCGAAAGGTAAGCTTGGCCAGCGGGGCTCAGACGAGCGGGATCGATCACGTTGGTCTGACCGTTGAATGTAAATGAGGCGTTATTGTTAAAGGGATCCTTCGGTATTTGGTTCGGGCAACCGGCCGCGACCATGTCCCGGTAGTCGCCGGCTCTCTCAGCCAATGTGGGGATTTGCACGGAGCGTACCCGAGCGCGCTTCTCCTTATTCCATTCTTCCGACCAGAAAAAGAATACTTTGTCCTTTTTGATGGGTCCGCCAATCGTGTAGCCATAGTCATTGCGGCGGAGCAGTTGCTTGTGATCCGTTGAAAGAAGTTGAGTACTCTTAGCAATCAGTGCATCGTTGCGGCCGAAATAGAACACACTGCCATGGAAATCGTTGCCACCGCCGCGAGTTACGATGTTGATCTGCGCGCCTCCCGCACCGCCGAATTCCGGCCCATAGCTATTGCGGAGAATCTTGAATTCCTCAATGGCGTCAATGGAAGGATAAACCAAGATGGTGCGCTGAGAGCCGATGTCATTATTATTGGCTCCATCCACACGCCACTGATTGGCGTTGGCGGGCGCGCCGCTGAAGGAAATATCCACACCGGCGAGAAGCCCTTTGTTCTTGGGGTCGAAGTTCTCTGCGACCGCGACGCCTGGCATCATCGTGGTCAACTGGACAAAGTTGCGGCCGTTCAAAGGCAACTCACGCACCTGTTCCCCGGTAACGAGGTTGCCCACAACACCCGTCTGCGTTTCGACCTGCACCGCAGAGGCCTGCACTTCCACAGTTTCCACCATGCCGCCCACGGGCATTTTGATGGTGACATTGTTAAGGTCGGCGACGTGCGCTTCGACGCCTTTTTGCTCTACCTTTTTAAAGCCTTGTTTCGTGACGGTGATGTTGTATACGCCGGGCGAGAGCTCCGGGAAGCTGAAATTTCCCTCGGAGTTGGTCGTCGCGGTACGCACCGATCCCGTCTGCGTGGAAGTGATCGTCACGCTGGCGCCTGCGACTACTGCGCCACTAGTATCGGTCACCACGCCGGTGATTGTTCCCGAAGTGATCTGTGCGACAGCGGCGGGAACAAACGCAAGCAAGGAGATAATCAATGTTGCAAATATGAAATATCGCAAATTGCGCATGGGCAACCCCCGATGATTAATTCTTTTGATGTGAACCCCTAATTGTTTTGCACTATAGACCCAGCACGGGAGTGCTTGTCAAGCAAAAAATAACGATATTCTACGGATCATGTTGGAAAACTTCGTGGGGGTAGCCCCTTCCGCCGTCGGGCCAACCAAGAGAACCCCGGTTTAAGCCGACATTCCAAAATTTGTAGACTTGTTTGGCTCGGAGGGCCGCAGAGGCAAAGGCGCAAGCCAGGAACTCAGATTAAGGCTTGGCTTTTCAGTGCCGCCGACTCATTCCACAACGAACTGGCTCTGCTGTGAAAGCGAGGTATTCCGAACCAGATCGCGGACCAGGGCCTGCAGGGTGTAGTTGCCGGCATGGAGTGACTTCAAGTCGTACTCCGCGAGAACTAGTACCGCATTGGGAGACGGACCGGATAGAGACTGAATGTTTTCCGCCGACGCGGCTTTGACAATCTCATTGCCGGACTTCAAGGTGAATGCCACACCCAGCCGTGGCTTTTTTGTCTGCGGGTCCAATGAAAGGTCATTGGCAGCAAAATAGACGATGACCTTGGTCGACGAAGGGAACCGGGACTTGGTCGGCTGGCGCAGCCGCACATTCATGAAGCAGAGCGAATCGGAAGGATCCGAACAGGTAGCCTGTTCAGCCCGATCGGACACCAGAATGCTTGTAAGGCGGAATCCTGCCCCCGCAGGATCAGGTACGTCAATAGTTGTTCCTCCCCTCGCAAACGCCGTGTTCGACAATTGAAGAATTGCTTCGACGGAGACCGACTGTGGATCAGCGACCAGAAGTTGGCTCCGGACCGTCACCAGTGTCTTCTCGAAATCACTCTTTTCTTTGTCATTAAGCTGGACACTCCAACCGCGCTGGGAGACGGACAACAAATTATGATGGGCGTCGCGCGCCACCAAGACCAGAGTCATCGCTGCTTTATATTCTTGCCCCTCCTTTTCCAGGGGAATCCGATTCGCGGGAAAAGAAACTGTCACAGGAGCAGTGTAGCGACCGTCAGGAGCCAAGAGTAGATCAGCAAATACGTCGGGCACGGACGACGACTTCATGGATCCATTTTGAAAGCCGGCAATGAGCTGAGCCGCGATCGGAGTCATGGCAACAGCCTGTCCGCGAGGAGTGGCCCAGTATCCCTTGCGATAGCGAAGTTGGTGTCCATGCTGCAGAAGTTCTATTTTGATGCTGTGAAATTTGCCGTCAAATTCACTTTTTGCAGGCAGATAGGCCAAGGTGTAGTAGTCGCGGCCGTCGTCCAGAACTTTGCTGAAGGCGGGGAGCAGGTCGTTCGTGCGCTTGACCATGAGCCCGCCCGTCGTGTCGGCCAGCCATTCCAGTTGGTCACCCCGGCTCAAATTTCCAACGGTCTTAATCCTGTCAAACTTAGTCTCGCCGCCGCGCTGCCCGACGTTTGAGCCAGGGGCGCCAGCAGCCGCCATGCGCGAGGCCATGGTATCGGTGGGCCTGCCGCCGGCCCCATAGGGATTGATTTCGATACCTTCCGGATCAATAACGTAAATGGATACATTCGCGCGGTTGGCGGCGTCGGCGACTGCCTCCATTTCCTGTTTGGCATCGTCGGAATACAGAAAACCTTCCGAAAAGAGGACCACGTTTTTTCGTCCGGGCATGTCCCGGTACGCCAAACAGATCGCACGCAGCGCCGCAAAAACCGCTCGTGCCTGAAAGGTGTTCTGCATGTTGAGGTAGGTCCGCATGGTGTCAATCTGGCGTTCCATCATCATGGCCATGTTGTTAGCTGGTCCAGAACCGCCCCCCGGACCGCCGCTACCGCCCTGTAGGTCTCCTGCGATAGCTCCAAGCGCTGTCTCGGGGTGCGCTTGCCGGTATAAATCATTGATTTCTTCTTGGGCGACTGCACGGTCCGAACCGCTAAAGGTACCGCCGCTGCGGCGCGTCTCGATACGCTGAAGCGTCTCACGCGCCTTCTGAAGGTCATTGGTGAATGGTAGGGCCATGTGCAGACTCTGGTCGATATAGTAGATCGCGACATAATCGCCAGTTCCCAAAGTCTTATCCAAGTAGTGAAGCACCGCGTCGGAGGATGTCTTGGTATTGGCGGGGCGGTTGTCCGCCAAATCAAGCACCACGGTGAGAAGGTGGGGCTCGGATGGCGACTTCGCCGGACCTGGCTGCGGGGCAGGTTTCAGATTCGCGTCGGAACCCGCCACGACCGCTGGGGACGAAGAGTCCGAGGTTGAACCGGCAGACGGCGTAAATCCAATAATCTTCTGAGGCACTCCATCCTCGTAAACCTTGAAATCTTCAGCGGTCAATCCCTGCACATGACGGCCATGACGGTCCGTCACGATCAGATCGACGACCACGTTGACAGCCTGGACTTTGATGTTTGAATCGGCGGTTTTTTCCTGCGTCAAAATCGAGGGTACCGCGCAGAACACCAGGAATGCCGATGCCACGATGATTCGCACGAGATTGCGATTTCCCAGCATGTTACGCACCTCCCTTGTCTATTCCGAGGAAACTTTTCGAATGAGACAGAATTTCCATTTTTGATTCCACGGGCGGGCAGTAATATACACCCGCGCGCTTCCCTCCGGAAGACACGTTGGATTCCTGCGGCGTTCGGCCTCAGCGAGCCGCGAAACGGGCACCTCCAAACTTCGACGCCGGAATAGCCACTACCCGGTGCGAGTCTTCCGAAACCTAAAGGACGCCAGCAAGCTCTAGAGAGATTCGAATGGCTGGTGTCCCCGATTCTCCCAAGATTCGAGTGCCACGGTGTGTGAAGCGAATTCGCATGACGGTTGGAGAGTTATGGCGCGCCTGGCGCGATTCGGACGCTCGGCACCTGGTTCCGGAAACCTATGTTCAATCTCCGAATCGTCCTGTATTGACAAGTGGATGCTAGTTTGGTTATGGCGGACCCGGTGAGACTCGAACTCACAACCTTCAGCTCCGGAGGCTGACGCGCTATCCATTACGCTACGGGTCCAAATTTGTCCGACGCTCAGATCACCCATCATTCTATCCGTTATAGATGGCTTGCGCTAGCGCGCATTCGCGGGGCGAGATGAGCGTACCTGTTCATCCCTTCGCGCGAGATCGAATGTCTCTTGCGAGTTTTTCAATCTCTTCCGTTTTCTTTAGCAGGGCCAGGGAGAGCACCTGCGCCGAATCCGTCTTTTCGACTTCGTTTTTCAATTCGCCGGCCAATTGGAAAAGGCGCTGGACACTTTTCTTGATGTCCTTCTGGTTCGCCTCAAGGATCGTCTTGGTGCCGACTTTGGGCGCATCGGGGTCATCGTCTTTGTCTGTTAAGGAAGGATGGCGCTTCTGCACTGGCGTCGGAGCCTGAGCGGCCGCCGAGCCTGCCAGTATTCCCAGTGGGACGCCAAGCGCCCAAAGAGCGATCATGAATTTGCGTCTAGAATTCCTCATGGAACCCCCGGGTCCGCACCATTTCCGTCGGCGCAGGCGACAACAGTTTACCTAACCACTTCCAATGTTATACTCGCTCCCTCGTAAAGAATATGTCTAGCCTCTTCACGCATTGGTCTGAGTTTACGCCCCGCAACATTCTCCACCTTCTCGGCATTTTTATCATTGCCCTGCTCGTGAACCGGCTGCTGCGGGCGGTGACGAACCTGCTGATCAAACACGCCTCAACGCCGGCGCGAACAGCCCAACTCCGGGAGCAACAGACGCGAACGATGGCGGGGGTTCTCTACGCAGCAGCCAGCAAGGTAATCTGGGGAATCGCCCTACTGACTGCATTGCCGGAATTCGGCATCAATGTCGCGCCTGTCGCAGCGGTTGCCGGTCTGGCGAGCGTGGCGGTGGGTTTCGGCGCACAGAATCTGATACGCGACATTATCACCGGCTTTTATATCGTGCTTGAAGATCAATTCGGCGTCGGTGACACGATCCAAGTCGGAGACACGGTCGGGAGGGTGGAACACCTCACGCTACGGCGGACGGTGGTGCGCGATGCGCGCGGCGCATTGGTGACGATCGCCAATGGCGAGATCCGAACGGTGAGCAACCTCAGCCGGGACTGGTCGCAGGCCTTCGTGGATGTATCCTTCGCGCCGGAAATTCCGCTCGACAAACTGCTGCAGACGCTCGAAGCCGCAGCATCGGAACTGCGCGGTGACCCGGCATGGTCGCAGGCCCTGGTAGACGGGCCGCGTCTCCTGGGGGTGCAAAACCTCGATCGCAACGCTTCGACGGTGCGCCTGCAGGTGCGGACCGCGCCCACGCGCCAGGATGAAGTTGCACGAGAGCTGCGGCGCCGCATCCAAATAGAGTTGCAGCGGCAGGGGATTCCCCTGTCGAGCGTACAACGCATTGAACTGGCCAACGCTTCTACTTCCCTGCAGGAAGCGGTCCGGCCGGGTTCGGCGAACTAGGGCAAGGAGGAATCCCCATGTCCCAGATTACGTACGATGAAGTGAACCTGATGCTGCGCCTGTACGACATGCGGCGCGAGTCGCGTCTCCGCCAGGCGCGAGCCTGGTTCACCGAGCACTTTCATCCGGAATCGCCTGAAGAGATGATGCAAAGGTATCCGCAAGGCAGCGAGGAAAACACGTACATTCGCATGGTCATCAGCTATTGGGACATGGTGGCCGGGATCGTGAACCGCGGCCTGATCAATGACGAACTATTTTTCGACAGTAACGGCGAAATCTGGGTGGTGTGGGACCGCATGCGGTCGATCGTCCCGACGTGGCGAGCCGCTTTCAAGAACCCCCATCTCTTCGAGAACATAGAAAATACCTGCAAGCGGCTGGAAGTCTGGCGTGAGAAGCGCGCGCCCGGATCATCGGCGGCGATGCGGCAAATGATGGGGCAGGCAAAACTGAAAACGAAGGCCCCCTAGTTTTAGGAACCCGGAGAGTCTGCAGACGAACGCCCCGCCTAACGTGATCACCTTTGCCGGGCAGGCTCGTTGATCCGCGAGTCCGGAACTCCGAGGTCCGCAGTGGGACTTGCGAGCTTCACGCATTTGCGGCCCGCCGCCTTCGCTGCGTAGAGAGCAGTGTCCGCTTCACGAAGAAGTTCCTCGACCGACCGTGTGCCCCATTGATGACTGAGCAGCAGTCCCAGGCTCATCGTGACCGGAACCGGACCGGCAGACGTTTGCACGGGGCGCAGGGAGATGGTATTCCGGATTTCTTCCGCACAAGCAACGGCGAAGGCTGGATCACAATTATTCAAGACCACCAGAAACTCCTCGCCGCCGTAGCGCCCCACAAAATCGTAGGACCGCACCGAGGCAAGCAAGCGTTTGGTGGTTCCCGCAAGACCTCGTCTCCGATGAGATGGCCGAAGGAATCGTTTACATTCTTGAAATGATCAATGTCGCAGAGAATTATAACGGTAGTGGCATTCTCGCGATGCGAGCGGGAAAGTTCACGCTCGAGCAATTCCAGGATCACGCCACGGTTCCACAGAGTTGTAAGCGTGTCATGGGACGCCTTGAATCGCATCTCCTCCCGTGCTTCGACCAGCCGGTTTTCGAGACGAAGGATCCGCAATCCCGTGCGCAAGCGCGCTTTCAGTTCCTCGGGGTCGAAGGGTTTCGTTAAATAGTCATCGGCCCCAGACTCCAGACCCGCTATGACGTCTTCTTTTGCTTCCTTCTAGGTGATGAGCACCATATAGACATAGGATTGCTCCTTCCGCTTACAGACTTCGCGGCAAACCCCCGGCCCATCGAGCTCGGGCATCACCCAGTCCAACAATGCCAGCCTGGGTCCATCCGCGGTGCAAAGCTGGTTCGCCGCCTGGCGGCCATTTTTGACGGCGATCACCTCATATCCTGCGCGCTCCAGCGTACTTTGGAGGAGCCGCCGCGACATTGCTTCGTCATCGGCGATCAGGATTCTCGCTTGCACACCTCTGCCATGCAGGCGTCCAGCTGCGGCAGGAGCTTGTTGACATCGTTCTGGAATACACCGAAAGCTTCTTGAAAACTCAAAGTTTCTTTCTTGCGGCCCATCTGCTCGAGGCGAGCGGCTGTGGCGGCTGCCTGGGAAGCCGCGAGATTGGAGAGCATGCCCCTCAGGGTGTGGGCAGCAGTAGCGACGCGGTCCCCATCTTTCACTTCCACCGCTTCGCGCAGGGCAAGAAACTGCCGCGGAAAATCCTCCTTGAATATCGTAAGAAGGTCGCGGAGCAGTTCACGATCGTTCTCGACGCGCGCGAGCAGTTCTTCATGATCAAGAATCGGAGGAGCCAATTCTTTTTCCACTTTCTTCGCGGTCTGCTCCATTCTGGTCCCCACATTCTTTGTCAGCCTGTCAATTTCCGCTCGAAGGAGATCGACCTGGATGGGCTTGGAAACGTAGCCATCCATGCCGTTCAGCAAATATTTTTCGGCGTCGCCTGCCATGGCGTGCGCGGTCATTGCAATGATCGGGGTATGGGCTCCCGAACTTTGCTCCCCTTTGCGGATCCTTTGGGTTGCTTCCACTCCACCCATCACCGGCATTTGTATATCCATCAGCGCGAGGTCGAAGGGTTTCAGCCCCAGCATCTCTATTGCCTCTTCGCCATTCACCGCAAGAACAACGTGGTGTCCCATTTTTTCCAGCAGACGAAGAGCGAGCTTTTGGTTCACACGATTGTCCTCCGCCAAGAGCAAGTGCAACCCCTTCCGGCTGCCCGCTTCGACTCGGTGAGATCGTTCCCGTTCGGGGGGAGGCCGAACTCCAAGTGCGTGAAAGACAGCTTCTTGCAGAGTGGCACGCCGTAGCGGTTTCGAAAGTCGCCGCTCGATACCCAGGCGCTGGTCACGACCCTGGTCCTCTGAACTCGGCGCAGAAGTCAGTATGACAATCGCAACCTGCTCTCTTGGAGTAACCTGTCGAATCCGCTCGGCTACCTCGTAGCCATCCATTCGGGGCATGTTTTGATCGAGTAAGACAAGCGGTAAGGGGTTCCCTGCCTTCAGGGTCTTGCCAAAGACTTCCAGTGCATCGAAACCATTCTCTGCGCAAACCGGCTCCAGTCCCCATTCCGGAAGGAGACGCATCAATAAGTGCCGGTTCACCTCGTTATCGTCGACGACCAAAACCCTCTTGCTGGTAAGTTCGTGATGCGGCACCAGAGGTGCAGACTTGGCTGCCCTTCCGATGGCGAACCGCGCCGTAAACGCAAAAGTACTTCCCTTTCCGGGTTTGCTTTCGAGTTTGATTTCGCCGTTCATCAATTGGATCAAGCGAGCAGAGATCGACAAGCCAAGCCCGGTTCCTCCAAACTCACGCGTCGTGGAGGAGTCCGCTTGCGAAAAGGCCTCGAAAATCAGCTCGTGCTTTTCTTCGGGGATGCCAATTCCTGTATCGGACACGGTAAAGCAGATGAGGATGCCGGCATCCGCCGATGCAGTCGTGCCGCCCGTACGCTTACTTCGCCGGCCTTCGTGAACTTAATGGCATTTCCGGCAAGATTGATCAGAACCTGCCGCAAGCGGGAAGGATCACCGATCAGTACCTGTGGAATGTTTCCCTGGACCGCCCAGTTTACTTCCAAGCCTTTCTGGTGAGCCCGAATGGCGAGGGGATGCAAGGCACTCTCAATGCAATCCAGCAATGAGAACGGGACATTTTCGAGCTCCAGGCGGCCAGACTCGATTTTCGAAAAGTCCAGGATGTCATTAATAATCCCAAGCAAGGATTCGGCGGAGGACTTCACCATGTCCATGAACCCGCGCTGATCGGGGTTCAGGTCCGTATCCAGAGCCAGCTCGGTCATGCCGAGGATGCCGTTCATCGGAGTGCGGATTTCGTGGCTCATGTTGGCTAGAAATTCGCTTTTGGCGCGGTTGGCCGCCTCCGCGGCTTCCTTTGCCTCACGCAGCCGCTGCTCCGCCGCGCGACGTTTCGTAACATCCTCGATAATGCCGACGTATCCCTGTAAGGATCCGTCGGGGGTCCGCAGCGCGCGCGATTGCCATTCCATCCAGTTCACGTGGCCTTCGGAAGTGACAAAGCGGCATTCGTCCTTTAATTCCATTCCCAAAGAAATTCCTGTCTCCCACACTCTAGTGACCTGTTCGCGGTCTTCGGGATGTATTGCATTCTGCCACCCAAACCCCTGCGATTCTTCCGCTGACTGTCCCGTCATCTCTATCCAGCGCTCATTCACGTAGAGGCATAGACCTTGTGCATCGGTGTGGAAAATTCCGATCGGGGCGGCCGTGCTCAACGCCCGGAATAATCCTTCGCTCGCGCGCAAAGCAGTTTCCGCGATCGTCCGCTGGCTGACGTCTTGATACACCGCCAGCACGCGATGTTGACCGTTCTCCACGCGCAGCGGCACCGCGTTCATCTCAACATCCACGAAACTTCCGTCTTTTCTCTTTCGCTTTGTCGTTTCGTGGATGATTTCTTCCTTGAGTTGCTCCAGCAGCGCATCTGCTTCCGCTCTGGGAACAGTTGAGGCGTATAACAGATCGCTGACTCTCTGCCCGAGTGTTTCTTCGCTGGTATATCCGAACAACTTCTCGAAAGCGGGGTTCACGAGTTCGAATCGGCCGTCGGGCCCACCGACGGCGATCGCCAGGGGGCTGTTGGTTATCAAAGTATTCAAAAACGGCGTTCTCTGTTGAAGTTCGTGCTCGGTCCGCCTTCGCTCCTTCACTTCCATTTCGAGTTGACTGGTGCGCGCTGCCACATGTACTTCTAGCGTATCCCGCGCGTTGTTCAATGCGGCATCGCGGCGCTCAATCTGTTCGAGCATGTGGTTGAAGTCCGTACCGAGTTGTCGTAGTTCCCTTCCAGCCAGAGGGGGAGCTCGCAATGTATAAATTCTTTCGTCCGCAATCGACCGCGCGACGGCCGCCAGAGTCTGAAGCGGTCTTGTAATTCCACGCTGCAACGCTGCCGTCAGGAAATAGACGAGCAGGAGACTTCCCATGGCCATCCCCAACGTCAGTTGTTCCAATAGCCGCAGGTGCTGCTTTAAGTCCAGGAGCCCGGTTTCCAGGTAGAGCGTGCCGATCGGCCGTTCTCCCAGAAAGACCTGCGAAGAAAGGGCCAGAGAATCTGCTTTCCAAACCATCCCTTGGGGTGGTCGAACAGGAATGGGAATCTTCCCTTGCATGTCGGCGCGGATGTAGGAAGCAAAAAGAGTTCCATCCAGATGGTAGAGTATTACCGTGCGAATCCGGGGGCGCGTGCCAAGAGCTTCCAGAAGCTTAGATCCGTCGCCGGCATCATCAAAAATGAGAGCCGCCGTGGAGTTCCTGCCAATAAGATCCGCTGTTGACTGTAGCTCTTCCACCTTCTGCTGACGGGCTATGTGCGAGTCGTACCACAGAAAGCTGAAACAGCCGAAGAGCACTCCGATGCCGCTGGTGACCATAGTCAGAAGCAGCAACCGCTGGCGGAGCGAAAGATCGCGAATGGCGAAGATGGCCATACTAGATCGTCGCAGCCTCCGTGTTGTACACGACGCGACGCGCCAGCGCGAGCATGTGCGAACTGATCCTCAAATGAACTCTACTCGCGCCATCCAGATTCACGTCGAACTGCAGGGTTTCCTGTTGCATCGCGAAACTCACGATTCCGCCGGCATCGAGGAACTCAGCCGTTTCCCCGACAGTAAGCACCCCCTGGCTGCGCACGGTCTCCAGCACGTGGCTGTATCGTTTTTGTTCCGACCGGCTCACAAACAGAATCTGGCAGGACTTCAATTCCTGCTCCTTGCGAACCCAGTGGATTTCGACGCGCCTTTCGCGGATGGAAGTGCCACGCGTTTTTTCCGCCAGCGATGTTCCAAAGGAAAAGTCACCAAAGACGCAAATCAAAAAGGGCGCGTGTTCCGGCGGCAACGCGGACTCCGGCCATTCCACAAAGATGGGAAACTTCGATAAGAAATGCGCTTTCGCGTAATACTCGGGCGATGCGGAGGTTTGCGCTTGGAATGGCGGCGGCTGGAGGAGTAGAGACAGGACGACGCCAAAGTGAACCATCACCTGGGTGAAGGGCTTCGTTGCCGAGGATGACGTCCTTTCTTGTCGGTGAACGCAGAACACACGGCTCCCCCGAGAGATAAGGGCACGCCTGTGCCCACGTGCGCAGCCGAATACTCTTCTAGGTGACTGATTAGAAGCGGGTTCAGAACAAGGTTCTTAGGAAGGAAAACGGGCGAGCACCCGTACTGGAACGAATTATCGAAAACGTTTCAATATGAAACGATTCGTTCCTTCGCATCCCTGCAGATGAGAACAACGGAGGACTTGGAGGCGCGGGTGGGATTCGAACCCACGAATGGAGGTTTTGCAGACCTCTCCCTTGGGCCACTTGGGTACCGCGCCGAATCTTTAAGTATAGCAAATCTTCCAGGACTCTCTGGGCGACGCAACCGGCGGCAACATCTTTCCATCTCTACTTTTTCTGAGCTGGCACGGGCGTGGCGATTTTCGCTTCGCGCAGGAAGCGTGCAGCCTCTTCCGGCGGCGTGGGATTGATGTAAAAGCCGGTGCCCCACTCAAAGCCCGCCACTTT
>WNFT01006896.1_pt1 | contig 16410 bp, 17 predicted proteins | sample 5400191 | NCBI WGS metagenome assembly WNFT01 (sample SAMN13153359, study PRJNA577476) | soil metagenome | isolation source: 80 cm saprolite under Madrone tree | place: USA:California | collected 2016-06-14 | reverse complement strand
GCCGCCTACCAGCGCCAGCTCAATGCGAGCCGGTCGTACCACATCGTCGCTTCCACCGCCGACCAGCAGTACGCGGGCCGCGTGGACGACGCGTCGCCGGTCTGGGATGCGGTGCGCGACACCGTGGGGCAGGTGCTCCTCTGGGAGGGTGGGCTGTTCGCGGCCTTCTACCACACCGACGACGGCGGCTATACCGAGGCGCCCGGCGCCGTCTTCGCCGCGAGGGACCTGCCGGCGCTCCGGCCCGTGCGCTGCCAGTACGACTCCGGGCCGCACTATCGCTGGACCCTCGACCTGCGCCTGGCGGACCTGTCCGAGACGCTCCGTCGAGCCGGATTCGAGGTGGGCGCGGTGACCGGGATCGACGTGGCCGGGCGCAGCCAGACGCTCCGAGTGCTGGAGCTGGTCGTGCACGGCACCCGCGGCGCGGCGCGCCTCCGGGGTACCGAGTTCCGCCGGCTCGTGGGGTACGACACGCTCAGGAGCACGCTCTTCGCCGTGGCTGTCGACGGGCAGTACGCGCACTTCTCGGGGCGCGGCTGGGGTCACGGCGTCGGCATGTGCCAGGCGGGCGCGGCGGGGATGGCCGAGCAGGGGTACACGGCGGCTCAGATCCTCGCCTACTACTACAGCGGCGCGAGCCTGTCCACGCTCGCGGAGCGGTGAGCCCGGCCGCGCCGGCGGCTGTCGACCCGCGCCGCGCGGCGGTCCTGCCCTTGCTCTACTGGAAGATGCGCCTGATGGCGCCGAAGCCGGTGCTGACGGGGTGCTTGGCCTCCTCCGGGCGCGGGGCGACCGGGTGCAGGGCGAGCCCGATCCGGAGCCGCGACGTTTGTCCCGAGAGAACCAGCACCTGACGGACCTGCGGGTCGAAGCGCGGGTAGGTCACCCGCAGCCGGTAGATTCCTTCCTTCAGCGTCTGGCGGGCTCGACCGTTCTGCGTGAACAACGTGGTGACAATCGCGGCGTCCTTGACCGTGACCACCTCGATCGTGGCACCGGTGAGGGGCCGCGAGGAGCGCTCATCCTGGACGAGCGCCACGATCTCGCCGGTCGTCGGCGGCGGCGGCGCCAGCGGGCGCGTATAAGAGTAGAAGGCCCCGCTGATCGAGAGTATCCCCGCGAGGAGACCGACGAGCGCCTGGAATCGCGACAGGGAGGCGTGCTGGCGGACGGTCTGGCGGAACCGGGTGACCTGCGCCCGGCTCGGCGCCTCTTGACTCTGTTCGAGATCGATTTCAGCCACTAATGCCAGATTAACAGGATGCAACCGAGCGAGACAAGTTCGGGGGGGCGCGACGCCGCGGGTCGCGCCGCGGCGGCCGGCCGGCTGCACCGGGCTGCTACACTAGGTTCCCGTGAATGTTGCCGATTTCGACTACGCCCTGCCGCCGGAGGCGATCGCCCAGGAGCCGGCCGAGCGGCGTGACGGCTCGCGCCTGCTCGTGGTCGACCGGGGGCGGCGCACGTGGACCGACCGGCGGTTCGCCGACCTACCCGGGCTCCTCCGTCCCGGTGACTGCCTGGTCCTCAACGATTCGCGGGTCGTCCCGGCCCGCGTGACGGCGCGCCAGTCGCCGGGCGGGGCGGAGATCGAGCTCCTCTTCGTGAGCGCGCGGACGCCGACCCGCTGGGACGTGCTGGCGCGACCGGCGCGCCGGGTGCGCACCGGGGCCCGCCTCGCGGTCGCCAACGGAGCCTGCGTCTTCCGCGTCGTCGAGCTCGGGGAGGCCGGGAGCCGGGTGGTGGAGTCGGAGAGCGGCGACGTCCTGCCGCTGCTGGAGCATTACGGCTCTCTCCCGCTCCCGCCCTACATCGCCCGTTACGCGACACCGGGCGTGATCGACCGCGAGCGCTACCAGACCGTCTACGCCGAGCCGCCGGGGTCGGTGGCCGCGCCGACGGCGGGCCTGCATTTCACCCGGGCGCTCCTTGACGAGGTCCGGGCGCGGGGGGTCGAGATCCACGCGCTCACGCTGCACGTGGGGCCGGCGACCTTCCGGCCGATCCGGGCCGCCCGCGTCGAGGACCATCGCCTGGCCCCGGAACAGGCGCGCGTTCCGGCGGTCGTCGCCGACGCGGCGAACCGGGCGCGCGCCGCCGGGCGGCGGGTCCTGGCCGTCGGCACCACGACCGCCCGCGCGCTCGAGGCGGCCGTGGACGGCGCGGGCCGGGTGGGGCCGCTCGACGGCGCGGTCGGGCTCTATATCACCCCTGGGCACCGGTTCGCCGTGGTCGACGCGCTCCTGACGAACTTCCACCTGCCGCGGTCGTCGCTCCTCGTCCTCGTGGCGGCCTTTGCCGGCCGCGAGCTGATCCTCGACGCGTACCGCCACGCGATTGCCGCGGGCTACCGCTTCTACTCCTACGGCGACGCCATGCTGATCGCGTGACGGGGGCGGGCATGGCGCGCGACATCGCCGAGGGGCGGGGGGCGGCCGGCCGGCGTTCGGTCGAGCGCGGGGGCGCGTGAAGTTCACGCTGCTCGCGACGGACGGCGCCGCGCGTCGAGGCCGGCTCGAGACCGTGCACGGCGGCGTCGACACCCCGGCCTTCATGCCCGTCGGCACCCGCGGCACCGTGAAGAGCCTCACGCCGGCGGACCTCGCGGAGGCGGGGACCCAGATCGTCCTGGCCAACACGTACCACCTCTTCCTGCGGCCGGGCCAGGAGCTCGTGCGCGCGCTCGGCGGGCTGCACCGGTTCATGGCCTGGCCGGGGCCGATCCTCACTGACTCCGGCGGCTTCCAGGTGTGGAGCCTCGCCAAGCTGCGGAGGATCACCGACGAGGGCGTCTGGTTCCGATCGCCGATCGACGGCTCGGAGCACTTCTTGAGCCCGGAGCTCGTGATCGAAATCCAACAGGCCCTCGGCGCGGACATCATCCATCCGCTGGACGAGTGCCTGGCGCATCCCGCGACGGCCGCGGCGACCGAGCAGTCGCTCGCGCTGACGCTCCGCTGGGCGCGCCGCGCAGAGGCGGCGCACCGGCAGGGCGGCGCCGACGGCCAGGCGCTGTTCGGCATCGTTCAGGGCGGCGCCTACGCCGACCTGCGCCGCCGCGCGGTCGAGGAGACCGTCGCCATCGGGTTCGACGGCTACGCGATCGGTGGCATGGCGGTGGGGGAGCCGAAACCCGTGATGCTCGAGCTCACCGAGCTCATGGCGGGCCTGCTGCCGCGCGAGCAGCCCCGCTACCTGATGGGCGTCGGCAAGCCGCCCGATCTGGTGGAGTCGGTCGCCCGCGGCGTCGACCTCTTCGACTGCGTGCTGCCGACACGCAACGCGCGAAACGGCCAGGCGTTCACCGCCGACGGCCCCCTCGTGCTCAAGCAGGCGCGCTTCGTGCGCGACGCGTCGCCCCTCGACGCCGCGTGTCGCTGCTACGCGTGCCGCTCCTTCTCGCGCGCCTACCTGCGGCACCTGTTCATGTCCGGCGAGCTCCTCGCCTACCGGCTCCTCACCCTCCACAACCTGACGTTCTTTCACTCGCTCATGGCTCAGGCGCGCGCGGCGGTCGAGGCGGCCCGATTCGACACATTCCGCTCCCGGTTCTTGGCGCGGTATGGAGTCGCCACGGCCCCGGAGGAGAACGGGGAGCCGTCAGCGGCGGACGGCCGAGACGTTCAGTAAGCGGCGCCCGGGCGCGCCGCCCCCGGCGCCCGTTCTCTCCCCGAGCGACAGAGACAAAGGAACGGACGGACCGGAGGGGGTGTGGCGCCGGGTCACCGCCCGGACAGGGTCCGCCCGCGGGCGCTCGCGCCGCAGAGTGCCTGCCGTTCGGGACCGAGCGCCCGCCGCGGAGGTCGTGGCGGGCACCGCCGCCGCCCGCGGACCCGCGCCGGGCGCCACGGATGTCCCGGCCGACGGCTCCGGGGGCGGCGCGGGCGAGACGTTGGAAGGACGCGCCTGGGGAACCACTCGCATCCAGCCCCGCGGGCACTGCGCGACGTAGGGGTAGTAGCCCTTGGGGTCTTCGCAGTAGTACCAGTACGGCTCGGTCGGTGGCTGTGGCTGCACGAGCACCTGCGGAGCTGGCGCCGGCTCAACGGCCACTGGCGGCGTCGTCTGGGGAGGGACCGCCCTCCACCCCTCGGGACAGCGCGGCGCATACGGATAGTAAGTTCCCAGGCTCGAGCAGTAGTACCAGAATCGCGGCGCCGCCGTCGGGGGCAACGCCGCGACCCCCGGAGGCACGTAGGGGTTAGGGTAGGGATAGATCGGCGCCGGATACGCGTACCAGACGCCGTCGACCACCCACCACCACCCCACGAGACCTCGATACTCACCGTGGAACCAGTGTCCCCGGCGCCAGAAGCCCAGATCGCGCTCGCGGAAGCGCGCGAGGTCACCGTGCCGCCAGTGCTCGACCTTCTCTCGCCGCTCTTCCCCGCGGTGTCGTCGCTCCTCTTCCGCGCGTGCCGGAGCGCGGACCAGTACGGCGGCCATGGTGACGCAGAGCACGATGCCGATCAGCGCCCTCCGCATCGATGTCCTCTTCCCTTCTTTTTCCGCCCTCGCCCCGGGCGGCTCGCCCGATCCGCAGTTCGGTGGGTCTCTGTCTGCCCGCACTCGTAACGACCGGGCCCGATTGACGGTTGACGCAAGGGGCTGTGCCCGTCCGGCACTCCTACGCGAATGCGATCGACGGTGCCGACGGCAGTGCCCGGCACTCGGCAGCCCTGCAGACGAGGTCGAAATCGCCGTGGGCCAGCCCCAGACCCGTAGAAGCTCCGCCGCGAGGTCGCGCACCTCTCGTACCCCGCAGGCGCGAAAAAGATGCGGAATCAGCAGGATGCTGACCACTCGCGCAAAATGGAGTATCATCCGCAGATGCCTCGGCTGACGACGGACGCAGATCCGGAGGCCTGACCGTCCATGAGTCACGCAGTCCCTGTCACGTTCGCCGCCATCGGACCGCCGAGCGGCTCCGGGCCGGGCTCAGTCGCCACCCAGATCCTGTTCTTCGCCGCGATCTTCGGAATCTTTTACTTCCTGCTGATCCGACCGCAGCAGAAGCAGCGGAAGGACCGCGAGCGGATGCTGGGCGCGCTGAAGAAGGGCGACCGCGTCGTGACCGCGAGCGGACTGCACGGGACGATCGTCGGCATGAACGAGCAGACGATCGTGCTGAAGGTCACCGACCAGGGCGTCAAGCTCGAATTCGACCGGTCCGCGGTCGGTCGAGTGGCGGAGGGACAGCGCGACCGAGATGCGTAGGTACCTCTGGGCTCGTGTCGGTCTCGTCGCCGTCGTCGCCGCCGCCTCGCTCTGGTATCTCTACCCACCCGGGAAGACCATCAACTTGGGCCTCGATCTCCGGGGCGGCGTGCATCTCGTCCTTGGCGTCGAGGTCGAGAAGGCGATCGAGAGCCAGCTGGACCGGGCGGCGGCGGACCTCAAGGGCACGGTCGAGCAGAAGGGCATCGCCGTCACCCGCGTGGCCCGGGACGACCACCAGATCATCGTGCAGCTCGCGTCGCCCCAAGCCTGGGGCGAGGCCACGACCGCGGCCAGAGACTTCCGCGGCTACGACTTCCGAGCGCTCGACCAGGCGGCGGGGCGCTTCGCGCTCGCGCTGCCCGATCGCGAGGTGCGGCGGATCGCGGACCTCGCCGTTCGGCAGGGCGTCGAGACGATCCGGAACCGGATCGACCAGTTCGGCGTGGCCGAGCCCACGATCACGCGCCAGGGCGAGGACCGGATCCTCGTCCAGCTCCCGGGGATCCAGGACCCGGAGCGCGCGAAGGCGCTCATCGGCAAGACCGCGCTGCTCGAGTTCAAGCTCGTCGACGATCGGGCGACCCCCGAGGAGGCGCTGGCGGGCAAGCTCCCCGAGGGCGACGAGATCCTCTACCAGCGGCGAGTGGACAGGGAGACGAAGGCCGAGACCAAGGTTCCCTACGTCGTCCAGAAGAAGACGCTGCTCACGGGGGCCGAGCTGAACCGCGCCGAGGTCACGGCGGACCCGAACTCGCCCGGCAACTGGCAGGTCGCGATCGAGTTCAACACGGTGGGGACGCGCATCTTCGGCGAGGTGACGGAGCAGAACGTCGGCCGCCGGCTGGCGATCATCCTGGACGGCAACCTCTACTCGGCGCCGCGCATCAACGAGCGCATCCCCGGCGGGCGAGCCGTCATCACCGGACAGTTTACGGTCGACGAGGCGCGCGACCTGGCCATCGTGCTCCGGGCCGGCGCCCTGCCGGCGCCGGTGCGGATCCTCGAGGAGCGCACGGTGGGGCCCTCGCTCGGGGCCGACTCGATCCGTCAGGGCGTCCTCTCGGTGGTGGCGAGCGCCGCCGCCGTCGTGCTGTTCATGATCGTCTACTATCGGGTCTCGGGGCTCATCGCCGACATCGCGCTCGTCCTCAACGTGCTGATCCTGCTGGCGGCCATGGCCGCCTTCCGCGCGACGCTCACGCTCCCCGGCATCGCCGGGATCGTGCTCACGATCGGCATGGCCGTGGACGCGAACATCCTGATCTTCGAGCGCATTCGCGAGGAGCTCCGCCTGGGCAAGACCGTGCGCTCGTCGGTCGACACCGGCTTCGCCCGTGCCCTCCGCACCGTCATCGACACCCACGTGACCGTGCTCGTGACCGCCACCATCCTCTACCAGTTCGGCACGGGGGCGGTGCGGGGCTTCGCGGTCTCGCTCGCGATCGGCGTCGCCGCCAGCCTGTTCACGGCCGTCTTCTTCACCCGCCTGCTCTTCGACCTCCTCTACATGGGGCGCCACCGGCTCGAGCGCATCTCGATCTAGCCTGCTCATGCTCCAGATCTTCACGCACGCAAACTACGACTTCGTCGGCAAGCGCCGGATCGCCTACGCGATCTCGATCGGGTTCACGCTCCTGGGCCTCGCCCACATCGCGTACAAGGGCGGGCTGGCGGCGGGCATCGACTTCTCGGGCGGCACGCTGATCCAGGTGCGGTTCGCCCAGCCCGTCAAGGTCGAGCAGATCCGGTCCGCGCTGGACGGCATCAAGCTCGGCAGCGCGATCATCCAGCGGTTCGGCGATCCGAGGGAGTACCTGATTCGGACCCAGCTGACGGGGGAACCGCTCGAGCAGCTCACGCGGCGGACCCAGGAGGCGCTGACGAGCGCGATCGGCAAGCTCGAGGTCCGGCGGGTCGAGTCGGTCGGGCCCCAGGTCGGCCGCGACCTCCAGGTCCAGGCGCTCTACGCGGTCCTGGCGGGGATGGCCGGGATCCTCATCTACGTGGCGTTCCGCTTCGACTTCAAGGGGGGGGTGGCCGCGGTGATCGCGCTGATCCACGACGTGATCGTCACCCTCGGCGCGATCTCGCTCAGCAACCGCGAGATGTCGCTCCCGGTGCTGGCGGCGCTGCTGACGATCGTGGGCTACTCGATCAACGACACGATCGTCGTGTTCGACCGGATCCGGGAGAACCGGGGCCGGGTGCTGCGGAAGGGTCAGACGATCGCCGAGGTCTTCAACACGGCGATGAACCAGACCCTCTCGCGGACGATGCTCACCTCGCTGACCGTCTTCCTCACCGTCCTCGTCCTGTACATCTTCGGCGGCGAGGTGCTGCGCGACTTCGCCTTCGCGCTCTTGGTCGGCGTCGTCACCGGGACGTACTCCTCGGTGTTCGTGGCGGTACCGATCGTCGTCGACTGGGAGAATTGGCTTACGCGCCGCGAGAGGGCAAAAAAGGCCGTCGCGAAGGCCTGAGCGGGTGTAACAATATAAGGATATCCGGAGGGCGGGGACGGCATGACCGAGCTGAAGACGCTGATCGAGGAGATCCCGAAATACCAGCCGGGTGCCGACCTGGACGTCCTCGCGCGCGCCTACCAGTTCTCGGCGGCCTCGCACCAGGGCCAGCAGCGGGCGTCCGGGGAGCCGTACCTCTCCCACCCCCTCGCGGTCGCCAACCTCCTCGTCGACTTCAAGATGGACGTGACCACGGTGACGGCCGGCCTCCTCCACGACGTGCTCGAGGACACGACCGCCACCAAGGCAGACCTCGAGCGGGAGTTCGGCAAGGAGATCGCCGAGTTGGTCGACGGCGTGACCAAGATCGGCAAGCTCGCGTTCTCGTCGCGCGAGGAACGGCAGGCCGAGAACTTCCGCAAGATGCTCGTCGCCATGGCCCGCGACCTGCGCGTGCTCATGATCAAGCTCGCCGACCGCCTCCACAACATGCGCACCCTGCACTACCTCACCGCGGACCGCGCGCGCAAGATCGGTCAGGAGACGCTCGACATCTACGCGCCGCTCGCGCACCGGCTCGGCATGGCGAACGTCAAGGCCGAGCTGGAGGACCTGGCGCTGCGGAGCCTCCACCCGGACGCTTACGTGGATCTCCAGCGGCGCGTGGCCAAGCGGCGGCTCGAGCGCGAGGCCGACATCAACCACGTCATCGCGATCCTCGAGCGGAAGCTCTCCGAGGTCGGGATCGAGTCGCAGATCCGGGGCCGTCCCAAGCACTTCTACTCGATCTGGAAGAAGATGCACGAGCAGGGCAAGGAGTTCGACGAGATCTACGACCTCACGGCGGTGCGGGTCATCACCAACAGCGTGCGCGACTGCTACGGCGGCCTCGGCGTCATTCACTCGCTGTGGAAGCCGGTGCCGGGACGATTCAAGGACTTCATCGCGATGCCGAAGGTCAACATGTACCAGTCTCTGCACACCACGGTGATCGGTCCCAAGGGCGACCCGGTCGAGATCCAGATCCGCACGTGGGAGATGCACAAGATCGCCGAGGACGGCATCGCGGCGCACTGGCTCTACAAGGAGAAGAGGACCGGGAAGGACCGGCTCGACGACTCGCTCCTGTGGCTGCGGCAGCTCATGGAGACGCAGCAGGACATGAAGGACCCGCGCGAGTTCATGGACACGGTGCGGGTCGACCTCTTCCCGGACGAGGTCTACGTCTTCACCCCGAAGGGCGACGTCAAGTCGCTGCCCGAGGGCGCGACGCCGATCGACTTCGCGTACGCGGTGCACACCAAGGTGGGCGAGCACTGCGTCGGGGCCAAGGTGAACGGCAAGCTGGTCCCCCTGCGCTACACGCTGCGGCAGGGGGACATCGTCGAGGTCATCACCTCGCCCAACCAGCACCCGAGCCGGGACTGGCTCAAGATCGTCAAGTCGACGCGGGCGCGATCGAAGATCAACCAGTGGCTCAAGGTCGAGGAGCGTGCCCGCTCGCTGGCCCTCGGGCGGGAGCTGTTCGAGCGCGAGGCGCGCAAATACCGGCTGAACCCGAGCGCGCTGCTCGGCGGCGACGCCGTCAAGCAGGCCGCCGCCGACGCGGGGTTCCCGGGGGTGGACGATCTGCTGGCGTCGATCGGCTACGGCAAGACCTCGGTCCACCAGGTGCTCGGCAGGCTCGCGCCGGCCGCGCTACCGGATGCCGGCACCGAGCCCCGGCCCCGGCCCGGCGCCCGCCCCCGGACGGAGAGCGGCGTCAAGATCCGGGGCGTGGACGACCTCCTCGTGCGTTTCGCGAAGTGCTGCTCGCCGGTGCCCGGGGATCCGATCGTCGGCTTCATCACGCGCGGCCGCGGGCTGACCGTGCACACGCGCGACTGCCTGACGGTCGCCAAGAGCGTGCTCGACCGGGAACGCCTGATCAACGTCGACTGGGACGGCGAGGAGCCGGGGACCGCCACCCGGCCGGTCCGGATCGCCGTCTACATCTCGAACGATCGCCCGGGGCTGCTCGCGGAGATCACAGGGGCGATCTCCTCCCGGAACGGCAACATCACGAAGGCCGAGGTCACCGTCACCGAGGACAAGCGCGGACTGAACCACTTCGTGGTCGAGGTGGCCGACCTGCGCCTGCGTGAGCCCGAGAGCCTGGCCTTGCGGTTCCAGGTTGACGGGTCGTCGGCCCGGTTGGCGACCCGGTAGCCTCCCCGTCCAGCACCACCGTCGTTTCGACGGCTGTCTGAGCCGGCCCACGGCTTGGTTGTCGCCAGGGCGGCTCGCGGAGCGCGTGTTCAGCTCCAACTGGGGATACTCGACCACAGCGATCGGCGCTCCTCCCCACCCTGAAGGGCTGGGGTTCCGCGCCGGGAGAATTCGATGAAGCGCCGACGGTTCGAGGCGCTGGTGGAGCGGGCCCTCGAGACGCTGCCGGCGCGCTTCAAGCGGAAGCTCGATAACATCGCGGTCATCGTCGAGGACTGGCCAGACGCGGCGACGCTCCGGGAGATGGGCGTCGAGCCCCCCGACACGCTCTACGGGCTCTACCGCGGCGTCGACCTCACCCACCGCGACACGGCCTACGGCGGGGTCCTCCCCGACACGATCACGATCTACCAGGGGCCGATCGAGGCGGATTGCGCCGACGAACGCGAGATGGCCGACGAGGTGCGGACCACCGTGATCCACGAGCTCGGCCACTACTTCGGCCTGACCGACGAGGAGATGGAGCAGCTCGAGCAGTAGCCGACCGCGGACCCCCGAAGCCCCGCCCCGAGGCGGGCCGCCTCCCTGACCCCTCCCCAGTGCTCCGAGACTGAGCTAAGTTTTCTGTTGACAAGACCTTTCAATAGATCGTATGGTTTCAGCAGATGCTGAAACGGATGGAACAAACGAAACGATGCTCAAGTCTTCGGAGATACGGCGGTTGGCAGCCCAACGGCTCAGGGATCTCTTCTCGACGGCGCGAGCGTGGGAAGAGGCTCAGGATGTCCGCGTGGGGGGGCAAACCGCTGACCTGCTGGTGAAATTCAAGATGGGGGACCAGGAGCACACGCTCGTCTTAGAAGTCAGTCCCCTCGGTCAGCCGCGCCAGATCCGGGAGGCGGTCACCAAGCTCGGCGAGATTCGGCGCGAGCTGCCGACGGCCTACGCCGTGGCCACTGCGACCTATATCAGCCCGCAGAGCGCAGCCATCCTGCGTCGCGCCAACCTCGGCTATCTCGACCTCTCGGGCAACTGCTACCTCGCCTTCGAGCAGGTCCTCATCGAGAAGGAGGGCAAGCGTAACCTCCGTCCCTCGACTCGGCCACTCAAGTCGCTCTTCGCCCCGCGCGCGACCCGGGTGGCGCGGGTGCTGCTGGCCGAGTGGCAGCGGAGCTGGCGGCTCGAGGAGCTGGCGCGGGCGGCGGCGGTGAGCCTCGGCCACGGCCACAACGTGGTCAAGCGGCTCGAGGACCTCGCGTGGGTCGAGCGAGACGAGCGCCAACGGATCCGGCTCGCCAAGCCCGCCGACCTGCTCGAGGCGTGGTGCGAGAGCTACACCTACCGCGAGAACGAGCTCGCGACCTACTTCTCGCCCGAGCGGATCACGCGGCGGCTGATCGCCGAAATCGTCCGGCTCGCCGAGCGAGACGGCCGTCGGTACGCCCTCACGATGCACGCTGGCGCCTCGCTGGTGGCGGCCCACCTCCGGATGCCGGCGATCCACTGCTACCTCGAGGGCGACCCGGCGCCGATCGCGGCGGGCCTCGGTCTCCGGCCGGCCGAGGGCGACGGCACGGTCTACCTGCTCTCGCCCTACGACCAGGGGGTGTTCGCGGGTTTGCTCGAGAAGGGGGGCTTCAAGGTCGTGTCGCTCCCGCAGCTGTACGCCGATCTCGTGCACTACGAGCGCCGGGGCCGGGAACAGGCCGAGCACCTTCGGCGCGAGGCGATGGGCTACTAACCGCTGCAGCCGGAAGGAGGTGACCAATCCCAATGAAGAAGAAGGCCGCGAAGAAGAAGAAGAAGGGGCGCTAGGACCGCGCCCCGGTCTGGTCGATCATCGCCGCACGGAAGGAGGTGACGCTCGAATGGCAAAAAAGAAGGCGAAGAAGACGAAGAAGAAGTAGGTGCTGCAGCGACATCGGTGGGGGGTGGCGGCCTCCCACCGGGCACTCATTCATCCCGATCCGGTGCCAGGCACCGTCGCCCCGTGCCTGGCACCGTCACTCAGGCGCTCTTGGTGATCTTGCCCGCCTTCACGCAGCGCGTGCAGACCCGAAGCCGCTTGGGCACGCCCCCGACGACGGTCCGGACCGAGACGAGGTTCGGCAGCCACCGGCGCTTGGTGACGTTGTGCGCGTGGCTGATTCGGCTACCGACGGCGGGGTGCTTCCCGCAGACGGCGCAGCGCTGGGCCATGACGGTGCTCCTCTCTCCAGTTGCTGGGCGCGGGCTTCCCTTATAGCATAGGCGCCTGAACGAGGCAAACTGGTGGCCCGATCCGATTCTGCGCCCGCCGCCACCGCGCCCGAGGGCCTCCACACCGCGCTCCAGTTCGTCAAAGGCGTGGGGCCCGCTCGCGCCCGACGGCTCCGTCGCCTGGAGCTCGAGACGGTCGAGGACGCCCTCTTCTTCCTGCCGTACCGTCACGAGGACCGGACCCGGCTGACGGCCTTCCGGTCCCTCGTGCCCGGCGAGACCCAGTCGTGTGCCGGCGTCATCGTCAGCCTGAGCCCCCCGCCGCGCGGTCGGCGGGGCGCGCCGTTCGCGGTGGTGCTCCGGGACCCGACCGGGTACGTGACGGCCAGCTGGTTCAACGCGCCGTACCTCGGGCGCGTCTTCGCGCGGGGCCAGCGGCTCGTGCTGCACGGCAAGGTCGGGCGCTTCCGCGGCGCCGTGACCCTCCAGCACCCCGATTTCGAGATCGTCGAGTCGGACGACGACGCCCGGATCCACTGGGGCCGCCTCGTGCCCGTGTACCACGCGACCGAGGGGCTCGGCCAGCGCCCCTTGCGGACCCTCCTGTGGCGCCTCGTCGAGGCCCACGGAACGAGCATCGTCGATCCCTTGCCGGAGCCGGTCCGCCTGCGCCGGGGGCTCCCGGCGCTGGGCGAGTCGCTCCGGGCGGCGCACTTCCCGGAGACGGAGCACGCGGCCGCGACCGCGCGGCGCCGGCTCGCCTTCGACGACTTCCTCGTGCTCCAGCTCGGCCTCGGCATTCTCCGCGCCCGGACGACCCGCGCCCGCGGCATCGCGATGAACCCGCGCGGGCAGCTCGGGGAGCGCCTGCGCGCGGCGCTGCCGTTCGCCCTCACCCACGCGCAGGAGCGCGTGTGGGGCGAGATCCGGACGGACATGGCGTCGCCGCACCCGATGCACCGCCTGCTCCAGGGCGACGTCGGGTCGGGCAAGACCGTGGTCGCGGCGCTCGCCGTGGCGACGGCCGTCGAGGCGGGCTACCAGGCCGCGGTGATGGCGCCGACCGAGATCCTCGCCGAGCAGCACCTGGTGACGTTCGGCCAGTTGCTGGCCCCGCTCGGCCTCCCGGTCGCGCTGCTGACCTCGGCCGTGACCGGGCGCGAGCGCGCGGCGCGGCTCCGGGCGGCCGTCGCCGGCGAGCTCGCGTGCGTGGTGGGGACGCACGCGCTCGTCCAGGAAGGGGTCGAGTTCCGCCGGCTCGGGCTCACGGTCGTCGACGAGCAGCACCGCTTCGGCGTCGAGCAGCGGGCCCGGCTCCGCGCCAAGGGCGAGCACCCCGATTTGCTCGTGATGACGGCGACGCCGATTCCGCGCACGCTGGCGCTGACCCTCTACGGGGACCTGGACGTCTCGCTGCTCGACGAGCTCCCGCCGGGCCGCCGTCCGGTGGTGACGGTGGCGCGGACGGAAGCCAAGCGCCCCGAGATCTACGCGTTCATCCGGGAGCAGATCGCCGCCGGCCGACAGGCCTACGTCCTCTATCCACTCGTGGAGGAGTCGGCGGCGCTCGACCTCAAGGCGGCGACGGAGATGGCCGAGCGGCTCCGGGCCGAGGTGTTCCCGGACCTCACCATCGGCCTCCTGCACGGGCGCTTGCGCCCGGCCGAGAAGGAGGCGGTCATGCGCCGGTTCAAGGCGGGCGACGTTCACGTCCTCGTGTCCACGACCGTCGTCGAGGTCGGCATCGACGTCCCGAACGCGTCGGTGATGCTGGTCGAGCACGCCGAGCGCTTCGGGCTGTCGCAGCTCCACCAGCTCCGGGGCCGAGTCGGGCGCGGCCCCTGGAAGTCCTACTGCATCTTGCTGACGGGCGGCCACGCCGGGGACGAGGCGCGTCAGCGGATCGCCGCCATGACCGAGACGAACGACGGGTTCCGGATTGCCGAAGCCGACCTCCGGCTGCGGGGCCCCGGCGAGTTCTTCGGCACCCGCCAGTCCGGCCTGCCACAGTTCCGCGTCGCCGACCTGGTGCGGGACGCCGCGCTCCTGGAGGAGGCGCGCCAGGAGGCGGGCGGCATTCTCGCCGCCGACCCGGAGCTCCGGGAGCCGGCCCATCGCGGCCTCCGCCACGCGCTGCTCGCGCGGTGGCGGGGCAAACTGGATCTCGCCTCCGTTGGCTGAGCGCGGCTCGATCGACCGAGCCGGCCAGGGTGGCGCGCGGTGTCGCGGCCCCCGCCGACGGGGAGGCCTATGCGGGTGATCGCCGGCGAGTTCAAGGGGCGGCGCCTGGTGACGCCGCGCGGGCGCCGCACTCGGCCGACCGCCGACCAGGTGCGGCTCGCGCTCATGGACACCCTCGGCCCGTGGCTGCCCCGGGCGCGGGTGCTGGACCTCTACGCGGGCGCGGGCGGCGTCGGGCTCGAGGCCCTCTCGCGCGGCGCCGCGCACGCGACCTTCGTCGAACGCGACGCGCAGGCCCTCCGCGCGCTCGCGGCTAACGTCGAGGCGCTCGGCGTGGCGGGGCGCGCCCGCGTCGTCCGCCAGGACGTAGGGCGGGCCCTCGGGACCCTCGGTCGGGCGGGGGAGCGCTTCACGATCATCTTCCTCGATCCGCCCTACGAGGACGCGATCGACGCGGCCCTCGAGGGGGTGGCGCGGGCCGGGCTCGCCGCCGCCGACGGGATCGTGATCGCCCAGCACCGGACCAAGCGCCCGCCGGCGGCGAGCTCGGGCACGCTCGTCCTGTCCCGGACGCGAAAGTTCGGGGAGACGACCTTGACGTTCTTTCGAGCGCTCCAGGCCGAGCCGCCAGCGACGATCTGAGCGGTTTCAAGCACTTCGGCCTCGCCGGCTCCCCGCGATGCCCTGAATTGTGCGGGAACTGGCGGGACCGCCTCACGACCGACCCTCGTGCGCCGCCCGGAACGGCACCACCACGCGAGCGTGGTCCCTCGTCATCGCCGCCTCCGTTTTCACCAGGGCGTCTCGGAGGTCGGCTTCGTCCACAATGCGGTACCGGCGACAGACGCTCACCGTCTTGTGAGCCGAGAGCTTCATCGCGACGGGCTGACCGACGCCCGCGCGCTCAAAGTTCCGCACCGCAGAGCGGCGAAGGTCATGAAAGGGGATCCCCCGCACGCCGGCCGACTTGAGCCCGACACCCACGCCTGTCCGAAATTCTTGATCGCCGAACCGTCACGGTGAAACCCGCGATCAGCCACGACCGCGGTTCCATCCGGGCGTGTCACGCGCGTGGAACTCACGGTCGGAGGCCACGAATGCGCGCAGCATGTGGACCAGGCGCGGCCACAAGTCGATCGACTCGTCGTGCACCTCGCGGTAGTACCCGGCGTTCGCGGCGAGGGTCTCGTAAGAGCTCGCCGGGGACGGGGCCTTTGAGGCTCCTGGTGCCAGGATTCGGACCCGCTTGCGCTTCATTCCTATCCCAGCTCCGTGTACGGACCCCGGAAGATGAGGCGATGAGTGACCATCGCGGTGAACGGGCAGCCCGGCCGGATCTCGAAGGTCGGCGCGACGGTCATGCCGCGGTGGGCCGAGGTCGATCCAAGCTGCTGCCTCGGGGCTAACCCGCGTAGAGCGCAGGGGGTCAGCTTCATCGCGCGGAAGTCATACTGTCTAGCGAGACGATGACGGAGAACGAAGGCTTGACCGCGAACCCCACCTGTGTACTCATTGTATATCCGGCAGGAGGCCCTATGCAGACGAAGATTCAGAAGTGGGGTAACAGCCTTGGGTTGCGGATTCCACGGTCCTTTGCCGCTGAGGCCCAGGTGGAAGAGGGGGCCGCCGTAGATCTGTCGGTGGAGAACGGTCGGCTTTTGGTCCGCCCGCTTCGAGTTCGCAAATACTCGTTGAACGTACTCCTCCGGAAAGTGAACAGGCGGAACCTGCACGGCGAAGTCTCGACAGGTAGAGCAGTCGGTCGCGAGGCTTGGTAGTGGCGACCTATGTGCCCGCGCGTGGGGACCTGATCTGGCTTCAGTTCAATCCACAAGCGGGCCATGAGCAGGCAGGCCATCGCCCCGCCCTGGTCATCTCTCCGAGTTCATACAACCGCCGCGTGGGGTTGGCCCTCTGCTGCCCAGTCACCTCTCAAGTGAAGGGATACCCCTTCGAAGTGCTGCTCCCACAGGGGCTTGGCGTTGAGGGCGCGATACTCTCAGATCAGTTAGCCACCGACTGCGACGACTCACGTCGCATGAAACTGGTGTAGGCTCGCCCTGTGCCGGCATCGAGGTCGGTCCGTTCTTGGTGCCACGAGCCCGGAGATCAGTTGGACCCAGAGCCCCACGAGCAC
>WNFT01002289.1_pt1 | contig 16410 bp, 23 predicted proteins | sample 5400191 | NCBI WGS metagenome assembly WNFT01 (sample SAMN13153359, study PRJNA577476) | soil metagenome | isolation source: 80 cm saprolite under Madrone tree | place: USA:California | collected 2016-06-14 | reverse complement strand
TAACTCCGCGACGGATTTCACGCTGTGGAACCCCAAACGAGTCATAGCTTACAAGGTCAGCCTTTCCACCAAGACAGATCTTCCCCTCGGGATTCTTCTCGTTCCCAAGATCAAACTCGTGGTGCCCGTGTTCAACGACACGGATGATCTCACACTGAATCGCGGAGTAGGCCGCATTCTTGGCACGGCCCAAATCGGGCAGTTGGGTAATCTGGGAATCGCTGGACACAGGGACGGTTTTTTCCGCGGCCTCAAGGACATCGGTCTGGATGACATCGTCGAACTGATGCGGCCCGGACGAACCGACCGCTACGTCATCACCCAGGTGCAGATCGTCAATCCGGAAGATGTCTCCGTTCTGGCCTCCACGCCCACACCCACACTGACCCTGGTCACCTGTTTTCCTTTCTACTACGTCGGAAATGCTCCCCAGCGATACGTGGTGACGGCGTCTTATCAGACTTCTCGTCGGCCGGATAAGAGTGTCAGCAGAAACTCAATTTTTACGAGCAAGAAAATCAACAACAAGGAGAAACAAGATGAAGTCAACTAGGGTCTCAAGAATCATTTTGCGCGGCCTGCTAGGTGGAGCAGCTGTTTGCATCGTCGCCTTTTGTCTCACCGCCTTTGGGCAAGTCCAAACGTCCACGAAATCAGAGGTCGGGGAGCCTACAAAGACCGTCCAGGTTGAGCATGGCACAATCGTCTACGTCTCCGGCAACAACGTCGTTGTCAAAATGGAAGATGGGACGTTACGACATTTCGACAACGTTCCGGAGACCACAACCGTGACTGTGGACGGAAAGCAGCTCAACGTCCACCAACTCCAGCCAGGCATGACGGTCGAAAGGCAAACCATTACCACGACCACCCCAAAGACGATCACCACCATTAAGACCGTCACCGGCAGAGTGTGGCAAGTTGCCCCGCCGAACTCGGTTATCTTGACAATGGAGAACGGTAAGAATCAGCAGTTCAAGATCCCAAAGGGCCAGAAATTCACGGTCAATGGACAAGTAACGGACGCTTTCGGACTCAGAAAGGGGATGAAAGTGGACGCGCAGCAAGTGATCGAGCAGCCAGAAACTGTGGTCGCTCAGGAAGTGAAGCGAACGGGAGTGATGCCCACGCCTCCCCCTGCGCCAGCACCCGACGTCCCGATTCTGGTTCTTGTTGTGCCAGTTGAAACACCTGCTCCGGTCGAAACCGCTGCTGCCGATCCCGAACCGGCGCCCACCACGCTTCCTAAGACAGCAAGCAATCTGCCGTTGATCGGCTTGCTCGGGCTGCTCTTCTGCGGACTCTCTCTGGCGACCATGGCGCTTCGTGGCGCTATGTCACGGCTTGCCAGTCCGCGAAGCTGATAGCAAACAGGGTTCTCTCCCTGAAGCAATAGCGAGTAGAGCCATAAGCCGTAAGCGGCGAACTTCATTCCATCCCGAGCGCGGTCGGCAACCTCTCCGTGCTCGCTAAGCTTCACCGGGTAGAACTCGGCAACCCATATAGGAGCGTTTCCTATGCGAAAAAGGTCATCTTTAGCTCCACTTATCGTCGTCGTGCTTTTAATTGTGCCCGCGCTTGCTCTGTCTCAGGCTGCGCAGGAGTCTAGAACTCTCACCGTGAACGGCCAGCCTGGGCAAGTGGCCGTTGTCCAGATGAACGGTCGCTCCTACGTCGACGTCGAAGCCTTAGCGCGAGTCGCCAATGGCTCCCTCAGCTTTAACGGGAATCACATCACGCTGACGCTACCCGGCGACACAAGCATGCCACTGGCTGCAGATCCCTCAGCAAGCCCGACCGTGAACACTGGACTCTCCAAAGGCTTCCTGAAGGCAGGCATCGAGGCGATGTCGATGGTTAGGGAATGGCACAGTGCGCTTGCCAACGCAATCCAAAATGGATTCCCGATAGCTGCGGACTGGTTGGGCGGCTACAACAACCAAGCGGCCAAGGCCTTAAGACTGGCTTCTGTTGCGACGTCAACCGATTCCGACCAAAATGCCTATCAGTTGCTGAGCAACGAGTTCAATAATATGAAAGCGCTGAGTAATCAATACGTTGCCGCACGTCAATCCCTCGATTACATTGCCCCTAATGCTCTCGCGAATGATCGATTGAACCAAAAGATCATTGACTGCGGACACGCTTTGGCGGCCATGGCTGCTAATGGCCAGTTTGTGGATGATGGGTCGTGTCAGTGAACCGACCGAATCTGTAGGGTTCCCGTGCAGAACATGCCGCTCAACCGTTGCATTTTCGCATCGCGGATTGAGTCTCCCTGCGGATGCACGTTGGCGACGAAGCCTATCTGGTATTTCTGACAGTAGGTTTGAGAAGCAATTCGCGGTACAGGTCAAGTGGTTTGAATGTATGAGTGCCGTCCCGCATCTTGAGAACCGACCATTCCCCGTTAGAACTGCTCTTGTGGTTGACGTTGATCCCCACGTGGAAGCAGTACTCACCGGCACTCTAAACCCCGAGTCCTGGTGTATCCGGCACGCTCCCGACAATGCCGCAGCTCTGGCCCTGGCCGAAGCGATTCCCTGTGACCTCATCCTCACAAGCGAGAAAACATCGGGCAAGGATGATGTGGAACTATTGCGCAAAATCCGGCGCGTTCGGCCGCACACCCGGCTGATCATTCTCACGGACTACGCGACGCCAGCCGACGTCATCGCTTCTATGCGTGAGCATGCTTTCAGCTACTTCTCCAAACCGTTCTCATCTGAATCGCTCGCCGGCATGATTCGTTCTGCCGCCGAAGGCCCGTGCTGGGATGAAGGCATTGAGGTTCTTTCAGCAACGCCAAAATGGATTCGCGTCGCCGTGAGCTGTGATCTGCGGACCGCCGAGCGCTTGGTCCAGTTCATCAACGAAATCGCCGATCTTCCAGACACTGAACGAGAGGACGTCGCAATCGCCTTCCGCGAAATACTCTTGAACGCGATCGAGCACGGCGCGCATTTCAATCCCAATGAATTCGTTGAGATTTCTTACCTTCGCGCTCGTCACATGGTTATTTGCCGCGTCAAGGATCCCGGGGAAGGTTTTTCACTGGATCAAATCCGCCATACGGCGTTGTTTAATCCGCCCGAGGATCCCATACGTCATGCGGCGTACCGCGAGGCGCAAGGCTTACGTCCAGGCGGCTATGGTGTTCTGGTGGCTAGAGAACTGGTCGATGAGCTTATCTACGATGAAAAGGGTAACGATGTCCTGCTGATTAAGTATCTCGATCAAGGCCACGGCACCAAGCTCCCCAAAGCGAAAGCGCAGGTACCTAATTGAGAAGCTAGGCCCGTAACTGACGCCGCAAGGAAGGTAGCTCTAAATACATAGAAGTATGGCGGTCGGGTAGAATTCTAATTGGGTCGGCCCAACCACGAATACTGCCACGCCACGGAAAGGTTCTGGAAGTTCCCCCCAAACCGGACATAGTCGCCATTGCTGTAGCTAAATTTCAGACTTTGGTGCTTGGTCAAGGGGATTGAGGCTGTTCCGCCGATGCGGGAGTTTTTCTGAAGAGTATTCGCGCTTTCTATCCCATTCAAGCTGGTCCGACCGCCGACCCAGAAAATTGTCGTCGAGTGAGAACCAAAGCCGCCGTTTCACATCGTAGCTCAGATGCCCTTCGAAAGCGCCGATAGGTGCTTGCGATTGAGTCTGCGTACCCGGCGAGAACGCGTTGTGTGACCAGAACTCAGGGTTTGTTGTGAAAAACCACACCCCTCCGTAGGCGTCGAGCACCCAATGGCCCCAGCGTTGGGAATATCCAAATTCGGGCTTGAAGGCCCAGCGGTGGGAACCATTATTGATCAGCTTCGTCGAGTTGTATTGACCTGTCGGAGCCACGACCTTGAGGCTCACGCCCAGGATGGTCTTGTGCTGCCACGATTGAAACTCCTCTGCAGACATAGCCGGACCACCCTTGAGACTCACTGAGAAACGAAAAATAGAATCCAATAGTCCAGAACGGTAAAGCTTGGTTTCGTTGTCAATAAATGTCCCCTGCAAGTGCCCTACACCATAAGGCAGCGAAACGAGGATATTGGCCGATCGGCCGAAGAAGTTCAGCGAGTGGAAGTAGCTAAAGACCGGGACCTGGAGGGTCGCTGTTGCGTTCGTAATCGGGACGACGTTGTCGAAGAGAATGCCGCCGTCGGAGAAGGAATAGGTCAAGGTGACCGCATTCCAGTGGACCGGCGTAATGATGTAGGCCCGGGGAGCAAGATCCTGCGCGTCGCAAATGCTCACGAGACTTAAGCAAAGAACTAGAAAGATGCCCCGCTCGATCGCTGTTAAGGAAGTCATGGCCGAAGCGTCAGCGACTAGCTTTTTAGGAAGACTGCGGACGCACAAGGCGACGCTTAGTCTTGTGGGCGACTTCGCCGACTACTGAGCTAGTTAAAGCCAAGTGTCTCTTTACAATCGATAACATCCTTACGGACACACCATGCCTATGTCCCTGCACTTCAACGGGACATGCGATGAGTCTAGCTTAGTGCGGAATTCGCTCTAAACTGTCAAAACTTCTAGTGTCCATCCGTTCAAATCCTTACTCCTGCAAGTTGGTTAAGCTATCGATCGCCATAAGGCCGATACTTAAGAACTGCTTGCCGAGAAGAACGGCTTGCATGGCTGGCAACAGCGCTATTCCGGCCTCCCACTTGAGAACATAACCATGTCCACCCGCGCGAAGGGCACCTCGCACCACATCAGCGTCGGAATTTGAACTCAAGAAGAGTATCTTGGCCTTGGGAACACACTTCCGAATTTGCCGAGCCGCTTCGATCCCATTCAACTTGGGGAGACTCACATCCAGCAAGATCAAGTCTGGTTGAAATTCTTCCGCTTTCTGAACCGCTTCCAGTCCATCGGAAGCAAAGCCGACAACGCACATATTGGAATGCTGCCCCACATGCTCAATGACAAAACTCTGCCATGGGCTGAAGTCATCTACTACAAGAACCCGGACTAATGACATCTTAGATTCATCTGCCTTCCTTAGCTGACTAACCCGCAAGTACCCTAAGAGTTTCAAATCTGAACATCCCTAGGCAGAATTACATCCTTTCGTGAAGGCGTCGCTGCCCAGGCGCAACCCTGAAGTTGCGCAGGAGCAATGAGGAAACCGATCGACGGAAGGGCAAACAGCCTGGGATCAAACTGTGCGCAGGAACAGCCGTTCGGGAGACCGGAGGAGGAGCTTGCCGCACCGGTTTACGATGGCACGGTTGGTTTGCCAAGGCTCAATAGACGGTACTCGGTGACAGCGGCTTCGATTTGGTAAGGCCTTATGACGGGGAACAATCGCCGGGGCGACCCGACTGGCGGTTCGCGTTTTTGAGACAGGTGTTGTTTCCTTGTACGCGGACTACGATAGTAGTAGAGTCAAATAACGGGTTCACCGCGCATGGTCGGCAGGCGGCTGATGGTTCAGCCGTTGCGGTTCGATATGCGCCGCAATGGCTCTCGGTGATCAGCATCACATCCTCTTGTGAGCTGAGTCACGGTGCTTCCTCCTGGAGGGCTAGCATTCGAGTCGGGTGGGACTGCCATCCGGACGACACCGATTCAACCGCTGGGGCGCGAGATTGTCGGAGGAAAAATGAAACTTCCCCGCGCCATTTTAGCTGATGACCATAAGATTCTCGTTGAAGCCTTCCGCAAACTCTTGGAGCCTCACTGCGACGTCGTGGCCACCGTATCGGATGGCCATGCCCTGCTGGATGTTGCCGCAACCCTCAAACCGGACGTGATCCTGCTGGATATCGGCATGCCGCTCCTAAATGGCCTCGAAGCCGGGCGACAACTCAAAAAGAAAATGTCGGCGGTCAAGCTTATCTTCCTAACAATGCATCAAGACCCCGATCTGGCTGTCGAGGCGATGCGTTCGGGGGCGTCCGGCTATCTACTGAAGACATCCGCTCCCTCAGAACTACTCCACGCGATTCAAGAGGCCCTTAAAGGAAGGTCCTATATCACCCCGCAAATTGCTGGTGGGATGGAGAAAAGTTTCATTCGTGATCCGCGGGGGCGGCAGCAAACCAAATCACTGACCCCGCGCCAGCGCGAGGTCGTTCAACTCTTGGCTGAGGGCAAGTCCATGAAAGAGATAGCTGACCTTCTTAACGTAACCCCGCGGACGGTAGCCTTCCACAAATACCGGACAATGGAGGAGCTAGCGCTCAAGTCAACGGCCGAGCTGATCCAGTTTGCAATCAAGAATCATATCGTCGTCGCATGATCGAATCGCAAGAAACCTTCTCCCTTGGAGTTCGGCCGCGGGCAGACACGGGGAGTGTTTTCTTTCCGTCCGTCTCCCACGCGAGGAGGTCAGGCTGCCCGTCCGTTGGGCTCGGCGGCAGGCCAAGGTGGCGCAGAGTGTCTTCCACGCGGTTGTACCGGACGCTCACCTTCATGATCTTGCGGGCTTCATCCGTCGTCGCCACCTTGCAGCCGAACTCATTGGCCGACATCGATTACCGCTCAAGTAAAAAGTTACCAAAGCCTTGGATCGAGGTGCTCCCGGATTCACAGGAGAGACGCAAAGGATTGACCCCTAGCGGCCAATTTCACAGCGCCAATTAGATCTTTCGCGACGTGAGCCTTGAACACGTAGCCTAACGCCCCGGCGTGCTGCGCAGCCTCAACAAATTCCTGATCATTCTCGACGGAGCAAATTACGACGGCAGGAGGGTCGGACTCTTTCTGGAGGATCTTGGTGAGCTCAATACCGCCAAGTACTGGCATTTTGATGTCTAACACAACTACATCTGGCCGGAAACAGCGAATAGCCTCCAGGGCTAAGGCACCGTCTGGAACGGTGGCCACGATCTCGAATTCGTTTCCCAGAAGGAAGACAAGCTGCCGCAATACTGCGGGATTGTCGTCAGCGATGACAATACGTAGTTTCATTGAAATGAGGAACCAAAGTTACGGTCGAGCTCTGACTTCCGGAGGGTGTGCAGGTCGCAGACCGGCAGCTAATTCACCTTGTAGGTCAGTCAGTCCTAAATCCAATCACTGCAGCGCGTTGACCGAGTCAGCTGCCAGCGCGAACCTTCAAATCCGACGAAACGGGAATTTCAAACCAGTCGCTAAGTGAGAACGGCACATCGAGTAGCGCTGATTCCTGAGCAAGGATTACAGAGCAGAGTGCGTGCGTCGTTGCGCGAGAGCAACCTGGCGTTTACTGAAGAGATGAAGAAAAATCAAGTTGGAAAAGAGCACCGATTAAGACAAGAGCTGGTTGAACTGTGGGAGCGATGAGCTGTCCGAAAGGCGCACTACGACCTTGCCACGACTCTTTACGACCATGCCCTTGCGTTGCCACCCGCTTAGCAAACGGCTTACGGTAAACAGTGTCAGGCCTGCGGCCGCTGCCAAGTCCTCGTTGGTAACCTCGACCTCTAGGCCATCAGGTATCTTGTGGCCGATATCGCGAGCGAGACCGAGCAGCACAGCGGCAAGCTTTTGGCGAGCGGAGCCGCCGCTCAGAGTTGCGTGGAGATCGAGATCCCACTGCACATAGTCAGCGGCGATACACAAAGCATTGTCCATCAATTTTGGATGCTGGGCAGCAAGGCTGCGGATAACGGCGCGATCCCACGCAAGCACGTGGCTGTCCTTTAGCAATTCCGTGCCAACCAGATAAAAGCAGGGCCTCGACAAAATAGCCACACCGCCGAAGACGTCTCCAGGTACAAGCCAACGAAGGAGAAGCCTGCGGCCCTCCGGTGTAAGAAAAAAATATCTGGCGCGCCCCCTGGTTAAGAGAAAGAGAGTGTTCGCAGGATCCCCTTGATTTACGACTACAGTGCTGGCGAGGAAGTCCCGCTGGGTCGCGACGGCTAAGATGGAATGGAGATCCCGAGGCAGCAATCCGTCCAGGAGAGGCGAACTCAAGCCGGCGCTTAGGGCCATACGCGAAGTGGTCATTGACGATTCCTTGCGGGCAGAAAGCTAGAAGTTAGCGGAGTTCGCCGGCCCTGCGCACTGGCAGAAATACCAGTGCCAGATTTTGATTAGCAAGTGAAATATGCGCCGTAAGTTTATTCGCAGCCTTGCGAGACAAAGCGATGGCCCAATTTCGCTTGGTTGATAGCTGGGATTAAGTCGGTGCCCAAACGTAACTTCAAAACATAGCCCAGAGCTCCCATCTCAAGAGCGGCGCGGCAGGTATCTGGATCTGTGTCTGCCGTAAGAAAGACAATTTTGGCGGCCGGGTGGATTTCCAGCAGACGTTTTGCAGTCTGGATCCCATTGAGGACTGGCATGGAAACATCGAGAACCACCACATCTGGCTGCAGGTTCACCGCAGCGTCCAGTGCGGCCTGACCATCATTAACGGCACCAACAACTTCGCAACAATCGGCAGACAAGAGTCCAGTCACATACTCAAGCACCTGCCTGTGGTCGTCGGCTACCAATACGCGGATTTTGGACACGCTAAGGTCAGGCCCGTTCAAGGTGATTGAACACCGGATCGGACGAAAATTCTGTATCCGGAGAGCCGTCAGGCGCAGGGACTAATCACCCCATCTTGCATGTGAGGTGACTCTGGGGCACTCAATAGGGTCATACTGCCGTTCTTGAGATGGAATGTCAACCTGATGTCTAATTTAGACGTATGAATTGTTAGTATTTCTCGCCCAAATAGGCGCGGTGGACTCCCAGGAGCAAGTGAAGGACGAATGAAGCCGACGGGCGGCTGCTACTGCCAAGAGTGAAGCTGTACAAAGTGTCGTACGTTGTTCACACCAGAATGTGATTCTTCATCGCAAACTGTATGAGCTCAGCAGTGGTCTTTAGTTTTAAGTCTTCCATGACTCGGTACTTGTGAAAGGCTATCGTACGCGTGGCCACCTTCAAGACGCCAGCAGCTTCCTTCATGGACTTCCCTTCGGCCAAGAGCTGCACGACCTGCCGCTGACGCGGCGTCATCGTTTGATCGTACTTGCTGCCCTCGGGATCTCGAATGAACGAAGCTTCCATCCCTCGAGCAATCTGTGGCGTGATGTACCAATTTCCTCTAAGCGCCGCCTCGATCGCCTTGAACAGTTCCGAAGCCGCTGATTTCTTCAGCAGGTATCCAGAGGCGCCCATGCGGATTGCCTCGACAGCAAGGTCAGGATCTTCATTCATAGTGAGAAAGATTAGCTTGGTCCCTGAAACCATTTCCTTTACTTGCCGGCCGGCCTCCAGGCCGTTCAGGAGTGGCATACCGATATCAAGCACAATGACGTCGGGCTTGAGGCGGGACGCGACCTCGAGTAGGGCGTGCCCATCGGCCACAGTGGCGACAATTTCGCAGCTGGCCTCAAGAAGCTTCCGGAAAGCTTCGACTAGTAGGGTGTGGTCATCGGCTAGAATGACGCGCGGAAGTTTCGCAGCAACCATTGGTCACCTCTCGATCTCAATGCACCTACCGCCCGCGCTCAAGCACGCTTACAAAGAGTTGCCCGAATGAGTGCAAGCGGTAGAAAGGGCGATTCACAATCTGGCTCTTTTCTGCAGGTTAACTGACACTCCTAATCAAACTCCCCGGAGGTATCCGTACTGGAACAAGTCCCGAGAAGCGCGACGCGCGGACGCTGGCCATCCGATGTGATCGCTTCACCCAGCCAATTCGACATACGGCCAAGGGAAGGGCGTTCCACCTTACCGGTAGAACTCGCCCCGGGCGACTAAAGTATCGGGCAGCATCGCAACAGGTCACTGTCAGTTTTGACAGGTCTCGCTGCAGTGCCCCCCATATGTTTCTTGGTGCGGAACGGCCGCACGCTGCAGACTGCTGCCCATCAGCACTGGCACATTAGCCCGAGCACCGGAGCAGAGGGCTTGGGAACTTCTGCGAGCGGTGCAAAGAAACCCCCAGCACACATAAGCGTGCTCGCCTATGCGTACACTCAGGTTTCTAGCGGGCGTAGCTATTAACCCCACTGAGCGAGGAGGAGTTATAAGATCGCCGCCAAGTGAAGGAGAATCATCGAAACACGATGACGTCCCAGAACGGACGTGCAATGTGGTATTGGTTTTGTCCTCACGGAAACAATAAAAAAGAGTAGTATCGAATCGGCTTAAACCATCGCGGAAGGCAGCTAAGATGCTCGGAGATTGCGAAGTCCTGTAGCTGAATGAAACTGCGCATCGTTGTGGCCGACGACAGCACGGCGTTCTTGGCCAAGCTTGTCTCCGTGTTGGCAACAGAGTTCGAGGTCGTAGCTACGGCCGCAGATGGCAAGTCGGCTCTGGAGCGTATTCGCCTTTGCCAGCCAAATGTCGTCGTGTTAGACCTTGAAATGCCTGGTTTTAATGGCATCGAAGTTGCCAAAGAATTGACCAAATATCCCTCGAGCCCTGCCGTAGTGATTTGCTCCATAGAGAATGACACGGAAATTGTCGAGGCTGCGCGACAGGCTGGAGCGCTAGGTTATGTTTTTAAAGCCCGCGTCGCTGAGGACTTGATCTTGGCGGTGAAAGCAGTCGCCGGTGGCCAGTCCTTTGTGTCACCTTCGTAACATCTTCCAGACAATGCTTCGGCGATGCGTTATCAACCGAGTTTGGCACCGGTACAACAAGAACAAGCCTTGCAGCGGAACTCGGCTAAGTGGTGGATTTACGGAAATTTAACTTCTGAACTTGCAAGCGTCCATTCGATTCTTTAATATCGCCTCAAGTGTGGCAGGCAAGCTTTGACCTGCTTAGCTACGGCTGGCCGAGATTGTCTACCCCTCTCGTTAGGAGGCGTTCCCTGAGCCATAGTCTCATTTTCCCGCTGTCCAGGTCGCGGACCGCTTCAGATCCAGTCGATGCACTCTTCCAAGAGACTTTCCGCTCAGTGCCGCGCTTCTTCCGTACCTCAGCGATCGCGCTGTTGGTTGCGATCAGCTACTATGCGGGATCGCAAATCGGCTTTTTCCTCACGCCTGCGCAATCACCCATCGCAACCTTCTGGCCTCCCAATGCAATTTTGCTCGCCGCTTTCTTGTTGACGCCTCCGCGAATCTGGTGGGTTCTTCTCTTGGCCGTGCTGCCTGCTCATCTACTTATTCAGCTAAGAGCCGGTATACCGGTGCTCTCCTCGGTGGGATGGTTTGTGGGAAACACCGGCGAAGCGCTGCTGGGTGCTGCTTGCATCCGCTATTTCAAAAGAGAAAAGCCATTATTCGATAGCGTGGAGGGAATCGTCGTTTTCATGGCATTTGGCGTTCTCCTCGCAACGCTGGTGACATCATTTGTGGACGCGGGCAGCACGGTCCTAACCGGACTGAGCAGCAATTATTGGACGCTGTGGACGGCGCGCCTCACCTCCAACATGGTCGCTAATCTAATCATCGTGCCGACCATTGTGATCTTTGGAGGGGAGGGAATTCCCTGGGTCCGCAGGGTAAACCGGGCTCGGTATTTCGAGGCAGGGGTACTTGCGGTTGGCATCGTGGTCGTCAGTCTGCTGGTATTCAGCACGGAAAAGGGAACGGGCAGCATGCCGGCATTCATTTACGCGCCCATACCGCTCCTGCTGTGGGCGGCACTGCGATTTGGGGCGGGCGGGCTAAGTGCATCGATGTTGGTTGTCGCATTTATCTCCGCCTGGAATGCGATGCACGGCCGAGGACCGTTCGGAAACTTGTCAGTGGCCGACGGCGTGTTGTCGCTGCATGTCCTGCTGATCATATTCGCGTTGCCATTGATGTTGACCGCAGCTCTAGTCGCTGAGCGACGCAGCGGCGACGAAACGCTGAGGGACACGCGCAGCAAGCTGGTTGATGCACAGGAGCAAGAACGTCACCGCATCGCTCGAGAGTTACATGACGATATCGTCCAGCAGTTAACGCTAGTGATCCTCGGTGTCGACCAGCTTCGATCTGGGTCCAACGCCGGAACGAAAACGGCTTTGGACAAACTTTACCACCAGATTTCGGTCGTTTCGAAAGCCACGCGTGATTTATCTCATCATTTGTACCCCTTCACTCTCGAATACCTGGGCCTTGCCGGGGCGCTCAAGAAGCTGTGCCGGGATACCGGCGCGAAAAGCGGCCCCACCATTAGCTTTTCGGAAAAAGATGCGCCATCTCCCCTCCCATCGGATGTTTCCCACTGCTTATTTCGTATTGCCCAGGAGGCCGTACAAAATATCGTCAAACATAGCCATGCCAGAACTGCGTCCATGGAATTGAAGGTACGCGATAGACACGCCTTGCTGCGGATTGCCGATGACGGGATTGGCATAACTCCCGAGCAACACCACAGGGGAGGCATGGGGCTCGCCAGCATGCGCGAGCGCGTATGGGCACTCGGAGGAACGTGCAAGGTTACTTCGGGACCTCTGAATGGCACAACAGTCGAAGCGTCGGTACCCTTGAAGGAGGAGTCACAAGCCGGCGAATGAAACGAGGTGGTTTTGACGCCACGATGTAACTCGTTTCACACCTGCTTGGGAGACGGGCAGGCGCTCTCACCCTGGCCGCAGTACCTCCGCAGTTCCTACACTTCCATGAATTCCATACCGTACTGCCGCTATGCAAGCGCCTTCGCGTGTTCCAAAACCTCCTTCCTTTTCTTGACGTTTTCAATGTCTTCAACAATTTCGGGAATCTGCTTCTCGCTCGAAGTAAGGCTCGAAACTGCAATTACATAAGCTTTTGTACGGCTTCCCGTAATGGTTCTTCCGTTGGTCCCCTTTGCTTTTACATGGACGATTGTGCTGGATTCCAAGGATAGATCGCAATTTCTGCCGCTGGAAAACCTCTCGCGGAGATCGGCCCGTTCGCTCAAGCCATTGTGTGAAATCCGTGAGCTTCACATGATGCTCAACCCGGACATCGGCGTGAAGGGGATTTATCAACAGCGATTTAATTTTCTCCGGCAGCATTTAACCGATGGAAAAGCAGATGATCTCGATTGTTATGGAATGTGACCAGTGCTCTGATTGAGGCAGGTGAACTGTATCCACAGCGAGGTTCCCCCTCCCGCGCTGCGCGGCTCATCATCGGCGCGGAAATGCCTTCCGCTTTACGAATTCTAATGTCGATGATTCCGATGTAACTCGTCGCATTCTCGGCGTCATCGTACGCTCCCGTCAGCGGATCGTGTGCGGGGAAGCCGACAATGGGTGGTCGGGTGTCAAGAAATTTAACGAATTGAAGCCGGACTTAGTTTTACTCGGTTTGGCAATGCCTGATATGGATGGCATCGAAGCCGCACGATTGATGTCCGGCTCGGACCCAACCGTGCCAATAATCCTCTTTACGGTGTTGGATCTGGAGGGTCTCGAACCCGCGCCTATCAGGCGGGCATCTGTGCGGTCGTTTCCAATGCGCAGGGTTGGAATCTCCTGAAGACTATCGAGACTGCGGCCACACAATCCCCACGACCGATTCAGTAACTTATTCCGCCCGAAAACATACCCTATATTTTTGTTCTCTCTGGACACCCATAACTAATGTATTAGTGTGTCGTGGATCGGCATCATAAGGAACTCGATGCGAATTTTGATCGCTGACGATCACGAAGTCATCAGACGGGGCGTTATCAGGGTCCTTCAATCTCGCGGTGAAGTTGAGTATGCAGAGGCAACAAACGGAAAAGAAGCGGTCGAGAAAGCACTTGAATGGAAGCCGGATTTAATTCTTCTTGATGTCCGCTTGCCCGTGCTCACTGGTTTTTGATGCTGCTAAAGAGATCAAACAGCTCCAACCTGATATTCCCATCCTCTTTTTCTCAATCCACGACACCAAAGAAATATTGGAACAAGCGAGGTCGGTGGGAGATGGGTTCATATTGAAGGATAGCAAATCGTCCTGAATATGGACAACATCAAGTACATCGACAGCGCGGGGCTGAGCATCTTGGTCGCTGCGCATGTGAGCGCGAAAACCCAAGGCGCATCGCTGCGCCTGTGCCATCTTGGCAGCAAATTCCAGGAAGTGCTACAGATCACCAAGCTGGTGACGGCATTCGAAATCTACGATACGGAAGCAGCCCGCTGTCGCCAGTTTCTCAAACTGAGGTAGATTTCTGCTCTCGAGCGGATGGGGCGGCAAGGATTTTCTGCTCAGCGGTCATTGCGCTTGGCGGGTAGGCCATGCGTTTGATCCTCTGGCCGTATCATACGCGCACTTGGGAAAACCCCTGATAACGGACACTCTCGCAGTTCCGGCATGCACAGAAAGCAGTGAGCCTTGGAGTCTGCGCTGTGCGTGACCGACAGTTTGGCTGTCTGCGAATAGTCTTCAAACCTTAAATCGAAGTAAACCGCCTACCACAAAGCTTCGGTTCCAGATCGAAGTGAATACCTCCGTTTGCGGTGCCGCAGGCCATGTTGCAGCAAACAACAACTCCTTCCAGAAGGGCCAATTACCGAATCGCGGTGCTGCTGGATGTTTGGGTTTGCTGGAACTGTAATGGACGGGAAGATATTTCGGGAGTGCGTGACATGAGCATCGGCGGGCTTTTTCTCAATACGCAGTTACGTCGAGCAACCGGCACTGCAATGAAGATCGATTTCTTGGTACAAGAAGGGCAGATCCGCCCTGACGCCGTGGTCAGGCACGCGGTGCCGGACCGAGGCTTGGGTCTAAAATCCACAGCCATAACCGAACAGGATTGCCCGAGATTCGCCGCGCTAATGCGCAGGGTGCGTAACCAAGACCCGCAGTACCAAGACTTCGTTCGGTATCGGCAGAACGCGACTCTCTCGCTCGTCCACTTGCGTTGCTGGGTATTTGTAGCCGCCCGCGATGGGATGAACCATCAAGACTTCGCGAAACGGCTGCGCGCCGGTCTTGGCTTCATGTTCGGCAATCACCCTGTTTACTTCGTCCATGTCGGCGGTTGCCGGATCGTATTCAAGAAGCGTGGTATCACCGTGGGATGAAAAGGTCTGAATCTTGGCGTTCATGTTTGGTCTCCTGCGGGACGTCCATTGGTGGTCTTCTGTGGAACGGCAGTTAGCGGGGTTTGAGTCCCTTCCGCTCATATTGCACCGTTTCTCGGAGTTGTCAATACACAATGGGCATTCCGGAGTTCACGAGAGCGAAAGGGTTCAAGACCTTGCACGAGATGTGATGCAGATTATCCCCATGAGCAAAAGCTTCAATTACAGCAGATGTCTCCACGTAAGCCTTCAACACCCTCTCGTGCGATGATTGGTCTCCTGATGGGGTTTTCGGAAGTCTCTGTGTTGGGTGGGTGAGAACGCCTTCGTAGGTACTACTTGCCTGACAGCTCGCGCTTGAAATGGCTTTCAACATCTTCACGACCAAGCGGATTTCCTGCTTTGGTCAATACGACCGAATAGACGACCTCATTCCCGGCAAGCTGCGCGGTGATAAACGCCCCGTCTTCCGGCAGTTCTTGGTAGATGAATTTCACTCTCCTGCCGTCTTCAAGTGTTTTGATCCACTCTTGGTCTGGCATTTTCGTCCCATGTACGCTCAGAAGAGGAAGCGGATGCGACTACAGCTTGGTCTTCTCGCGTTTACCTCGCACGACCCGCGCAGCGGCTTGGTTCACTTCCTCTTTCCGGGTGGATTTGGCCATCCGCGGCTTTGCCAGGTCTTTCTTGACGCGGGCGAGTGTCGCTTTGCCGGATTCTTTCTTGCGTTTTTTACGCCGCATAGAAGCATCATAACATCGGGACCGGAGCCATACGGTCCCATTTAGAGTGGCGATGATAACTGTTCCCATTCCCATCTGATTGAATTTCCAAGCTGTCGCCGAGTTGTCTCACCCGTTCGCACATTCCTCGGAAACCTACTCCCGCATGCAAACACTTCCAAAGCTTCGACTTCGAAGCGTTCCTTTCCCCGCCATTTTTCATCTAAATTGCATGGATTTGCGGATTCTGATCGTCGATGACTCGGAACCCACTCGGCGGATTCTTGCCACTATCGTACGTTCCCGTCACTGGACCGTTTGCGGGGAGGCGGAGAACGGATTGTCGGGCGTCAAAAAGTTTCAGGAACTCAAGCCGGACTTGGTTTTACTCGACTTGGCCATGCCAGACATCAGTGGCATAGAAGCTGCGAGATGGATGTCCGCCTCAGACCCCACGGTGCCGCTGATCCTCTTCACGGTAGTGGAGTGGGAGGGTCTTGAAACAACCGCACGTGACGCGGGCATTCGCGCCGTAGTTTCCAAGGCCGAAGGTTGGAACCTCTTGAAAAGTATCGAAACAGCGGTCACGCAATCCCACAAATCAAATCAGTAAGTTATTCCGCCCCTCGTCTTGCGAATGGCGTTCTGTCGGGATCGTCGAGCGCAGCGTACAGGGTTCCTAGTTATTGGGGGCAGAGGTCGTGTCGAGGGCACTTCAGAATGTTGCTTGTGTTCAACTGTTTAGCGTTCGCAAGCAACCGCGGTGCTGACAGACCAACGTTTCTAGTACGTTCCTCCCATGCCACC
>WNFT01002287.1_pt1 | contig 16411 bp, 14 predicted proteins | sample 5400191 | NCBI WGS metagenome assembly WNFT01 (sample SAMN13153359, study PRJNA577476) | soil metagenome | isolation source: 80 cm saprolite under Madrone tree | place: USA:California | collected 2016-06-14 | reverse complement strand
GGCGACGTTCCGCGCCCGCCGCTTCTCCCGGGCGATCTCGACCAGGTACTCCACGCCGTCGAGCCCGACGATCGTGTAGCCCTCGCGGGCCAGCCGGAAGGCCAGGGTCCCGATGCCCGAGGCCACGTCCAGCACGTGGGCCGACCGGGGGTCCCGCCGGACGCCGACGGAGCGCTTGGCGTAGCCCGCGACCTCGTCAAGGAGCGCCCGGTAGGGCGGGAACGAGGAGACGATCGCGTCGTAGCTGAGGCCGTAGCCGACGGCGACCAGGTGTTCCAGGCCCTGCCGGAGGCCGAGCCCGCTCACTGGACTACCCTCCTCGAGGGATGAAAGGCCTCGTTCGAGGGGGTATCAAAGTACGGGGCGACCGACGAAGCGCGCCCTGCGGCTGTCGGGCGCGAAGGCAAACTGCCGCGTCCCGGTCCGGTGCCTCGAGCGTGGCGAGCGTGTGGTGGTTGGGGCCGAGCACGTCACAGATATTGTGCCGCACCACGAGCTCCCGCACCAAACTCCCGCGGGCGAAGTCGACGCGCGTCGTGAAGCTCGGGGCGTCGAAGGCCGAGGGCACGAGGAGGCCCGGGCCCGGCTCGCAGCGGCGTCGGGTCCCGTCAGCGGGATGGGGCCTCGGCCGGCGACTGGACGAGCGGATCGAGGATCCGCGGCAAGCGGCGGACGGCGGACTCCCCGTGGATTCGTGCGACGACCCGCCCGTCCCGGCCGATGACGACCGTGTACGGCGTCCCTCTGAGCCCGAAGCGGTTGGCGACGGTCAGGTGAGGGTCCAGGCCGGCCAGATAGGTGGCGCCGTGGGTCCGGAGAAAACGCCGGGCGTCCACGGCGGTGTCCTGCACCTGCACGCCGATCACCTCGACGCCGCGCCCGCGGTACCGCTCGTAGAGCCGCTCGAGGGCGGCCGCCTCGCGGGCGCACGGTCGGCACCAGGACGCCTGAAAGCGCACTACCAGCACCTTCTTCTCGAGCGCGTCACGGGAGTCGAAGGTCTCGTGCGAATCGAGCAGTCGGAGCGTGAACGCCGGCGCCACCGGCGCCGCGAGCGCGGGCGCGCCGACGGCGACGAGGAGGGCGGCGAGGGCGAGGGCGCGCACTCCGGTATACTACGCCGCCCCCTGGGCAGGCGCCATGTCCGGTGGACGCTCGACACCGCCCCATCCGGGTCAGCAAGAGCCGCCTTCGAAAGCGAGGACGACTGGTTCGACTATCGGTTGGAACATCATCCCGAGTTCTTGCGGCGAGTGGCAGAGGCGCGCGAAAGTCTCCGGAGCGGCGTTGGTGTGCGACTCGAGGATCTGCCGTCGTAACGGGCGGTCTCACAGCATCCTGGAGCGGCCCGGCTGGACGCCGGCCGCTCGACATGTCGCACGAGGGCGGCGGTATACTGAGCCCGCATGACGGACCTCGAGCGCGAACTTCGCAAGGTCGTCGAGGGCGAGGTCCGCTTCGACGCCTACTCCCGGCTCCTCTACTCCACCGACGCCTCGATGTACCAGGTGGAGCCCGTGGGCGTCGTGATTCCCCGCCACGCGGGCGACGTCCAGGCCGTCCTCGAGGTCGCCAACCGCTCGGGCACGCCGGTGCTGCCTCGCGGCGGCGGGACCTCGCTGACCGGACAGACCGTCAACCGGGCGATCGTCGTCGACTTCTCGCCGCACATGAACCGCCTCCTCGAGCTGAATGCCGAGGAGGGGTGGGCGCGAGTGGAGCCGGGGCTCGTGCAGGATGAGCTGAATCACCTGGTCCGCCCGCACGGCCTCCTCTTCGGACCGGACACCTCGACGTCGAACCGGGCGACCCTCGGTGGGATGCTCGGCAACAATTCGGGCGGCGCCCACTCGATCGCCTACGGCCTCACCGTCGACCACGTGCTCGAGCTCCGCGTGCTCCTCGCCGACGGCACCGAGGCCGTGCTGCGGGAGCTCGGGCCCGCCGAGCTCGGCGCCGGCGCCGCGGCGCCGGGGCTCCTCGGCCAGATCCATCGCGAGGTGGCGCGCATCGGCCGGGAATACGGCGAGGAGATCCGCGCCCGCTACCCCGCCTACTGGCGGCGCGTCGCCGGCTACAACCTGACCGAGCTCGTGGCCGACCGGCCGCTCAACCTGGCCCGCCTGGTCGTCGGCTCCGAGGGCACGCTCATGACGATCGTCGAGGCGAAGGTCCGCCTGGTGCCCCGCCCCCGGCGGACCGGGCTCTGCGTGATCCACTACCGGGAGCTGCAGGAGGCGCTCGAGTCCTCGCAGGCGATCCTCGACACGCAGCCCTACGCCGTCGAGCTGACGGACAAGATGATCCTCGACCTCGCCCGCGGCAACCTCGAGCAGTCGGGCCGCATGGGCTTCGTCGAGGGCGACCCGGCCGCCATCCTGATCGTCGAGTACGCGGGCCCGGACGAGCCCGCGGTGCGGGCCCGGCTCGAGGCGCTCCGGCAATGCCGGGAACGGGAGCGCTTCGGCTACGCGGCGCACGTCGCCCTCGACCCGGCCGAGCAGCAGTCGATCTGGAAGCTCCGCAAGGCCGGGCTCGGCCTCCTCCTCGGCATGAAGGGGGACCGGAAGCCGATCGCCTTCGTCGAGGACACGGCCGTCGACCCCAAGCACCTCGCCGAGTTCGTGCCGCGCTTCGGCGCGATCCTGGCCCGCCACGGCGCCGCCGCCGCCTACTACGGCCACTGCTCCGTCGGGTGCCTGCACGTCCGCCCCGTCATCGACCTCAAGACCGCGCACGGCCTCGCGCAGGTCCGCGCGATCGCGAGCGAGATCACCGAGTTGGTGCTCGAGTACGGCGGCACGATCTCGAGCGAGCACGGCGACGGCCGGGCTCGGAGCCCCTTCCTCGAGCGGGTGTACGGCCCTCGGGTCTTCCAGGCTCACCGGGAGCTCAAGCGCGCGTTCGACCCGGGGAACCTCCTGAACCCCGGCAACATCGTGGACAGCCCGGGGCTCACGGAGCACCTCCGCTATGGCCCGCGCTATGCGACCTCAGCCCCGACCACGCTGCTCGACTTCTCGGCCCAGGGGGGGTTCGCGGCGGCGGTGGAGATGTGCAACGGCGTCGGCGTCTGCCGGAAGACGCTCGAGGGCACCATGTGCCCCTCGTACATGGCGACCCGGGACGAGGAGCACTCGACGCGGGGGCGCGCCAACGCCCTCCGCGCGGTGCTGTCGGGCCGCGTGCCGGCCGCGGACTTCACGGGCCGGCGGCTCTACGAGGTGATGGACCTCTGCCTCGAGTGCAAGGCCTGCAAGGCGGAGTGCCCGTCGAACGTCGACATGGCGAAGCTCAAGTACGAGTTCCTCTCCCACTACCACGCGGCCAACGGCCTGCCGCTCCGGAACCGCTTCTTTGGCCGGATCGAGTGGGTGAGCCGGCTGGGGGCGCCGGTGGCGCCGCTCGCGAACTGGCTCGCGCGGCGTGGCCCGAGCCGCTGGCTCCTCGAGCGAGCGCTCGGGATCGACCGGCGCCGGCCGCTCCCCCGGCTCGCGGCCCCGACGTTCACCGCCTGGTTCCGCACGCACGCCGCGCCCGCCGCGGCCCCCCGGGGGGAGGTCGTGCTCTTCGCCGACACCTTCGTCACCTATCACCAGCCCGAGATCGGCCGCGCCGCCGTCGGCCTCCTGGAGGCGGCCGGCTACCGGGTGAGGCTCGTCGACAAGAAGTGCTGCGGCCGGCCGCTGATCTCGAAGGGCATGCTGGGCGCGGCGCGCGCCCACGCGGCCTGGAACGTCGAGCGCCTGCACCCCTGGGCCGAGGCGGGCGTCGCGATCGTCGGGCTCGAGCCCTCGTGTCTCCTCACCCTGCGCGACGAGTACGTCGACCTGCTCCGGACCGACGCCGCGCGGACGGTGGCCGCCCAGAGTCTCCTCTTCGAGGAGTTCCTCGAGCGCGAGCGCGGTCGGGGGCTCACGCTCGCCTTCGCGGCGCGCGACCGGAAGGCGCTGCTCCACGGCCACTGCCACCAGAAAGCGCTCGTGGGCACGGCGCCCACGGTCGCCGCCCTCCGGTGGGCGGGCTACGAGGTGTCGGAGGTGGACTCGGGCTGCTGCGGGATGGCAGGGTCGTTCGGCTTCGAGCGCGAGCACTACGACGTCTCGGTCCGGCTCGGCAACCGGCGCCTGGCGCCCGCCGTGCGTGCGGCCGGCGCCGACGTCGTCCTGGTCGCGCCGGGGATCTCCTGCCGCCAGCAGATCGAGCACCTCACCGGACGGGAGGCCAAGCACCCCGCCGAGGCGCTCTGGGACTCGCTCCGTCCCGAGTGACGCGGGCCGCGCTCCTCCTGGCCGCGAGCGCGGCGGCCTCGTCGGCGGACGACGGTTCGCGCTGTTCGCGGGGCAGTGATAGCATTCGCCTGTGAGCCGCCATCTCGGTCCGCCGTCGTCGTCGGGCGCCCCGCCGGTCCCAGAGCCCGCCTTCGCCGAGCGCGCCCGGACGCTCGTCGAGCTCGGACGCACGGGCACGCTCTCGACGCTCTCCCGCCGGCATCCGGGATATCCCTTCGGCTCCGTCATGCCCTACGCGCTCGACGCGCGGGGCCGGCCGCTCTTCCTGATCAGCAGCCTGGCGATGCACACCCAGAACCTCCAGGCCGACCGCCGGGCGAGCCTGCTCGTCAGCCAGGCGATCGAGCCTGGTGGCGATCCGCTGGCGGCGGGACGGGTGACGCTCGTGGGCGAGGCCGCGCCCCTGCCCGCCGCGGACCGGGCCGCCGCCCGCTCCGCGTACCTCGCGTGGCACCCGAACGCTCAGTACTGGGTGGACTTCGAGGACTTCGCCTTCTATCGCCTGGAGCTCCTCGACGTCTACTTCGTCGGCGGGTTCGCCGCGATGGACTGGGTCGGCGCCGAGGCGTACCTGACGGCGCGGCCGGATCCGCTGGCCGAGGCGGCCGCCGGCATCCTGGCCCACATGAACCGTGACCACGCGGACGCGCTCCTGACCTTCGCGCGGGTGCTGGGCCGGGTCGAGGCCGACGAGGCCTCGATGGTCGGGGTGGACCGTCTCGGCTTCAAGCTCCGTGTCCGGAGCGGCGACCGGCTCCAGAGCGTGCGCATCGCGTTTCCCCGCGAGGTCACGTCGGCCGACGCATCGCGCGCCGTGCTGATCGAGATGCTGCGCGACTGCCGCCAGCAGACCGCCACGTAGCCAGGGACCGTCGGGGTGCCGGGAGCCGGCGCGACGGCCGGCCCCCGATGCCCCGGGCAGGACGCTCGAGCGGCTCTAGTAGAGCGCCACCGGGTTGCCCGGTGAGCCCGTCCCGCCGACGATCTTCAGCGGCGCCCAGACGAACAGGAACTCGTAGACGTGGTCCTTCAAGAGCTGGGTGAATTCCATGTTCTCGAGGTTCCAGATGCCGTACCGGGTCTGGCTGTCGGTATGGCAGGGCACCGCGAACCCTTCTTCCTCACCGACGGGCTGCGCGTCGTTGGCCGAGGTGTCGCCGCCCGTCATGGCGATCTTCCGCTCGGCGAAGTACCGGCAGGCGCTGATGCCGAACCCCGGCTCGCCCGAGTTGAACTCCGCGCGGCGCTTGGCCTTCTCCTCGGCTGACAGGGTCTTCCACTCCGCGTTGAGCCAGAGGTCCCCGTGGCCGGTATAGAGGAACACGCAGTCACCCTCGCCGATCTCGGCGAGGCCCTGGCGGTACACCATCGCCTTGACGTCGGCGGCGGTGACGATGCCCGGGCTCTTGGTGTCCTTGGGGATCGGCAGCCGCTTCACGCCGCGGTAGGCGGGGCCGTCGAGGAGGACGCCCCGGCAGACGAACGCCTTTTCGGCCACGTGCTCGACGCCGAGGACGCCCATGCCGAGGACGCGACCGCCCGGGCCTCGCTCGTAGGACTCTTCGCGCCAGCGCCCGTTGTAGTAGAAGTCGCCCTTCGATGTCCGCACGCCGATGTGGCCCGGGCCGTCGAACTGGGTGCCGATCTGGCCGATCTCGGTTTGGACGAACTCGTCGTGGTAGACGAGCGCGTTCTTGCCGAAGGGCCCCCCGGTCGGCGTGCCGGGGATCTCCATCGTCCAGGACCGAGCGCCGAAGGCCGGGATGTCGTGGGAATAGAGCTTGCCGAGGGTGGCGGTCTTGCCCTGCTTGACGAGCTTGAGCGCCTTCATGACGACCGTCGGGTTGATGCGGTTGACAGAGCCCGCCTTGTCGTCGGGGCCCCATTCGGTCGGCGCCCATTTCTCGGTGAGCGGCCTGTCGTTCACCTGGGCGCTGGCGACTCTGACGCCGGCCAGGCAGAGCGCGACGACCAGCGCGAGGACAACGGTGTGGAAGACGGTCTTCATGTGACCCCTCCTGTGAGACGGTGAGGAGCGGACGGAGGTGGCCGCGACGGCCCCTCTTCACTCCGGGACGGCGGAGGGGTTCGGATGAGTTCGAGAAAAATTCGCCGTCCCGGAGCAGCGCATTATGTCCGCCGCCCCCACCCGTGTCAAGGGCGGGTGGGCGCCGCGTTCGGCGCGACGGCGGATTCGGTCTCCCAGTCCGGTAGCCGCTCCGGTTCCGGGTAGGCCCACCGGAGGATCGGCGTCGTGATGACGGTCGTGAAGAGCGCCATCGTCACGAGCCAGAAGAACGCCGTCGGCGAGAGGACGCCGAGGTCGGCGCCGATGTTGATGACGACGAGCGCCATGAGCGCGCGGGTGTTCATCAGGAGCCCGATCGACAGCGACTCCTTCCAGGCCAGGCCGGCGAGGCGGGCGGCGAGCGCGGTCGCGCCGAACTTCGTGGCGCACGACACGGCGATGACGAGCAGGAGCGCCCCCCAAAGCCGGGGGTCCGTGCCGAGCGACCCGGGGTCGGTGCGCAGTCCCGAGAAGACGAAGAAGATCGGCAGGAAGAAGACCGCCACCAGGTCGCCGATCGAGGTCTTGATGGCCTCGGCCAGATCACGGTTGAAGGATCCGGCCACGCCGACGAGGAAGCCGCCCAGGATGGAGAAGACGCCGAGGGCGTTCGTCGCGGTCGCGAGGCCGAACGCCACGACCAGCACGCCGGCCAGGGCCCCCGCGGTCAGGCCGCCCGAAGGCGCCCGGGCGACCCGGATCCGCGCGACGCCGAACCGCCCGAGCAGCCAGAACGCGGCGCCGAGCAGGAGGATGCCGGCGAACGAGGCGGCGAGGGCGGACGCGCTCACGCGGCCCTCGGTCGTCGTCACGACGACGGCGCCGAGCAGGAGCCAGCCGAGGACGTCGTCGAGGGCCGCGGCGGTGATCGAGGTGAGGCCCATCCGCGTGCGCGCGAGCCGCGTGTGCATGAGGATGCGGCCCATGATCGGGATCGCCGTGATCGAGACGGCGGTGGCGAAGTAGAGGCGGAAGGCCGCCGGCGAGGAGCGTCCCGGCGACAGCGAGTAGAGGTAGCCCGCCACGGCGAAGCGCCCCGCGAAGGGGACGACGATGCCGGCGGCGGCCACGGCGGCGGCGGGCTTCGCCGCGCGGACGAGCCGGTCGAACGGGAACTCGAGGCCAATCAGGAGCATGAGCAGGATCAGCCCGATCTGCGCGAGGGCGGACAGGATCGCCGTCGTCTCCCGCGTGAGGAGCGCGGTGATCGCCCCCGGATACAAGTGGCCGAGGACGGAGGGACCAAGGACGACCCCGCCCAGGATCTCGCCGACCACGGGCGGCTGTCCGGCGAGGCCGAAGATCCAGCTCGAGATCCGGGCGGCGGCGACGATGATCGCGAGATCCGCGCAGAGGAGGAGGAGCGTCTGCTCAACGGCGAGCGGGTTGGCCGCGGTCACCGGGGTCCGGGTCAGGCGCTGGAGCGCTTGAGGAGCTGGCCGTCGAGCGTGCGGCCGAGCCCGGGCGCCGTCGGCAGATCGATCAGGTCGCCGGTGCGCACGAGTGGCTCGCGGGCGAGCTCGTCGCGGAGGGGGCTCGGCGCCCGGTCCACCTCGACCAGGAGCTCCTCCGAGACCATCGCGATCAGTCCCACATCGGTGGGTGCCGGCGGAGCTCGGCGCATTCGTCGGGTCGACTCACCGTCGCCGTGGTGATCACGAGGGCCGCGTTCGCGAGGGGCCGCGTGTCGGGGCGTTCGACCAGATCGATCACGAGGACGCGCGTCCCGGGCCGGAGCGCCTCCAGCTGGCCGGGCACGGCGTCGAGGGCGAGGTGGGCGCGGCCCGTGATGAGTACGACCTTCCGCCCCTCCGCGAGCGCGCCGGCGATCCGCCGCGCCATCGTGACGTTCCGGGCGTGCCACGCCTCCGCCAGCGGGCCCTCGGCGCCGGCCGGGAGCCTCCCGCAGTGCACGGCCTCGATCTGTCGCAGGAGGGCGCTCTCGCGCGCGGAGTCCTCCGGGAGCCGCGAGGCGACCAGGACCCGGTCGGCGGCCGGCAGCGCGCCGAGCCCGCCGTGCGAGATCACCCGCCGGGCCTCGGCGTTTAGGTCGGCGGCAAGCACCGGGAGTCGGTACCGTCGCGCGGTCTGGAAGAGCGGGTAGTACATCGCGAAGTCGGGCCAGCCGCGCGTGCGCCACTGGAGCCGGGCGGCGAGGTCGGCCGCCGACGTCGCCTCCGCCAGCGCCTGGTCGAGGGCGCCCTGCTGGTCCTCCGCCAGCATCTCGAAGGCCACGACGGGGCGCTGGCCGGCCCCGGCCATCCGCTCGAGCAGGAGCGACTGGAGGGAGTGGTGGGCGGGGTTGTCGTGCGCCTCGCCGATGCCGACGACCTCCGCGGCCCCCGCGAGCTCGGTCAGGCTGGCGAGCTGATCGCCGCCGGCGGGATCGCTCCCCGCGGCCCCGGCTGCCGCCGCCGCGAGCGCGGCGGCGAGCGCCCCCAGGCCGAGCCCGCCGACGAGCCGTCTTCGCACGCGCGGGTTACCCCTTCCGCCCGACGGGCTGCACGACGACGTCGGTCGGCCGCCCCTTGAGGAAGTTCTCGACGTTCTCGACCGCGCGCAGCAGACCGTCGCGGATCACCTCCGCGGTCTGCCCGGCGTTGTGCGGGGAGAGCACGACGTTCGGCAGCGCGAGGATGGGGTCGCCCGGCTTCAGCGGCTCGTCGTGGAAGACGTCAAGGCCGGCGGCGCCGAGGCGCCGGGTTCGGAGCGCCTCGAGGAGCGCCTGGCGCTCGACGAGCGGCCCGCGCCCAGTGTTGACCAGGATCGCGCCCGGCTTCATCCGGGCGAGCTCCCGCGCGCCGAGAAACCCGCGCGTCTCCGGGGAGAGGCGGAGGTGGAGACTCACGACGTCGGCCGACTCCAGGATCTGCTCCTTGGCCTGCGCGTCCCCCTTCCGCGCGCTCCAGGTGCGCACGGTCATGCCGATGGCGCTGCCGAGCTCGGCCACGCGGCTGCCGATCCCCCCCGTGCCAAAGACGCCGAGCGTCTTGCCGTAGAGCTGGGTCAGGAACTCGCGCGGCCAGGTCCCGCCGCGCATCTCGCGGTCGATCTGCGGGATCCGGCGGGCGGCCGCCAGCATCAGCGCCAGCGCGTGTTCGGCGACGGCGAAGGCGTTCACGCCGGGGGTGTTGCAGACGGTCACCCCGTGGCGCCCGGCGGCGTCGAGGTCGATGTTGTCGGTGCCGGTGCCCCAGATCGAGACCAGCCTGAGGAGCGGGCAGCGCTCGAACACGCCCGCGGTGAACTCGGCGTGGGCGCGGATGTTGAGCGCGATTTGCGCCCGGTCCAGGCGCCGGATCAGCTCGGCCTCGTCGTCGGCGCCGCGCAGGGCGAAGACCCGGACGTCGCCGAGCGCCTTCAGGCGCGCGTGGGCCGGCGTGCCTTCGAACACGGAGGGGAAGTCGTCGGGCACGACGATCGTCTCCCGCTCGGGTTTGCGCGACCCTTCCCAAACCACGGCCGGCCTGCGGGGGGGCTCAGGAGGCTTCGGCGAAGATGGACTGAGCGGCGGCCAGGCCCGCGCCGGGCTCGCTCTTGTGGCCGTGCTCGCGCAGCGCCAGTTCGAGGGCCGACAGGGTCGGCAAGATGTAGGCCGGGCTTGCGGTCAGGCTCATGGTCCCGATCCGGAGCGTGCCGGTCCGAAGCTTGTCGAGCCCGGTGCCGACGAGGATCCCGTAGTGGTCGCGCATCGTCGTCACCACCGCCCGCGCGTCGATGCCGTGGGGGGTCCTGACGCAGGTGACCGTGTTCGAGGCGATCGCGGGGTCGGGGAAGAGCTCAAGGCGCATGGCGTCGAGGCCCGCCCGCAAGGCGGCGGCCGCCACGGCGTGCCGGGCGAACCGGTGGGGCAGGCCCTCGGCCAGGATAATCTCCACGGCCGCCCGCATGGCCGCCGTCAGGTGGGTGGGGATCGAGACGGGCTGCGATCGCGGGGCGCCCGCGGCGAGCCGGCCGCCGCGCGCCTCGGGCAGCCACGTCTTGCGCCACTGCAGGAGGTCGTAGGCGTAGCTCTTGGCGGGAGTGCGCCGGCGCTCCATCGCCTCCCAGGCGCGGTCGCTCACCCCGACGACGCCGAGCCCGAGCGGCGCGCCCAGGCACTTTTGCGAGCCCGTCATGTTCAGGTCGACGCCCCACTCGTCGGTCCGGACGTCGATGCCGGCGAGGGCGGAGACGGTGTCGAGGAGGAAGAGCGCGCCCAGCCCCCGCGCGATCTTTCCGACCGCCTCGGCGGGGTAGGTCGCGCCGGTCGCCGTCTCGTTGTGCACGAGGTGGATCGCCTTGGGGCGGACGCGCTCGGCCTCGGCGGTGAGCCGGGCGAGATCGAGCGGGCGGCCCCCCTCGACCGTGAACTCGGTCACCTCCGCGCCGGCGCGGACCAGGATCTCCCGCATGAGAGCGCCGAACTGTCCCGCGACCACCACGACGACGCGATCGCCGGGCTCGATCACCGACGTCGCCCCGGCTTCGAGCGCCGTCCGGCCGGAGCCGGGCAGGAGGAAGACCTCGCCGCGGCACTGGAAGACCGTACGGAGGGCGAGCAGGGTCGGCTCGAGCACCCGCTCGTCGAAGCTCGCGTCGTACTGCACGATCGGCGGCGCGTTCATGGCCTGGATGACCGAGAACGCGAGCTCGGTCGGCCCGGGGATCATCAGCGTGGGACGCGTCAGGCCCTTGGCCCAGTTGATCGTGTGCGGCACGGGCTGGCTCCTCTCTCTGTCCTCGTGGAGACGGCTCATTCTAGCATCCGCCCTCAGGAGGCCGCGGCAAGCCGGGGCTTACGGTAGATGAAGTAGAGGTTGCGCAGGTACACGAACAGGCCCGCCCCCTGGCCGAGAATGAAGACGGGGTCGCGGCGGTAGACGGCGTAGAGGAAGAGCGTGAGGCCGCCGCCGAGCGAGAAGTACCAGAAGTAGACGGGGACCACGCTCTGCTTCCTGCGCTCCGACGCGACCCACTGCACGATGAAGCGGGCGGAGAAGAACGCCTGCCCGAGAAAGCCGACGGCCAGCCAGATCCGCTCAACGCCCATCACGAGGCCTCTCCACGCATGTCGATGCCCGAGCGTTTACGATATCAAATTTCGCGCGGCGCGCGTGCGGCGGCGGGACGGAGCGTGCCGACCGTGTCCGCGTCGTCGCTCTGGGGCTCGGAGCCGCGGCGAGGGAGCGATTCCCTTCCGGTGCTCGACCAGGCCGACGAAGGTCACGCTGAGCGAGGACGGCGGGCGGGGCGCCCCGGCCGCGAGGCCGCCGGCCGGGTCACGGCGTCGCACGATGCGCGCCCGGTGCCGTCCCTCACGCCGCCGGCCTGGCCCGCCAGGCGCGGTTGACACAAAGTGACTCCACGAATGCCGCTCGTCGGCTCGCGGCGAGGGCCGTGCCGCGCTGGCCTTGCGCAAGGGTCCAATTTTGCGTGTGGGGGGCCGTGGCACCGCTCTTGCTCCCTCTAAGAGCCGGCGCTCGGGAAGTCAACCTTACAAAGGTCGAGCCGGCGACTCGGGCGCACCGACGGGGCGGGCACACCGCCCCGTCTCACTTTCACCTCTTCTTCACTTCTTCGGGCGCGCCTCGGCGAGCGCGGCCTCGACGACTTCTCGAAAGCTCTCGATCGGGAGGGCGCCGACCACGGGCCGCCCGTTGATCAGAAAGCTCGGCGTGGCCCTGAGCCCGAGCTCGCGCGCCTCTGCCACGTCCGCGTCGACGGCGCGGGCGAACTCGCGGCGGTCCAGACACCGGGTGAACGCGATCGTGTCGATCCCAAGGTCGCCCGCGTACCGGATCAGTTTCGCGCGCTCGAACGCGGCCTGCGCCGCGTAGAGGCGGTCGTGGTACGCCCAGAACTGCCCCGCGGCCCCCGCGCAGCGTGCCGCCTCGTGCGCGCCGCGGGCCAGCTCGTGCCGGGCGAGGGGGAGGTCCTTCACGACCAAGCGGATCCGGCCGGCGTACTCCCGCAAGAGCTCGTCCAGCGTCCGCTGGACCCGCCGGCAGTACGGTCACTGGTAGTCGGCGAACTCGACGATCGTGACCGGTGCGTCGGCCGGGCCCCGCACCATGGCCGGATCGACGGTGATCTCGACCTGCGCCGGGGCGGCGGGGGCGGCGAGCAGGGTCAGGCCGAGCGCGGCTAGGCCGAGGCGAGTCCGCAGGCTCAGGCCGCGCGTCCTTCCTCGGAGAGGGAGGTGATGATGTAGGTGCCGCTCTTCTCGTCGCGTTCGAGCGTGACGATCTTCTGCTTCGCGGCCTCCTCGAGCAGCTTCGAGAAGGTCGAGTAGCCGTAGTACGACTCGTTGAAGGCGGGGTTCTTCCGGATCATCGTCTGCTTGACCATGGAGCCCCAGAGCGTCTCCTTGTTCTCGCGCTGGAGCGCCTGGACGGCGTCGATGAGCTGGGCGAACGCCTCCGCCTTCTTTTCGGGTAGACCGCGCAGGATGTGCGTCTTCTTCGTCTCCCGGATCAGGTCCTCGTAGAAGATGAACTCGTCGCAGTTACTGACCAGCAGCTCCGAGGAGGAGGACTTGACGCCGAGGCCGATGACGTAGCGGTCGTTCTCGCGGAGCTTGGAGACCAGCGGAGAGAAGTCGGAGTCCCCCGAGACCAGCGCGAACGTGTCGATGTGGCTCTTGCCGTAGGCGAGGTCGAGGGCGTCGACGACCATGCGGATGTCCGCCGAGTTCTTGCCGCTGTAGCGGCTCTGGGGAACGTCGATCAGCTCGATGGCGTTTTCGTGAAAGGGGCGCTTGTACTCCACGAACCGGTTCCAGTCCGCGTACGCGCGACGGACCATGATCTTGCCCTTTTCGAGGAGCCGCTCGAGCACGAGCTTGATCTCGAACCCCTTGTACTGCGCCTCCTTGACGCCCCGGGCGATGTTCTCGAAGTCGATGAACAGCGCCAGCTTCCGTTCTTCGTTCATGCTTTACGCGCTTCCTTCCTCGCCGACAGCAGCGGTCGCTGCCTGCAGCTTTTGTGCCGAGTCGAGCCGCTTTATTATAGTCGCGCGCCGCGGCGAGGGTCGCCAAAAACGTCCGCGGCGAAGTCTGGGCGGGCGTGCCGGCGCGCGCGCCGATGCTATACTGGGGGCTCTAGCGCTCGGCACCCACGCCCGGCGCCCACAGGGAGCGCGCGTGAAACCGACCGATCCGACTCTCGCCGCCCGGGTCCCCCCGGGGCAGACCCTGACGAGCAAGTGGCCGGTCCTGACCTACGGCATGACGCCGCGCTTCGACCCGGCGACGTGGAGTTTCCGCTGCTTCGGCCTCGTCGAGGCGGAGCAGTCGTGGACGTGGCCCGAGTTCCTCGCCCTTCCCATGACCAACGTGACGTGCGACATCCACTGCGTCACCCGGTGGTCGCGTCTCGACAACCGGTTCGAGGGCGTGCCCGTCCGGGAGATCCTCCAGCGCGTGCGGGTCCGGCCGGAGGCTCGGTTCGTCCTGATCCACGCGGACCCCGACTACACGACGAATCTGCCCCTCGCCGAGCTCGACGGCGACGACGTCCTGCTCGCGGTGAAGCATGACGGCCGGCCGCTCGAGCCGGACCACGGCGGACCGTGCCGGCTCGTGGTGCCGAAGCTCTACTTCTGGAAGAGCGCCAAGTGGGTCCGTGGCTTCGAATTCCTCGACGTGAACCCGCCCGGGTTCTGGGAGCAGAACGGCTACCACATGCACGCGGACCCGTGGGCGGAGGAGCGCTACTCCGACCAGGAGACGCACGCCATGCAGAAGATGCGCGCGGAAGCCGCCCGTAAGCTCCGCGGCGCCTAGCCCCTGCGCCGACGACGCCGGGGACGGCCCGACCTGGACTGCCGTTCCGGCAGGCTGATACGATCCACGGTGTGACGTACCTTCCCCGGGAAACGGCTGCCGGGCGCTCGCGCGGCGTCCTCCTCTGGGCCCTCGTGCTCGCGAGCGCGGTGCTGGCGGTCGAGGTCGCGGGCGGGCTCTGGACCGGGAGCCTGGCACTCCTGGCCGACGCCGCCCACATGCTCACCGACGTCGGTGGCCTCGTCCTGGCCCTCTTCGCCAGCTGGGTCGCCAGGCGCCCGCCCACGCCGAAGAAGACCTACGGGTATTACCGCGTCGAGATCCTCGCCGCCCTCGTCAACGCGCTCGTCCTGCTCGGCGTCGCGGGCGCCATCCTGGTGGAGGCCTACCACCGAATCGTCGAGCCGCGCGAGGTGCTGGGGGGCCCCATGCTCGGGGTGGCCACGCTCGGGCTCGCGGCCAACCTCGGCGGTGCCTGGCTCCTGCGCGCCGACGCGACCGCGAGCCTCAGCGTGCGCGCGGTGTACCTGGAGGCGCTCAGCGACGCGCTCTCGTCGCTCGGGGTCATCGTGGCCGGCCTCGTCGTCCTGCTGAGCGGCTGGACCTTGGCCGACCCGCTCGTGAGCGCCGCCATCGGCGTCTTCATCGTCCCGCGCACCTGGGGCCTGCTGCGGATGGCGGTCAACGTGCTCCTCGAGGGGACCCCGTCGCACCTCGCGCTGGAGGAGGTCGAGCGGGCGCTCGCCGCGGCGTCGGGTGTCCGCCAGGTCCACGACCTCCACGTCTGGACGCTGACGTCAGGCCGGGAGGCGATGAGCGCCCACGTGGTCGTCGACGACCTGGCCGGCGGCGAGCGGATCCTCGAACGGCTCCACGCGCTCCTGCACGCGCGCTTCGGGATCGACCACACGACGATCCAGCTCGAGCGGGAGCCCCCGGCCGTGCTGACGATCACGGCAGGCGGCAAGGCCCCCCGCGAGCCGGCCGGGCGGTATCATAAGGGGGGACGGCAGTGAGTCGCCGCGGAGCCTGCGCGCACGATGCGGGAGGCCCCGGCGGAGCCGTCCGGCGGGTGGGGAGGCGACCCGGCAGGACCCCGGGTCGACCGACGTGTGATACGTTCTAGCGGCAGGCGCCGGGCGACGACGGGCTCCCGGTCACGGACCGTGAGCTCCTAGCGCTCGGGTCTTCGCCCCCGGGGTTGCGGAGGCGGCGCCGATCGCGCATAGTCGACGGGCTCGCCTCCAGGGCGCCACGCGGTCCGTGGTGCTGGGGGCGGTCGGGGCAAGCGCGGTGCCGGGCGGGGCCGTCACCGTGGTCAACGGGCGGCGGGCCGTGGCACCGGTCGAACGCGAGGGGACATAGCATGGCGACGTTTGCGTTGGCAGAGAAGGCGATCCTGCTCAACCCGGCCGACGACGTGATGATCGCGAAGGTCGGCATCCCGGCGGGCACGATAATCGAGGACGGCTCGGAGCGGGTCGAGGTCCGCCAGGACATCCGGGCCGGCCACAAGATCGCGCGACGCGCGGCGAGGGTCGGCGAGCCCGTCCGTCGCTACGGCCAGATCATCGGCTTCGCGACCCAGGAGATCCGGGTGGGCGACCACGTGCACGTTCACAACCTCGCCGTCGGCGAGCTCCGGCAGCAGTACGAGATCGGGGTGGACGTGAAGCCGGTCGACTACTACCCGGCCGAACGGATGCGCTACTTCGACGGCTACAAGCGGCCCGACGGCCGCGTGGGCACGCGCAACTACGTCGCCGTCCTCTCGACCGTCAACTGCTCGGCCAGCGTCTGCCAGTTCGTACGGGAGAAGTTCAGGGACGTCTCCACCTACTACCCGAACGTCGACGGAGTCATCGCGATCACCCACAAGTCGGGGTGCGGCCAGGTGCTGAACGGCGAGGATCACTGGGCGCTCCAGCGCGTGCTGGCCGGGTACTCGAAGCACCCGAACGTCGCCGCCTACGTCCTCATCGGGCTCGGCTGCGAGGTCAACCAGGCTACCGTCCTCGTCGACAAGCAGAAGATGACGGTCACGGGCCGGCCCGACCGGCCCACCGTCATCACGATCCAGGAGTCGGGTGGCGTCCGGAAGACGGTGGAGGCAGCGGTCGGCGCGGTCGCCCGGCTCCTCCCGCAGGCCAACGACGTCCGGCGGACCCGGCAGCCGCTCTCCGAGCTGGTCCTCGCGACGAACTGCGGCGGCTCCGACGGCAACTCCGGCATCACCGCGAACCCGGCGCTCGGCTGGGCCGTGGACGAGCTGGTCCGCTACGG
>WNFT01012786.1_pt1 | contig 16412 bp, 15 predicted proteins | sample 5400191 | NCBI WGS metagenome assembly WNFT01 (sample SAMN13153359, study PRJNA577476) | soil metagenome | isolation source: 80 cm saprolite under Madrone tree | place: USA:California | collected 2016-06-14 | reverse complement strand
CACGCACCATTTCGACTGGATCGTTTGCAGGCAGGTCCGCCACGACTGGTTGCCATGTTTTGCCAAGATCGACCGTACGCAAAATCATCGGGCGGTCGTCCCCAGCCCGATACGCGTTTGTCGCAACATAAGCGATATTTGGATCGGCATTGCTTGGTTCGATCCGTACGATCCATTGCCCGCGGGCTGGCTCTGGCAGGTTGTTTGTTAACTCGGTCCACTTTCCGCCATCGTTCTCGGTGATCCACAAACGCCCGTCGTCAGTTCCGGCCCACAATAGGCCCGCGCGCTTCGGCGACTCGGCTAACGAATAGACGACGCCATAAGTTTCAGCGCCGCTTCCCGTAGCAGTCGTGCGCGCCGGATCGTTGTGCGTGAGATCCGGACTGATGACCGAATATTTTTCCGCGCGATCGGTCAATTTGAAAACGCAATTGCCGCCTAAGTAAATCACACCCGGTTTATGCCGGCTTCCAATCAGCGGCGAGTTCCAATGAAACCGATATCGCGGCGCGCCTTCCGTCGGCTCCGGCCGCAAGCGGCGGAGCTCGCCATTGCGCAAATTGATCCGGTGGACTTCACCTTGCTGGCTTTCCGCATAAAAGGTGTCGCGATCGTTCGGATCGAAAACAACATAAAAGCCGTCGCCGCCGGCGAGCGCAGTCCAATCGGAATTACGAATTCCTTCCTTGGTCAGCACGGCGCTCGGTCCGACCCAGTTCTCGTTGTCTTGAAGTCCGCCGGCGATTCGGAAGTAAGGCTTCGTGTCGTCAAGAGTGATCCGATAAAATTCTCCAGCTGGTATGGAATTGAGATGATTCCAGCCTTTGCCAGCCGCAAAGCTTTGGTAAACGCCGCCGTCAGTTCCGAGCAATACGCGCTGGCAAACCAGCGGTTTCGGCGGTTTGTTCTTGTCTTCCGGTTTTGGCGGTTTCGGCGGCGGCACGGTGCCTGGTTGAATGGCAAATGCGTGACAATCGGGATGCACTTTCTCGGAAAGATCTTCCCGGAAATTTTTCCCGCCATCATCGGAAACGAGCAACCCGAACCCGAGCAGATAAACTCTCTGATCATTGGCTGGGTCGATTCGGATTTGGCTGAAATAAAACGGGCGCGGATCGATCGCGCTGGTACGTGTCCATTTCTCTCCGCCATCTTCAGAGCGAAACACGCCGCCGCTTTTACTTCGTAGATCGGTCAACTGACCAGAACCGCCTTCATAACTTTGCACCACGGCCATAACGATCTTCAGATTGCTCGCGCTGATCGCGAGTCCGATGCGACCGGTTTGTGATGGCAATCCTCCAGCGAGTTTCTTCCAAGTCGCGCCGCCATTCGTGCTTTTGAAAATGCCGCCAATATCCTCGCCGTTCGTTGCGTCAGGCCCAGAGAAAAAGCTCCACGGCGTGCGCTGCCGCGCATAAAGCGCCGCGTAAACAATTTCTGAATTGCTTGGATCGAGAATCACGTCGCAGCAGCCTGTGCGCGCATTGTGTGGCGATGGCGCTTGCAAAATAAGTTTCCAGGTTTTGCCGGCGTCAGTTGTCTTAAACAATCCGCGTTCGCCGCCGTCGGCCCAAAGGTGACCGCTTGCCGCCACGTATGCCACGTCCGGTTTTCTTGGATCGACAACGATCCGTCCGATCGCACGGCTGTCTTTCAATCCGACGTTCTGCCAATTTTCTCCGCCATCGGTGGAGCGATAGACACCGTTGCCCCAACCCGAAGAGTTGCGATCGTTTGCTTCACCTGTTCCCACCCAAATCACATCCGAATCGGATGGAGCGATGGCAATGGCGCCGATGGAGAGCGCGGGTTGCTTGTCGAAGATCGGATCGAACGACACACCGTTGTCACTCGTTTTGAAAACGCCGCCGTGCGCGAGGCCAACGTAAAAAACAAATGGATTGCGAGGGTCGATCGCAATGTCCGATATACGACCGCCCATCACCGCCGGACCGATGGCGCGCGCCTTCAAGTTTTTGAATAGTACGTCCGTGAATTGCGGTGCCGTGGCAGAAGGCAACGGAGTTGCCGCCGACGTGACAGGCGGAGCGGCGGCCGCTGGCGAAGGTTTCGCCTCGGGATGAAGAGGATCCTCCTGGCCCGACAGCAACTTCACCATTACGAACAAGGCGCAGAAAAAAAGAGATCGAGCAGTCATCGGGAAACTACTCTAACGAAGGTGCGCTGGTTTGCGATACCGTGAAAATGCATCGTGCCGAGGTGTGACTCGACAAGTTCTAGCAGGAAAACTGGCGTTTACCGGCGCCATGAGTCTCATCGCTTGAAGTCGAATCCCGTTTACCGTGGCCGCAAGACGAGAAACGAACGCATCCGGTGCCGGCAAACCGATAAGACTTGCGGTTGACTCGGATCAAGCGAAGTAACCATTTTATTGTAGTCTGAAATTGACGCGACTGGTTGCTGATTAATTTCCTCGATGACGTCGCCTTTTTGTAATTCGGCCGCGCCACTATCAGGGTCAACACTCGTAACCACGACACCCTTCACATTACTCGGCAGATCGAGCTGTCGCGCCATTTCCGGAGTCAGGTCCCCAACATGAATCGACACGAGGGGGCCGCTTGTTTCTGCTTGATCATTCGGCTCCACCGGGTTCTGCGGCTGGGCTCGTTGAGGAAGAACGCCTCCTGTTTGATAATCAACCGGCTGCTCTTTGATCTGCGTCGCCACGTTCAGCGACTTTCCCTCGCGCATGATTTCCAGCTCAACTTTTTTATTCAGCTCTGCCTGCGCAACCAAACTTCTTAACATGGGAAAATTCTTGACCTCGTGGCCGTTGAACTTGTGGATGACATCGCCCTTTTGCAGTTGCGCCTCGGCTGCAGGCGATCCGGGAACTACGTCATCGACCACAACGCCTTCAGTGTCCGCACCGTTCTGGCCGGGCTGGAGCGCGCGCGATTGGATGCCAAGGTAACCGCGAATGATCCGCCCCTGCTTCAGCAGGCTCTCGAGGGCGGTCCGAACCGTGTTCGACGGAATGGCAAAGCCAATTCCCTGCGAACCGCCGCTGCGGGAAATAATCGCCGTATTGATGCCAATGACTTCCCCCCACAGATTAATCAACGGGCCGCCGCTGTTGCCGGGATTGATCGCCGCATTGGTTTGCAGAAGATCGCCGAAGGCGTCCGTGCGATTTGGCCGCCCCTTCGAACTAATGATGCCGTCAGTCACGGTTTCCTCGAATCCGAATGGATTACCGATGGCCAGGACAAAGTCCCCGGCTTGTACTGCGTCCGAATCCGCCAGCTTAAGCGGCTTGACGCCCGGATCGTCAATCTTGAGCACAGCCAGATCGACCTGAGAATCCGCGCCCACCAAACGCGCTTTCTTGGTTCGGCCATCGCTTAATTGCACCTCAATCTCGTCCACTTGATCGACAACGTGATTATTCGTGATGATATGTCCCTCATTCGTCACAATCACGCCTGAGCCAAGCGCATTTTGCACCAGAGCCTCGTCGTTTGGGCTGCGGAATTGCTTTTGCTGGTTACGAAAGAAAAACTCGAACGGATCGAGGCCATATTGCCGCCGGACGTCGATCTTCTTGGACGTTTTCACCGCGACGACGGACGGAATCACGCCACTGACGAGCGTGCGGCGCTCCCGATTCAACGCCTCAAGCGATGCGACTTGTTTTGGATCCACATTCGGCGTCGAAGCCAGCGTGTACTTTTCCGGCGTTCGCGCTGAAGGCAGATTCAGCGTCCCATGTTTAAGACGATAATCATACAAAAGGGAAATTCCTGCGCTGATAAGCAGGACAAAAAGCAAAAATTTCGCGAGATTCTTCATCAGCTGACGTTCGAAAAAGTGCGTCCCTGTTGTTCGACAATCAAACGCCGAAAACGTTGATTTTCGGGGGATTCCAGACGCGGATCGGCATCGAAGATTGACATCGCGGCAGCGCGGGCCCGTCGCATCAAGGCTGCGTCGGTCTTCAAATTGCCAATCTTAAGCGCCGGCAAGCCGCTCTGCGCCGTCCCAAGCAAATCGCCCGGACCGCGCAAATCCCAATCCGCTTCGGCCACTTCAAAGCCGTTGTTTGTTCCTTCCAAAACAGCGAGCTTTGCCGCCGTCTCTTTCGATTTATCCGACGTTAGCAAAATGCAATATGACTTGTGCTCGCCGCGTCCGATGCGTCCGCGGAGCTGATGAAGCTGCGACAGCCCAAACCGTTCCGCGTTTTCAATTAGCATTACAGCCGCATTTGGAACGTCGACACCCACTTCAATTACAGTTGTGCTGATCAAGGCTTTAGTCATCCCGCGACGAAATCGCTCCATAATCTCCTGTTTCTCAGACGCTGGAATGCGACCGTGAAGTAATTCGCACGGATACGGATGCAATCGCTCTCGCCACAATTCGTACTCTACCGAAGCCGCTTTCACGTCCAATTTGTCGCTCTCATCAATCAGCGGATATATCACGTAGAGCTGCCGTCCCGCTTCCAATTGTGTTCGTAAAAAGCTGAGAACCTCGCCGAGCTTTGAGTTGTCGCGGACGGCGGTAACTATTTTTCCCCGGTTAAGCGGCATCTCGTCGATGATTGAAACATCGAGATCGCCGTAAACAGTCATCGTGAGCGTACGCGGGATCGGCGTGGCAGTCATAACCAGTGCGTCGGGCGCTGGCTCACGGGTCGTTAGTCGAGCGCGTTGGGCAACTCCGAACTTGTGCTGCTCGTCAATTATTACCAGTCCGAGATTGGAGAAGGATACGGTGTCGTAAAGCAGCGCATGGGTGCCGATCATCACATCCGCATTCTCATCGCCAGCAATCAACGGGAGAAAACTCTCCTCCTGCCGCGCCGCGGTTCGCAGTGTAATGCGAATGCCACGCGGTTCGAGCCAGCGCCGCAACACGGTATAATGTTGCTCAGCCAAGATTTGTGTCGGCGCCATAAATGCGGCTTGGAAACCAGATTCGACCGCGAGCAGGATCGCCGCAATGGCGACCACCGTTTTGCCCGAACCCACATCGCCTTGCAACAAACGGTTCATGGGACGACCGGCCGCGAGATCGCGCCTGATTTCCTCGATCACTTTTAACTGGGCGCCAGTCAACTCGAACGGTAACGCATTCAAAAATTTGTCGAGCAGCGTGCCAGGTCCGCAATGCGATTCCCCGACACGAATGGACGACTCCGAGCGTCGCGATGCGATCAGCATTTGCATCGCGAAGAATTCGGAGAGAACCAAATGCTCGCGGGCGACGTCACGCGCTTTCCAGCTTTCCGGAAAATGAATCGCGCGAATCGCATCACGCTTTTCTCCATGAACAAGCTCGCCCGGCACTAGTGTTTCCAATGGCTCGTCGGAAATTTCATTCAACAGCCGGTAAATGATGCTGCGCAAGACCCGCTGTGAAATACCTTCTGTGGCAGGATAAATTGGGGTGATGCGCCGAAAGTGGATCGAGATCTCCTCGTCGTTCTCGATCACCTCGAATTCCGGATGATCCATGCAAATCCGTTTGCCGCGCAAACGCGGTTTGCCAAAGACGACGAGGCGCTGCCCCGTCGCGATCATCTTTTGCACGTAATGCAAGTTGAACCAGCGGCACACCAGAGGCTCGCTTAGAGCATTTGGCTTCGACTCTTGCAACGTTGCCTCGAAAATCTTCTTCCAACCGCCAAAACGGCGCAGTGAAGTTTTGGTCACTTCGCCGCAGAGACAAATCGGAAAATCGCTCTCTTCGCGTGGAAATTCCGGAAATTGATGCCGATCTTCGTGACGCCGCGGAAAATGGGTCAGCAAATCTTCCACGGTCTCGATCCTGAGACGACGCAACGCAAGTGAACGCGGTCGCGGGATCCAATCCAGTTCAACGAGCGGTTGTGAGATTTCCATTAGTCGATTGGCGCAGCTGTTCGCAGCGCCTGAATCTGCATGTCCAGTCGCGTTTCGCCCTCGTATTCATCTGCTCGAATGCGAAAAGCGATGTCCCATGGCGGCGGCGGTAAAGGCGCAGCATTAAAATAAACCGCCCGCTGGTGATAATTGCCCTGCCGCAGACGCAGAACGAGATGTTTGTCGTTGACGATGCGCGGCGTCGCAACCGACTCGATTTCGCGCGCGAAGAAAAGCGGGTGCGGATTTCCGTTGCCAAATGGTTGCAGCATCTCGTGCCAGCGGAGAAGATCGAAGTTGAGATCGGAGAAGGCCACCTCGTGATCGAGGCGCAAACATGGCTGCAAACATTCATCCGAGAGCAGCTCGCGCGCAACCCGACGAAACTCGGCGGCGAATACACCAATTTTCTCTTCGCGAATCGTTAGGCCGGCCGCCATTTCGTGCCCGCCGAACTTTTCCAACAATTCCGCGCAGCGATTCAACGCCTCAACCAAATTAAACCCTTCGATACTGCGGCCGCTCGCTTTTCCAATTCCGTTCGCCTCAATCCCGATCACGATCGATGGCCGATGATATTTGCGCGAAATTCGCGAGGCGGCAATTCCAAGCACGCCCGGATGCCAGCCGCGGGCACCAACGACGATTGCTGCATCTCGCGTTGAATCATACTCACGAGCGATTTGCTCTTCTGCCGCAAGGAAGACTTCCTTTTCCACACTCTGGCGCTCGCGGTTTTGTTTATCGAGAAAATCAGCAAGTGCAGCGGCTTCACTTTGATTTTTTGCGAGAAGAAGTTGCATTGATTTTTCCGCAGTGCTTAGTCGCCCCGCCGCGTTGAGTCGCGGCCCGAGCCGAAATCCAATATCCTCAGTCAAAATCGGCGGCCGGACTCTGCTAACCTCGATCAGTTTTCTCAAACCCGGCCTTGTCGATCTTGCAATTTCAATTGCTCCGTGTTGCACGAAAATCCTGTTTTCGCCTCGGAGAGGGACGATGTCGGCTACCGTGCCGAGCGCAACTAGGTCAAGTTGGGCTTTAAGATCAAATCCATCCAGCGGCCGAGTCTTCAGGAGTGCGTGACATACTTTGAAGACGATTCCAACGCTGCAAAGATAATCGGACGGCGAGTCGGGATTGATTTTTGGATTTACGACTGCGACGCAATCGGGCAGCGCCGATTTCGGTTCGTGATGATCCAGCACGATCACGTCCACGCCCCGTTGGCTGATCTCCGCAATCTCGCTAACCGACGAAGTGCCGCAATCGACCGCAATCAGTAACCGCGGCCGATGTTGCGCCAGGCAGCGCTCCATGCTTTCGCGGCTCAATCCATAACCTTCTTCCATCCGCAGTGGCAAAAATAAATCTGGGGCAGCACCATAGGCGCGCAATATTTCCGCCAACATCAGCCGCGGCCGCAGAAAAGTCTCAACCTCTTCCGCACTCGCGAAACCTTTGCGCATCAGCAGGCGCGCGATGCACTCCGACCCGCAGATTTCATTCCACGAAATCGGCCCGCCCTTAAGCTCCTCGGCCGGCGGTATGATCCATTGGCTTTCCACCGATCAGCTTAGTTGCGGAGAAGTTTCCTGACAAGACGCGGAGGCTCGGTCGCATTCGGTGCGCCCACGCTTTTTTTGCCCTCGACAGACGACCGCACCGATGAAAAAAGAGCCATGATGAAGATGAGATTTGTCTTTTCGATTGGCGCCGTCGCAGCAATCACCGCTAGCTGCCTCCAGGAAGCGTCCGGATTTCTTCAGTACTGGAAAAAATTGGGCCGGTGCCGTCCCATTAAATATTGCGAGGGCGAATCAGGCGTAATTTTATAAAAAAGAATTACGCGCGGTTATTCGGCTGTAAATTCCATCATGTCACCTCGAAGCTCGAAAACGAGACGCGTAAGCTGGGCCGCCCTTATTTGTGTCGTTGTCCTGCTGGTTTACGGAACTTCACCCTATTTTTCATTCTGGCGCTTCACGGTCGCGCTTCGGTCCGGAGATACCGCGGCGATCACTGCGCGGGTCGATTTTCCCGCCGTCCGCGAATCGCTAAAAAAGCAACTAATCGCGCGGTTTTCCCATGCGGGGACTGGTCACAAGCGATGGAATAGGCTCGGACCGACACTGATCGATGCGCTCGTCGATGCTTATGCTACTCCAGATGGCCTGGCGATGCTCATCGCTAATCCATCGGCCTTGAGGGATCTGCAGCTTCCGCAACAGGCGCCCACTGTTAAAGGTGTTAACTGGTCAAGGCTAAGATACGCATTCTTCACGAGTCCGCGCACCTTTGTGGTCGATCGGGAGGGAATCAAGCTCCGATTCCGTTTCATCGGGCTGCGCTGGCGGCTCAACGATCTCGACCTCGGCCTGGGCAAGCCCAAGAGTTAGCCTTCGCGGCACTGAGATAACATCAACGAAGTGATTTACTCGACTCCGAGCTCCGCCGCCAATCGTTGCGCATCGAAAGGCGCATAGACCTTGGCATCATTATCGAAGTAAACGAACACGTCGAGAGGTAGGGACGCCGCGCTGCGGCGTCCGCGGAGATCGCGGCGCGATGTCGCTATCAGCTTCGCGTCACTCGGTTGCTTGCCTTTTCGCCAATGCTCGATGCGCTCAGCCCACCGATCGAGCGCGCGATCGGTATAGCCGCTGACATACAATTCTTCCGCGCCATGTAGTCGAATGTAAATGAAATCGGCAGTGAGATCTTCAGTGTATGGCCATTTGCCAGCGCTGTCAGCAAAGACAAAAGCGATGTTATGCCTGCGCAAAAGCGCGAAGAACTCCGGCGTCATGAAACTCTCATGCCGAACTTCGATGGCATAACGGAGAGGACGGGAGATGTCGATCTTCGTCCAGGCGCGCGCTTTCAAGTTGTCATCATGGTTTGTCCCCAACTTCGCCGCTTCGCGAGTATTGCGCGGCAACAGATCGAAAAAATTGTTCAATCGTTCCTCGTTCCAGCCCAAATTCTGCGGTAATTGCCAGAGAATCGGTCCAAGTTTTTGGTGAAGAGCGAGAACGCCGGAGGCGAAAAAGTTGGCCAGTGGCGTTTCGACATCGCGCAGTTTTTTCATGTGCGTGATGAAACGCGCGCCCTTGACGCTGAAAATAAAATCGGCTGGCGTCTCCGAATACCAACGCTGATAACTCGATGGCCGTTGCAGCGAATAAAATGAGCCGTTGATCTCGACCGAATTCAGTGCACGGCTCGCGTATTCAAGTTCACGCCGGTGCGCAAAGCCTTTCGGATAAAACTTACCTCGCCACCTCGCGTAGCGCCAACCGGAAATGCCGATGCGAATTTCGTCGGGACGCCGCAGAGCGGTATCTCTACCTACACGAGCTCGAACTGGACCTCGCGTTTTTGAATGAGGTCGTGCTTTTCGCATAACTTTTGGAAGATCCCCAGCCCTTCTTTTTCCCTTTTCCCAAAGCGGAATCGCACGTTTTCCCGGTAATAGCGGGAACAAAAGTCGTGATCGAAATCTTTTTCCTCCGCAATCAAGCTGTCAATGTTTGCCAGGTTTTCATCGCGCAACGCCCGCAACCGATCCGCGATCAGCCTTACATCGATAACTTCTGGCCGAACCAGCCAAAGAGCATAGACGAACGGAAGATCCGCAAGCTTGTTCCATTGCTCGCCGAGGTCCCAAAATTGAAATTCGTTTGGGTGCTTTTGTCGAAAGCGAATCGCCTGATCGCCGATGAGCAGGCGGGCGCGCCGGGGAGTAATTGGAGATGTCGATGAACGGATGAAGCGCGGAGCTAAATTCAATTTCGCGAGCAGGCATCGCAGTAGATTGCCGGAAGTTTCCGCTGCGGGGTCGAGCTCAATTTCATCAATCCCGGAAATGTCCCCGGAATGGGCGACGACCACGCTGTAAACCGGGCCGGCCGACGAAATGGAAACATTATCCACGATTCGATAAATCGGGTTGCGCAGAAATTCGAAACTGGAGACGAGCGCAATATCGAGCTCACCGCTCGCAAGCCGTCTGCAGAGTGCCGATGGATGATCGAAGTCCACCTGACCTCGCCACCCTCGAATGAGCGGGCGGGCGTTGAGATATTTGACGCACCCGATCCGCAGCGATTTCCCGCTCGTCAGGCGCAAATTAATTCAGTTTCCGCTGCCGATGCGGGTTTCGCTCCGTTTCGCGCCGAAGGAGCTAGATGCCGGTAAAAGCTATCCCGCTGAACGGGTTCACGCCCAGCTTCCCGGATTGCATGTTCGAGCGCTGCGACGGTTTGCTGCTGCGGAGTGGTCGCACCCGCCATGTGGAAAATTTTTTCCTCGATGATCGTGCCGTGCAAATCGTCCACACCGTAACTGAGAGAAACCTGTGCGAGCGGCAACCCCATGCTCACCCAATAAGCCGTGAGATGGTCGATGTTATCGAGATAAATGCGGCTGACGGCTAGATTGCGGAGCTGCTCAAACGCGGACGCAGGTTTCACGTGCGCGAGGATAGTCGTCTGCGGTTCGAAAGCAAAAGGGACGAACCCGGTAAAACCGCCGGTTTCATCCTGCAATTCACGGAGGTGACGCAAATGATCGACGCGGTGAGCAAGGGTTTCGATATGTCCGTAAAGCATGGTGCACGTGCTGCGGCCGCCCATTCGATGCCAGGTTCGGTGGATGTCGAGCCATTCCTCGGCCGTTTCTTTTCCACGGCAAATCTCGTTGCGTACAACCGCATCAAAAATTTCGGCGCCGCCGCCCGTGATTGAGCCAAGGCCGCAATCACGTAAAAGCTCGAGCGTGTCCTGGATGGACATGCGAAAGATCCGCTTTGCGAGGTGCCGGACTTCAATCGCAGTGAATGCCTTGATGTGGAGATCGCGATCGAGCGCACGAAGGCCGCGCAGGAGGTTCAGATACCAATCCTTCTTCAGCGTCGGATGCAACCCGCCGACCATGTGTACTTCAGTTATTCCAAGGGGGAGCGCTTCCGCGACTGCACTGATGATCTCGTCAACAGCATATTCAAAGGCGTGGGCGTCCCTTTTCTTGGCGGCGAAGGCACAGAACTGGCAGGAGAGTACACAGATGTTGGAATAATTGATGTAACGGTTGTGGATGTAACTGGCGTAGTTTCCATTTTTTCGCTCGCGCACTACGTTGGCGATGATCCCGAGCGCGTTGAGATCGTTCGAGCGATACAGATTGAGAGCATCGGCCTCTGAAATTCTCCGGCAGGCCTCAACTTTTTCAGCGATCGGCCGAAGTTCTTTGGGAATAAGCAGGTAATTCATTCGCAGCCGAGGGTCAAAGTCTCGGGCAACCAAGAATGCACAGAGCGCTTCCAGCTTGCAACAAAAACCATGACGACGAATGTCGGAAAGGAGCAGATTTCCGCCACGTGCCAGATTGTCAGCAAATTCCGCTCGATGCACACGTCTAAGTGACCAATGTCTGGCAAAGATCGAGGAACCGTGGGAAGATCGGACGAGGACGCCGAGGACGTACGGCTGATGCAATTGGTGAGCGGGGGGGACACCAGCGCATTCGAGGAACTCGTTGACCGGCACCAAAGTCTTGTCGCTGGCACAGTTGCGCGCATGCTCGGGAGCAACTCAGATGTCGAAGATATTGCGCAGCAAGTCTTTATCCGTGTCTGGAAAAGTGCCCGCCGATATGTCCCGCGCGCCAAATTCACGACTTGGTTGCTGAAAATTACGCGCAACCTTGTTTTCAACGAGTTGCGCCGATCCAAGCGTCATGCGTTTGTTCCGCTCCAATCGGAGCCCGGCGCGGAGGAATTTCCTTTGAAGGATGAAAAGAATCAGGCTCCAGATGCATCGCTTCTGGAGACCGAACTCCAGCAAGCGATTGAAGACGCGATCATGCAACTTCCGGAGAGTCAGCGCATGGCCCTCATTTTGCGGCGCTATGAACAGCTTAGTTATGAGCAAATCGCCGAGATCCTCGATCTCTCTGTGCCCGCGATAAAAAGCGTTCTCTTCCGCGCGCGAACAGAACTGCGCTCACGCTTAAGCAGGTACCTTGCTTAGGCGAATGCCTCGCTTTCAGCCTCGTTCGTCCGGGTCAATCACGCGCCCCCGGACACGCCGTATTTGGGTGTGATGCGTGAGCACGTGCACGCGTCCGTCGCTTCCGCGAAAGAAGGCGCTCAAAATCCAACTGACGATGCTGATGACAATCGCGCCCCAGAATGCGCTGCCAAAAGTGTCAACGTGGAATCCGATAACGATGCTCGGCACGAAGAGCAGCATCAGACCGTTCACGATCAGAATAAAAACACCCAGCGTCAGCAAAATTAATGGCGCACTAAGGATCAAGAGGATGGGACGAAGAAATGCATTAAGGATCCCAAGCAGAAGCGCGGCACCGATCAACGCGGCGACGCTGTCGTAACGGATTCCGTGGATGATCGATGAGGCGACCATCACCGCAATCGTCGTAATCGCCCAGCGGAAAACGAAGTGTTTCATACGAAGAAGTTATCGGGATTCTATTGTAGCAAACGCGAGCGAGAAACTGCTTGCCAACCGCCCGACGCGCAGTAAACGGAGTGAAATCATCAACACCAATCAATCTGTGCCTAAAAAGAGCAAAATTGTCCAAACTAAAACTGGAGGACCGCCAGAAGCTGGCGGATCGCTCTCCGAAATGAAAATAAAAAAAACGTCGCCGCGCGGCGCATCAACGAGTCGAAAACCCGGCGGGCCCACCCGCCAGAAAGGTTCGACTACGGCGAAAGCAAAGCCCTCGATGCCTCCTGAAGCAGGGCAAACGGAAGAGCCGTTGGATGAACAAATTCGTATGCGCGCATACTTCATTTCGGAACGTCGGCGCCGATTTGCTCTGCCAGGCGACGCCGATTCGGACTGGCTCGAAGCCAAGCGGCAACTGCTTTCTGAATCACCCCGGCGGTGAGGCGAGCGGCCTTTAACCACTAATGAACACGAATAGACACGAATAATTGGGGAAATTGTTTTGTGAATTAGTGTTCATTCGTGTCCATTCGTGATTGATGCAGGAAAAAGCAGTTTTCGATCTTAAAGAAGCGTTGCGGGAACGGCTCGCGATCATTCACGACGAAGCGAGTCGTCGTGACGAAGAAGCACACATTGCCCGGCTACGCGTGATCTCGGAAAAAATCGACAAGCGCCCGATTGATCCGCGATTGTCCCACTATCTCCAGCGCCGAAGCTACGACAAAGCGCTCGAATTCCTGGAGGGACGGGCTCCGCCCCGTCCTTAAAAGCTTTCGGACGCTGTAGCGGCAGGCGTGTCGCCTGCAAAGCGGTTGGCTCCAGCGATTGGTTAGGCGCCATGTTGATGGCATATCCGGCAGATTCTAGCCTGAAAACGCGATAGCGTGAGTGCGGTTTCGGATGGCCACCCAGAGCGTCTGATCCTCGGTAGGGGTAACTGCCGAACGACGCAGGCTGATTTGGATAGGGTCTTCGTCTGTCTTAACGGTAACGTCGACTCTCGCTGCGCAGCTTGCTGATGCACCGTGAACGCCGTCACCGAACCGCACAGTGGTGCATTCGGCGTGGTCGGTTTCTAGAACGAAATGACGCTCAGTAGGTCCGGAACGTGACAAGGTGAGGACTCGACGCCACCGTCTCCCGTCAATTTTGACAGTAACAATGGTGCGAAGGGTCGCCGGCTTTTTGTGGTCTTGTTTGGACTTCCGCATAGGTTACCGGATGCAGGTGTGGAGAGGCCTAACGAGACGGAGCTGAGCCACCGCTGGCGGCGGCGAGCGCGGCAAACGTGGGGAACTGTTTCATAAATCAAACGTGGACTTCACAACGGCCAGCGGTTGGCTCCAGCGATTGGTTAGGTCTGGTTCGCAAAAACGGGATCATCGTGGCCGAACTGAAAACCTTTCGGGAAAAGCGTCGGATAAATGCGGCTGTTCTCCTGCTCAACTTCAGCTCGATGCTCTTTCGGAACGCGCAGCATCGGATAATAGAGAAAATCTCGAACGCGTTGCTGAACCGCAGGTGATTGGCGGTCGAGCACTTTCACATACGCATCGACCCCAACGGCTTCGCCGAGATTAAGCAAGCTACTGTAAATGATCTGCCCGTACGTGCGCGCGTTCGCATCGAGCGTTTTGAAAGCCAGCGAGAACTTGAAGAGGCGTGCCAGCGCCTCTTCATCCCTTTTGTAGATTCGCTCCATTTCAGGCTTCAAATCGAAGCCTGATTTTTTCGCGAACTCGGCCAGGCGATCAACGTCTGCATCGCCAACGGGACCAAAGGGCATGCCGTCGAGAACAGGACCGGGCGTCCGCTCGCCGCGGCAGCGCTGAGGGCGACTAATAGAACAGCTATGATGCGCGTCATGAGACCTAACGAGAAAGAGATAAGCCACGGCAGGGTGCCGTGGCAAACACACTGAACTTATATCGCAATGGGGCCATTGGCTTCATCGTCTGGTTAGGCTGGATCATATAACCTCAAACCGCAGTGAACGCATTTGCGCCCGAAAGTATTCGGCGACCACCAGTATCTCACTGTGAAATAGTTGCTGCACCTCGGGCAGCGGAATGTCCGAATACGGAAATATGCATAAGAAAACAATGCTACGAACAGGCCAACCGCCACAGGTATCGCGAACTTGGCGAAGACCGTGTGCTGGAGCGCAAGTGCAACCAAAGCCGTAAAAGGCAGGAGGGCAAGGAGACTGATCACACCCAGGCGATTCCAAAGGCGCAATCGCTTTAGATGTGCTGAATACTCAGACATGGGACGGGCCTAACGAGACGGAGCTGAGCCACCGCTGGCGAGGACGAGCGTCGAAAATCCGCTGAACGGTTTCATAAAATCAAGGCTGGTCGTCGCGCCGGCCAGCGGTTAGGTGCGGCGATTGGTTAGGTGCTTCGGCCTTTCGCGCAAGACGTTGAGCAACGAGAGGCCAAAAGCCGAAATGCTCAATTAGCGTGGGCATCCCCTTCACCTTCAATCAAGGCTTTCAGAACGCTCTCCAAGGCAACGTTTCCCTTCTGCGAGCCTGCTTCCCCATGCTCGAAATCGATCCATCCTTCGTTGAAGCCATCAAGCATCCGAATGCGTGGAGTGGGGTTTTTCATGCCCTGCGACTTGAAGAGATCCTCCCAGGATTCGCGGGGCACGGCCTCCATGCGTACCGGACGACCAAGGAGCTTCGCGAAAGTGCTGGCGATCTCGTTCGGCGTCACGCGTTGCGGTCCTTCGAGTTCAACAACGCGGCGACCGCTCCATCTTTCCTGAAGCAGCCCGGCTGCGACCCTCCCAACGTCCGCCGTGGCCACCATCGGCACCGGTTTGTCGAGCGGTTGCAGGAAGCTTGGGATCACGCCCGGCCCGCGCGCCGGAGCTACGTCCCAACGAGAGTTCTCCATGAACCAAGCCGGGCGCAGGAAAGTTATGGGCGTTGGCAATTCGCCGATGGCCCGCTCTATGATCGTGTGCTGGGTGAGCAGATTCGACTGGCTTGCCTGCGCCCCAATCGTGGAAAGATAAACGACTCGCGCCGGACGCGCCGTTTCCAGTGCGGAGCGCAGTGCCACTCCGATCGCCTGCGCCTCAGGAAACTCTGGGCACGGATCAAAGTTTGGCGGTACTAGCACAAAGACGCCTTCTGTCCCTTGGAACGCCGCGGCGAGGGAAACCGCATCCTCGATCGTGGCCAGCGCTACTTCACATCCGCGACCCGCCCATGCCTGCCCTTTGCCAGCATCGCGCACGACTGCACGGACCGGTTGTCCCGCAACGAGGAGAACGCGTCCGATCACGCCTCCGATTTGGCCAGCGATTCCGGTAATTGCATACATAGGTAATGTCATTGCTCGGTCAATGTGTTGTGCTTGAAACGACTACCCCTAACGAGACACAAGATCAGCGACCGCGCGAGTTACGAATGACATTCGCATAACAGTGAAAGCTGGGCACAAGGACAGCTCGCGGTTCGCTGCATCGCTTGGTTAGATCGTTTCGCTCGCCACAAAGATTTAAGCCTGCCCAAAAACGAGCGCAACAACAACCATGGAGACACCGGCAATCAGAGCGACCAGCCAAGCCTGAATCGCAATACGACGAGCGCAATACATGCAAGACTCTGTGTGTGCTATCGGTGCGGGTAACTCAGGATCGGTCTTGACTGCGCGATAGTGTGCGAGAATGGCGAACGGACCCCATGACTCCGCTCCGCGGGCGACCTGAACCAGGAGCGACACCACGCAACCCATGATTGTGAGAACGCAAACGAAGAAGACGATGGCAGCGCCAACAGTGACTATCTTTAGGAATAGCAGCACGAACGCGTTCACGATCTAACGAGAAAGAGATAAGCCACGGCAGGGTGTCGTGGCAAACACACTGAACTTATTTCGAAATGGGGCCGTTGGCTTCATCGATTGGTTAGGCGGTATTTGATTTCACTCCGACCTCTGCCTCACGAGATGCGTTCCCAAATCGCCACATACTCCAATGATTGGCCACCGGATACGAGCGGAGGCGTGGACAACAACAGCCGAGAGCCGTCGAACTTGAAATG
>WNFT01003394.1_pt1 | contig 16415 bp, 18 predicted proteins | sample 5400191 | NCBI WGS metagenome assembly WNFT01 (sample SAMN13153359, study PRJNA577476) | soil metagenome | isolation source: 80 cm saprolite under Madrone tree | place: USA:California | collected 2016-06-14 | reverse complement strand
CGTTTACATCGATGGGTTCAATCTCTACTATGGTGCGTTAAAGGGAACGCCATACAAATGGCTCGATTTGACTCGCCTTTGCCAAGCTCTCCTTCCCTCCGACACCATTCAAGAAATCAAGTATTTCACTGCAAGAGTGAGCGCCAGGCCAAGCAAGCCGACTTCGGCTCACGATCAAGGTCTGTACATTCGAGCGCTCCGGACACGTCCGAATCTCACGATCAAATACGGTCATTTCCTAACGCACACGGTCCCGATGTATCTGGCGACGGTCACTCCGTGCGCCAGAGCATTGACGCTGCCACGCGGTTGCCCCAAGCCGTGAAGTCTAAGGCCAGCAGCGCAGACGTTCCTATGCCGTCCCAGTTGAGCGCTCGGCTGCGCAAGCACCTTCAGACTCACGATGGGAAGACAGACCTGCTATTCGTCAACCGGCGTGACCGTCCATTCTCAGCCAACAAGCTACGGGAAAAAGTTCTGCACCCGCTGCTTGTGAAGTTGGGAATACCACGCGGCGGGTTCCATTCCATGCGTCACGGTGCAACCAGTGCCCTGCTCGCAGACGGTGCAACACCGGCCGTGGTGCAGAAGCAACTGCGACACAGTGACGCACGAATCACGCTAGGAATCTACGGTCACGTGATCGGTAGCCAGCAGCGCGATGCAGTTGAAAACCGTTCGGCACGGATTGAATAGTTCGCAGTCAATTAGTGTGGTTGCGAGTAGGTTCGGAGGGGCAAGCGCGATGTCAAACGCGATGGCGACCACTGCAAGAAACCGGTACGGACATTTGATTTACGTTGCCGGGGGTCTGCTACTCGGGTTCAGCATTGGAGTGGATGTAACCCGTAGGTTTCCGCGAGAGGCCTCTTGGTTTGGCTCACCCGCGTTCTACATCGCACTCGTTCTGGCTTTTGTTGCTGCATGGCAGCAAAAACGGCAGGGCGAGTAGACCGCAACTTGTTCAATTGGTGTCAAACGGTGAATTGGTGTCAAACTCAAAAACAAATGCAGTGACATGAAGGAGATTGGTAGGGGCGGTGGGGATCGAACCCTATACCCACTCAAGTCTCAGTGCTTTCAATGACTTGCACGGGAAGTGCAAGAATTCCTTTTATTGATTCAAAACGACTTGGCCCTACGCAAGCGCGTGATTGTCGCCGTGTGTCGCCTCGCAAAACTTATAAGTCGCTACATGATAAGAACATGCTGAAAGTGGGACGTGGGGTACAAACCCACTGGCCCAGGTATTTCAATGGCTTACGGAGAAGGGCTGCCTCGTTAGCAGAAGGGAGAGTGAACCATTTGTAGAACTTGCTTACTCGTTCTCGTGGTCGGGAGAGCCAGACAAACAAGCGCAATGATCTAGTCACTTGAAAAGATCGAGCGCGCTAACACAGCACAAGTCAGGCGAGTTCGAAGCCGCGTAGCCGCGCCGCCTTGTGGTCGAATGTCAGGGTGCAAGAGCAACCTGCTTTGACGCCAAGCGCAGCGATGACAGAGTCGGCGAACGAGCCCTGCCCCTCCTTGAGTGCGATCATGGCGGTGAATACTTCCTGCTCGTTTTCTATAACAAGCACGTCCGTCTGAAGCATACGCTCGACAGCCGCGGCAATTTTATGCGCTGGTAACCCGTAGGCGCGGTCCAGAACCCAAACAGTCTCGACCATCGCCACAATGCCGACAAAACCGGGAGTTTCCTCGGTAAGTCGCCGCTCGATGATCTCGGTTGCCTTTGGCGACTGAAGCAGGTCGTCTTGGGTAAGATAACGGACGAGGATGTTGGTGTCGCGCCCGATCATCGACGCCCGGTGGGCTTCGCGACGCGGGCGGCACCTTCACCAGCAGCCTCGGTCATCTCCGCGATCGTCACCGGCCGCCGACGCCGGGATTTGATGATGCCCCGTAAAGACGATGCAGAGAGTTTCGGCAGGAGGACCACACTGCCGTCGGGATGCACGAAAAACTTGACCCGGTCTCCCGGTTTCAACCCCAGATGCTCACGAATGGCCTTCGGGATCGTCGCCTGACCTTTGACAGTGATCGCAGACTCCACAGGGGTCTCCATTACAACTATGCAAATGTAATACCATAGCTCACACCTGACGTCAAGGAGGAGACGTCCTCCGCCCGAATAAACTCACTTGGCAATGTCTGGTCAGCGGGGTCACTTGCCCGTCTATCCGGAACCGATGTGGCCCTTGCTCCAAACTGGCGCGTACGAGCGGAATTAGCTTAGGCCAGCGGTTGCCACTTCGAGGAACGATGCGAGCTTCGCGGTTGACTTGAACTGTGGAATCGGATCGAGTTCCTTGAACGCACTCGTGAACGCATTGGAGAGACTCCATGTTGTCCTTGGGGCGAATTCCTCGATCTGCGGATTGAAGTACAGGTCATGGACGCGGCGGGCCAAGTGCTTGGGGACATCTAACTGGCCCTCCACAAAGGCCCGGTAGATCACCAACTTCGCGGATTCTTCCGGAAGGCGTGTTCTCTTCCAGACCTCGACCTGTTTCCTCATCGGCTCGAAGCTCCGCTGCATGCGGTCAACTCCGACCGAGAGGATGTCCACAAGGCTGAGGTGCTTGGTGTGCTTTGCGAGCACCGCTGTGAACGCGCCTGCGACAATGTTTCTGAGCTTGGAGTCTTAGGACGTTAGGTAACGCGGCCGCAGCGTGAGATTTGGAATCCGCACAATTGTCGGCAAACTGGAAAGTGGGTAAAAAGTGGAATTACTTCAGGATTGCCCGTGATTGGACAATCACCGTAACTTCTGACGGGTAACGCTCCGAGTGGTCTGCTCGAAGGCGACCAAATTACAGGGTATTCGAGAGACCTGAAGTGCAGAGCAATATCGTCCAAGACCCGCTCATAGCAGCACCGCTATTCTCTGAGTTGCAGTTGGGGAAAGGAAGTGCATTGCATGGGCAAACAAAGTTCCGCTCAAGGTCTGGATTGCGACTTGGAGATTTTTCAGGATGATTTGCGGAAGGCATCAGAGCTTGTCGTTCGTTTATACGGACGGCTGCACCGGGCGCGAATTACTCCCGCTAAAACTCGCATTGAGATTGCCTCATTGTTTAACGAATCTCTCCCAAAGGAATCTCAGCCGATGGCATCCATCTTGCGCGAAGTGGAGGACAAGATTTTTGCGAATTCCACTCTCTATCTAAGCCCCCGTTTCCTCGGGTATATCAACTCAGGCGGAAACCAGGCGGCCGTTCTCGGAGAGCTTTTGGCATCTGCTGTGAACCAGATCTGCGCCATGTGGCACTTTTCTCCGGCGGCTTCGGAGGTGGAACGGCGGGTGATCCGATGGATTGCGCAGTTCATCGGTTACCCTTCCGAAGCAGGAGGATGTCTTTTGAGCGGGGGATCAGCAGGCAATTTTGTGGGACTCGCCGTCGCCCGCAAGCAGAAGGCGCAGTTTGATGCAGCCTCACTAGGGATGCGAGGAGGGCCTCCGGTAACGGTGTACGTCTCGCAAGAGGGGCATGCGTCCTTGGAAAAAGGCATGGTGCTCCTCGGGATGGGACGCAACCAGTTGCGCAAAATCGCTCTTCGGGACGACTTCACAATTGATCTCGAGGCGCTTGAGAACCAGATAACCGAAGACCGGAAAAACGGATATCGCCCTATTTGCGTGGTGGGAAATGCCGGCACGACCAATACCGGGGCCGTGGATCCGCTGGATGCGCTGGCGGAGTTTTGCCAGAAGAAGGACTTGTGGTTCCACGTGGACGCGGCTTATGGAGGGCCTGCGACGGGGACCGCAGCCGCCGGAAAACTCTTCCGGGGATTGGACCAAGCCGATTCGGTCGTAGTCAATCCGCACAAGTGGCTGTACGTGCCGGCGGAGGCCGCGTGCATTTTGGTCCGGGAACCGAGAGCGCTCCGACACACCTTCCAGGTCGTGGCGGACTATCTGCGGGAAGAGAGCGACGCGGGGGCCGACGCTCCGCTCGATTTCAAGGATTACAGTCCCCAGCTTCACAGGAACTTCCGTGCGCTGAAGGTGTGGATGACGTTCAAGGCGTACGGCACTACGAAACTGCGCGCGGCCATTGAGAGCAATATCGAAGTCATGCGTTATCTGGCGGACCGGATCGACGAATCGCAGGACTTCATCCGGCTCGCACCGGTCCCGCTGTCGGTGGTGTGTTTCCAGTACCGCACCCCGGACATTTCCATTCATGGAGATCAGAGCTATCTAGACGACTTGAACAGCCGGCTGCTGGACGCCTTGGAGAAAGACGGGCGGGTATTTCTGTCGGGTACCAAGATTCATGGAAAGAGAGTACTTCGCGCGTGCAGCGTGAATCACCGTTTGCGCCGGGAGGATGTGGATTTTCTGCTGGATGTAATTCGGCAACTCGGACGTTCCATGACAGGGTTAGGAGGCGCACTCGCGGGCTAGTGCGTGGGAACGCCAGCAGTGTATTCTCCAGGCGTAACACCGAGTGTGGTCTTGAAGCAGCGGTTCAAATGACTCTGATCGCAGAAGCCGGTGCGGTACGCGACCTCGGAAATTGCTGCACCCGACCTCAAGAGCCTGCGCGCTCTATGTATCCGCACGTTTGTCTGATATTGGTGCGGTGGCATTCCCACGTGCTTGTGAAACACTCGCACCAGATAGTAAGGGCTCAGGCCGGCAACATCAGCCAGTGAGTGAACCGAGACGTTCTGCTCAGGGTGGGCCTCAAGCCAGTCTTTGACTCGCCGGACCGCCACATGTTCCCGCCCGGCATCGCGAAGGGAGTGCCCGGGCACGAGGTGATCCGTGACCAAACGCGCCACAACAGACAATAGCAACGATTCATTCTGCAACAACGAATTTGACTCCGCCAGACTCGCAAAAACCTGAGCCAGCCGCGTGGCTAAGGTCGTGTCCCTTACCAATGGGAATTTGAATCGTACGTCGAATGGCCATTGCCAGTCGAGACTCTGGAGAAGCGTGATAATTAGATGGGTTTCAATGTACAGGTTTCGATAGATCCAGCCATGTCTAGATGTAGCGTGACCCGTGTGCAACTCGCCGGGTGCTATAAGATTGCATGTGCCAGGCGCCGCATCACGAAGCTCACGCCGACAATCAAATGCACCTCGGCCTCCGTAATTCAGACTAACGGCGTAGAAGTCATGCATGTGTGGGGCAAACGAATGCGCGACCCACTGAGCACTCAGGACTTCAAGACCGTCCAATCCGAAAACCCTGGAATATTGGGCGACGTCCCCTGTCTTCATTTCTGGGAAGGATAGCATTGCATTGCCCCCCTCCGTGCAACCATGCGCTTCTCGCTAAGACAGAGAGCATAGATGCCCGCTGGTGCTTCCATTTGCAACAGAACGCATGACTCGGCGATGTTCCGAGCGAGTCGGCTACGCGGAACTTATCCAGAAATGGCGTTGTCGGAGACGCACCCAGACGGATGAGACGAGGTTGGGAAGCAGCTTGAATGAGCTGCCTCCCTTCCTGCTTCTCACGACGACTGCCCGGCCTTGATACGGTCAATTGCGTGAGGCTGTGGCCACTTCGATGAATGATGCCAGCTTCGCGGTTGCTCTGAACTGCGGGATCGGGTCAAGCTCTTTGAATGCGCTCGTGAAGGCATTGGAGAGACTCCATGTCGTCCTCGGAGCGAATTCTTCGACCTGTGGATTGAAATAAAGATCATGAACGCGGCGGGCGAGATGTTTGGGAACATCCAACTCGCTCTCGACGAAGGCGCGGTAGATGACCAGTTTTGCGGCTTCGTCTGGAATCCGCGTTGCTTTCCAAGCCTCGACCTGCTTCTTCATCGGTTCGAAGTTCCGCTGAATCCGATCTACTCCGATCGAGAACACATCGACGAGGCTGAGGTGTTTGGTGTGCTTCGCCAGCACCGGAGTGAATACGCGTAAGACGGTTAAAAGGGTGTGCAATGTTGAAGTGTCCTAGTTCAGTCAACTTCGCTCCCGCACAGTCGAAAATCATCCTTTCCCACCGGCGGCGGGCTCGGCATGTGTCGGGCAGGGTTCCGAATGATTGTGGCCCACACGAAACAATGCCGAACCGGCAGACCAGTGTTCCCCAGAGGGCTCGCGGTTGTTCGATCACACTCGGGTACCGGGCGCCCGGTGACTTTGACGTTGGGCGAGCTTGCCTGAGATTGAGGACCGCAGCGAGGAGTCGAACCCCTCGGTTCTCGGAACAATCACTGCTTGACAAACGGCAAATCTATTAATATGCGAGCCTGACATATCGCCCGCCGGAATGGAGGGTCCCCCCGTGCGGCTGTGCTACGCAAAAACCTCATCCGCAGTGTAAGTCATGAAAAAATCTGGACTTGGATTCCTTCCTCCCCGGACTTTTTCCACGCGTGATCTCGGTCCATCTGGACCTGCCAGAGCCCAGCCACCTGTAGAATCGAAGGTCTATGACTCGCCATCGGTCCTTCTCTCATCCATTTTCTCTCGACGGGCGTCCGGCTCTCAGCGGAAATCGTCCGGGTGGGTCGAGTGGCGTTCCGATCACACACTTCGTCATGGCGAATCTTTTTTCCAAAGGCGCCTCAGTCCTCGTCAAAATCCGCACGAAAACAGAATTTTTCCATTGCCACGCAACTGTCGCGCATTCAAGTCGGCATGGAATGGGAGTGATGTGTGGCGACATTAGCCCGCCATTTTGTGCTACAAGGATGGCTGTTAGCGACGATGCAAGAACCGACGGAGACATGAGCCGGGAGGAGCGGGATGGAGTTTCTTTACGAGGCGATTGTTATGGGTTTCCTCACCAGGGGCAATCGCTTCTGCTGTCCGCAGTACTCGATTAAGGCCGATAGCGGGAAGGGAGACTGGCGCTGTCCCGATTTTGTCGTGCTCGACTTCGAGACACCGCAAGTGATTATCGCGGAAGTTACCACAGCGGCGGACATGCGGCCCTTTGTGGCTAAGGCCAAAGAACTTCACGACCACGGCAGACAGAGAATCCGAAAGGAATTGATGGACAATGCAAAATCGACGATCCCGAACATAGCCGAGTGGCCGATAGAGATTCAATTGTTCGTCCGCGAAGACCGCAAGGCCGATCTCGAAAACCGCATTGACAAACTACAGTTTCAAGTTGAAGTCATCACCTTAGAACGAGCGTTCGAGCGTTGGAAAGTATCCGCCAAATAAAAACGCGGCCTCCGTTGCCGAGAACCGCTCCTTGCATCTTCCTGAATTGGTATTTTTCCGCTGTCAGCGCGAGTCATCTATGACTATTCCAGCTCGCACCGCGGTTTTGTAAAGTTCTCCGGCTTTGATGTCGGCGGCATCAATCCTGCGGCGAGAGCACGCGGAGAATTTGAGACAGCCTCATTCCGAACTCGTGCCTGATTCGACTAGAAGCCGACTGTACAGGAAGTGGCAGGGAGAGGAACCCCTCCTCGTGACGAACCTCGCCCTGCTCAAAATTCCGGAAAGCGGACGTGCCTCAGTCCAATGGATAGCGAAGGCTAAGGGAAACTTTCCGTGTGAAAACGTGAGGTCCGCTACAGCTATGCAATGCCGAGGAGCTTCTTTTTAGGCTTGCGGTTTAAGCAGGTTTTCTATCGGCGGGTAAGAAGCGGGTGTAAGTTGCTTGCACAGGTGTGGTTGTTTCTTGGTTTGAATCGCTTGCGCCATCGTCTCGACAGCCACGCCCGCAGTTGGCGGCAGAAAAATGGATGCCGTCAACAAACCCGTCCGAATCCATTCCTGTCCGGCTCTGGGGCTGGCGTCGCAACCAGTGTATGGCAATGTAGACCATCTTTCCCGCTCTTCACCGCTTAGTGTTTCTTCAAACGCCCTCCGCGCGCCCATAGCCATATTGTCATTTTGCCCGGCCACCAAACTCACGGGTGTCATGCGCGAGGTTTTTAGTTTCAGCCATGAAGTTACCGTGTCATAGCCGCTTTGCTCGGTCAGATTCCCTCGCAGGGTCGTGGTTTGAATGTTTTCTGGCTTCGTCGATTCCATACCTGCTGCGCGCTGCTTAAAAACAGGATTGGTTGAGGGGCCCAGAATGTACAAGACGAGACCACCTTTTGGCAGCAACGCACCGAACTGCCGCCCCTGAATCCTCCCGACTTCTTCCTGATCTACGGTGACACAAAAAGCGGGCTTGCTCATTCTTTGCGGCTCCGCAAGATAGTCGTCTTCACGGTTCAAGATCGCCCATCCAATCCCGCGAGCCATCGCTTCGCGTGGCACTTGTCTTAGAGTGGTTCCTACGGGGTGACAGACTATCGCGTCAGGCCGGGAATCGGGAGAGGAGGATTGGATCACATTTAGAAGCTGCTGGCTTTGCGTAATCGCGTCATTCTCAGCGTAGAGTATCTGTACGTGGGCACCTAGACGACGCGCAGCCTCGCTTGCAGCTGCAGCTTGGTCCTGCTGGTAGGCGTTTTCCGCCATAATGAGAGAAATGAGGGAATTCATCTGATCTCCCGGCGGATTATAGCGCGGACGTATAACGCGCACACCGGACAACTGCCATTCACCTGCTTGCCGGCCTCCACCTCCTCTTAGCAATGGGCCAACGGGATGGGCTCTTGTCTCTGGTCCAGGGCTGGGCGGTAACCAATTCGCTGGAGCACTACCCGTCGTTACAGACGATGCTGGAACACCATTGCCGTGACCGTAATCCAAGTGCCCCCATGAACTGGCTGTCAAGGCTGAAGGGAAATAAGGCGCGCATCCCGGAGGTTAAGTGGGAGGACTCGAAGTGATTCTCGTGACGGGAGCGGATCTACCGTAATCCGCGAGTTCGCCCGACAGAGGACGCCAGTGAGCGCGCTGGTCAGGACTCGCGCGAGGGCGCGCCGCAAGAGACTTCTGCGAATCGCCTGGGACTCGAATCGCGCCGAAGGAGTTTACGGGCACGGTTTGTAGAACGGTGAGCAATCGAACAGGTCATGCGGCATCAACATGAATCCCGTCCACATGACGTGCGCCGTTCCAATCCAATTCCCAAAGGCATTGTAAGCTCCATCTTCATCCCGTGGCTGGTGGTGGAGTGAACCCTTGTACCAAAGCACGATATCGGTGTTTGCGACCAAGGGATTGGGGGCAACATAAGTTGGAAGATTCTTGGCGGCGAATTGGCCTGGATTGTAAGGCGTTACCCAAAACTCGTTGTGTGTAAACGGTTCGTAATGCTGCGTAAGTCCTCCTCCTGTAACCAATGGCATCAGACGGTATCCCGAGGAATGACTTTGGGCATTCTTGAAAACAGGGTTTGTGACTTCCAAAGCGTCGTGCGTCCGCGCTCCCCACACCATGCCCTGTGCCGTGGCAAGAGGAGTGGCGGTATCGGTCGCCGTGCCCGCAATATTGTTGGGATCTTCCAGATGCTGCAGGCGGGAGACGGAGTTCGTGACGCCATCCAGATCGATGTCAATCCGCCAAAGCGCATTGTGAACATGCGTGACGAGTTCAGACCGTGGGAGGTTCTGGCCGGTAGCGCCCATTCGTCCCATCACAACTCCGTCATCACGGAAGGTGTATTCCTGAATGTAACGGTAATTGTAAGCATCAATCGCACCCCAAAGGACCAGCTCTTCTCCGCGCCGCACCCCACCAGAATCCTTCCACATGAGACCCCGGTCGTGAACTTCCTTGCAGACATGCGGACTGATTGGCCCTCCTCCTTGGCAGGAGGGGCAATCTGCTGCTGAAACAGACGTGAGCTTGAAATTAAAATAGCTCAGGTCGTAGAAGCGTGGATTCCCTGGGTGATAGGGCACAAAATAGTCGGAGACACGCATATCCCACAGGACACGGAAAAACGGCCCACCCGGCGACTTGCGGAAATACACAGGACCAATGACCAGACCGTTCGGATTCGCGATGCTATTGTTTCCGGCCACTTCGCGCCAGCAAATGAGCCATGTCGTCTGCACGGGTCCGATTGTCGGAAAATTCTGCATGATCGCGTTTGGACAATAGAGGTAGAAGCGATCGAGACTGACCGCCGTAGTGTGAGGGACCTGCCCGCCCGCGATGGATGCCGACGCCAAACCGAAAGCAATTGCGAGGATGCAGTTCCGCAAAGAACGAATGCCGTTCATGGGTGTTCTCCCTTCTCGCGGCCTTGCCTGCTCTCGACCGTGACCGTGCGCTTGGTCAAATCCACGTGTGCGCGTACAGGAAGGTAGCCTTCCTCCGTTCGAAAGATGAGATCGAGACATCGATTGGTACTGCACGGGTCGCGTGGATTTGTGCTTCGTAGCGGCAAAGCTTGTGCGGCGAAGGGAATGCGCGCATCGCTGCCGGACTCCAGAAGATTGAAGCGTTCCAGATTTTCGCCGACGGTGCGCCGGACGTCCGGATTGGCCTTGGCGAGAGCCAGCGCGTCCTCTGCATCTTCGCGGGAGAACGGAACGTCATCCTCTTTGATCTCCCGGACCTCCAAGACGCGGATTTCGTCGAGCGCGAGCAAGACGTGCGCCGCTTTATTTGTTTTGGGATTGAACACCGCCACGCTCACCCGGCGCGAGGGGCGTTTCTCCGTGGTACCCGCGAGAAAGGCTTCCGCTTCCGCTTTGTCCGTTTCGGGATCGGCGATCAAGATCCGTGGTTTCTCCTCGCCGACGATCTCCCGAACGCGCTTGTCCGACAGGACTGCTCGTTCGATCATCAACCGCTCCTCGGCGGTCAAGGCTACTGGCTTCGACTTTGCGGAACTTTCCTGCGGCGAACGCGGATGGCTTGCGAGGGCAAGACTGGACGTGAAAATAAGGGTGACGGTGAGAAAGACCCGCGGGATATGAGGTCGCTTCATGGACGTTCCTCCCGACGTGAATGGATTCGCAAAGATAGTGACGCAAGACAGGGAAACATATCAATGATTCCCCAGGAGCCCGACCTCTTTGACCTCAAGGCTCTCGCCGAACAGGATTCCGTTTGTGAAGAAAACCGCTTGTTCCCCGGCCGCACTTCGTCAGATACCGCACGCTCAACGGTGACAGCCAACTTGAAGGCTGTAATCCGTTCGGAAGCGACAGTGCTAGTGCGGGTGGAAGAATTGCTCCGGTTGGTATCTGTGGCGAAGATGCAGCAGCGCGCGATAGCTAGGGCAGCACATTCAGTCACACGTCCGAACGTATTGGACGAATCGAAACCTAGACAATCAGAACTGCTAGTCCACTTTCTTGGCTCCGGGTCTATTCTTGTTAGAGGTACATACTCAGGACGGTCCTATTTCTTTTCTTCAGAACGTCCTGACCAGGCGCTAGGCTCAAGAGATGCCCAGGTCCTAACCAAAACTGGCCTGTTTCAGCTTGCCTACTAGTAATGTTCCGATCTCGCTGGCCGACGGCTGGCAAAAGGGATTTAGTCGAATCCTCTATTAGAATCCGACCACAAATCGCGAATTCGGTTTTTCAAGATCGTCTCTCCAACCATTCACTCGGTTCTGTGAGCGAAGCGGCTTCGAGCTAAAGGGAGCATGGTTCTTCCTCGCCAAGTGGTTCGCCAAATCTCCGCAAGACCCCTGAATCTCATTCCCGTAACGATGTTACGGGCCTCTCCACATTCTATTCATTTCAAACGCATTTTGAATTTTGGCGAAGGACAAGCTTAGGGAGGCGTCTTTGCTTGGAGTTTTCTGCCGGTTTGAAATTCCCTGTTGTTGACGAGCCTTGCAACGAAACCGACTTCGCGTTCACTACTACACGACGCCCTCTCCACTGGTCGGAACGGAGGTACCATCGTGAAAAACCAGTTTACCCGTCGGCAGTTTCTCGCTACCGCAGGTGCGGCGGCTTCAGTCACCTTGCTCAGTGAACCGCTCTTTGACGGCGCGTCGGCGCTAGCCGCGGTGCCCCTAGTGCGCCGCGACGTCGGCCGGATGGACGCCAGCGATCCCATCTTGCTGGCCTATCGCAAAGCCATCAAGGCCATGCAAGCCCTGCCCAACACCAATCCCCTCAGCTGGGCCTATCAAGCCGCCATTCACTGGACCACCTTGCCGGGGCCGCCTCTCACCGCCTGGGACAGTTGTGAGCACGGCACTCCGTTCTTCTGGTCCTGGCACCGCATGTATCTCTACTGGTTCGAACGCATCATTCGCAAGATGTGCAAAGAGCCCTGCTGGGCGCTTCCCTACTGGGATTGGGCTCCTGGCACTGAGCTGCAGCTTCCCGCGCCGTTCCGCGATCCGGCCAGCGAACTCTACACCGTGAATCGGAATCCAGCGATGAATACTGGCGCCGGTTCACTCAATCCCCTTGCCATTGACATCGGCCCGGCCTTCAGCAACACCAACTTCCTCACGGCCAACAGCCTCATCCAGGGCCCGCACGGCAGCGTGCATGTCGAAGTAGGCGGCTGGATGGGCTCGGTGCCAACCGCAGCGCAGGATCCCATCTTCTACCTCCATCATTCGAACGTCGACCGCCAATGGAATCTCTGGCTGGCGCAAGGCGGTGGCCGCACCGATCCGCTGACGAATGCTACGTGGAAAAACAAGCAGTACACCTTCTTCGACCAGAACGGCGCACAAGTGAAAATGAGCGCTTGCCAGATTCTGCGCGCGGCGCAGCAGCTCAACTACGTCTATGAATGCGAGCCGCCACAAGTCAAAGAGTACTGCCTGCGCTTTCCCCCACCGTGGTGGATCTTCGAGCAGGAGGTACTCTTCCGCCTGCCGAGTCCTCCCGTCGAGCTCAAAGCCGAGCCCGTCAGCTTCCCGATTGAGCTCAAAGAAATCCGCCAGCGCATCGCTCTCCTTGTGGAAAGCAAGACGGACACCCTCTTCCTCGAGCTCGATGACGTCGAAGCAGAAAAGCAGCCCGGCGTCGCCTGGGCTGTATATGTAGGTCTGCCACCCGGCTCCGAACCCGACAGCAAGAGCCCGTACTATGTCGGATCGCTGTCCCTCTTCGGAGTGGGCATCCGCAGCGAAGCGCCTCACGGTTTCAAGCCTGCACGCTTCCTCTATCCGCTGAACCGCGCTCTGCAAGCCGCCATGAAAGAAAACGAAGAGCGCCTCACGGTGACCTTTGTTCCCCTCGGCATCTTGATCGACGGCAAACCCTCGCGCCCAGACGTGAAGTTTCCCGTACACATCGGCAAAACCGCCATCCTCGTCGAGCATCAAAAAGAACAAAAACAGCTTCCAAAAGAGCAAGAACCCAAGTCCTAGGTAGCAGGGTTCAGATTCTTGTCTGCTGTTTGAGTTCATGCTACTCAGCAATTCCACAAAACGCATTGCCGGATTCTGCTTGTTCTCCGGACGACACACTGCATTCGCAGGACGCTTACGGCAAAAGTGAGAGTGGTCCATTTACAGAGCATGCTTACGTGAGCTGAAATTCACGCGCGAAAGAGGAGTCGCACGCGCTGTTTAGCTGGTTGTCCAAGTAGGCTAGCGGACCCTGTGCGCGCGCCGGTTCTGTGGCGGAATGCGGTCGTGCTCCAACGACTGACTGAGCGCAAGGAATGGAAGTTCTTCGGTGTCCTGCCGGCGGCGTTCGCCATCGCGATGGGCGTGCTCGTCGGCGTCGTGCAACGCGGCGATGCTCTCGCGTTCGCCAAAACTCCGACCGCCTTTAGAATCAACAGAATAGCTTGCTGTCCCGGGCCAAAAACTTCATCGGAGAAGAAGCCATGTCGTTAAGCTTGGCTGCTGTAACATTGTTACGGAAATCATTTTGGCGAGGGACAGGCACGGTCAGGTGAGTCACGACTTCACATTTGCCACAAGTTTCCTGTCTTTCGGAGTCGCGTTTTTACTTGCTTTGTTGACAGCGACATTTTCAGAGCGTCTGCGCAACTTCTTCATATTGATCGTGATCGTGTGTGGTGCCGGATTTCTCTACACAGGCTATCGATGTTGGAAGGAGAAGGGAAAAGTTCCCGACGTCATTGCCAAAATCAGAAGTCGCAAGACAGAGCCACAAACACCGCCAGAACCCTAGGCCCCTGTGTTGACAGCTGACCGAGTACGAGAAGTACCTTTAAGATTGCCCTCGTGCGCTACATTCTCGATACAAATATATGGGCCGACTTGAGTCGAAAAAGGCTCTCCTGCGACGATTTACGGGGGAAGCCTGGAATTCACGTAGCGTTGGCACCTTTGGCGATCATCGAACTTGTTGGAGGAATCGTTCGCGGAGGGGAGTTTCGGTTTGCTGGCAACAAAGCAATGGTGGAATGTATGGCTCAGGGCCAACCTGAGGTCCTGGAGCTTCCAAGGATCTTCATTAACAAACTTATTTGGAATCTCCCTTCTGGTATCTCAGAAGTCCGACCGGAGCACTACATTCTCTTAATGAATTTAATTGTCCAGTCGAGTACCCTCGCTAAATTTCTCGCAAAAGCCGAGGCTTCTGGCAGCGCGTGGAAGAGAATGACAGACCTCTACTCCATTCACGAGTCAGTGCTGAACAAGGAGCTAGGTTCCCTGAGAATACTGGCAGAGCAGGCAAGTCTAAAATCAATTCCTGTCCACATTACGAGGCTCTATCAATTGGGCGGGCTTCGACCGGACCCGGAATTCCTCGCGTCGAAATTCTCCGCAGCCATAGAATTCCTGGTGTCGTCGATTGCTCAGGTGAGGAACGGTGCTAAGCCGTTGAAGAACAACCGTGGTCTGTATGTCGATTCACAGTTTTTCTGGTACCTAGGCGACCCCGACCTGACTATCGTCAGCAAGGAAAATTTCTCTTCAGAGATAAAGGCGTCGCCCCAAGTCGCACGGATTATCTCTCTGGATGCGTACTTACAGCTTTAGCGTCCAAACCTGTACCGCTGTCCTACGTGGCGCTTTCTCGTACTCCCCACCACCAAATCCATACAAGTGAACAAATCGCGGCTCGTCACATACCGATCAAGTCGCGTCAAAATTTTCTAGTCCGACAGTTTCGGTACAAAAACTGTCCTTTCGTATCGGAGCCTTTGAAACGGTTTGCTGTGACCCTTGATAAATAGTTGTGCGTCATGGAAGTCGGCCGATGTCGGCGCCCTGCGGCGCAACCGTACCGAACCCAGATTTGTGCTAAGATGCCGGCTCTTCGGCGCCAAGAGCGGCTGATAGATCTAGGGGGTGGCGTGAATGGTCGTCGTCGACACAGATGAGGATCGCGCTCTCCTCCGTTCCTCCCGAACAGGTTTGGGACTACTCAACGCCATGTTCGCCGAGATCTACTGTGCCGAACTTGCGAACCGAAGCGACTGGTTCCACAAAGTATCGATTACGACAACGGCCGTACTATCCACGGCAGCAGCAGCGTCGCTGCTACAGGTCACAGCTCCAAGAGCTGCCCCATACTTCGCGGTTGCATCGGCCGTTGTGTCGACGGTGGGAAGCGTGTTCGCCTGGAGCAGTCGGACGCTCGTGCTCGTCAAGGCCAGTCGCGCCTATGGCGACCTGGTTGTTGAGTGGACCGAGGCGTGGGAATCCTTTCGCACGACGAGGACCGCCGATTCGGCTCGCGTCGGGATCCTGGAGCGTCGGAGCAACGAGATCGCCGAAAGTGTTGCGCCCGTTCGCATGAAAACTCGGCTAGGCCGGAAACTGCAGAGGCGCGTTAGAACAAAAGTGGGCCTGATTTAGGAGGAGAGACGTGGAGCCAACGAAGCCACAGCCGTCACAGCCAGAACCACCGATGCCACAGCCGAATCCACCGGGACCGATCGAACCCCCTGATCGGTGGTAGCCCGTCACTGGGCTTCGTACGCTCTAGGTGGATGCTATTCGGACGCTAGCGCCTGCGGAGTGAACAGGAAGACCTTGAACACCAGCGCCGCCTCCTCGAAGCGGTGCGGGCTATTGCCAGCGTTGCGGTAAGGCTACTGGTTCATTGCTGAGGAGAACTGGTCCCGAACGCTGTTCGTTAACTCGCAATACGGGATTGTGGGAAATGGCACGTCTGCTAGCTACCTTAGACAGACCATTATCAACTGTTGCCAACTTGTTGCCAGAATGGGGCATTATACGGGTGTCCAAAGAACCTCAAAGGGTTTCTAAGGGACATTGGAAAAATCAGTAAGTGGCAATAAGCCGCCAGGACGAAGCCCGGACTCTTCCGCAGCCTCCTCAACGCGTACCGAAGGTCCCACCAAAGTGTTCCCATCCTACTCTCGATGCGATTATTCTGGCGTCCCGGCCCGCACACTGCTAGTTCGATCTAAGCGCCTTCCCTTGTGACGAAGCACGGCGTATGGCAGACTGACTCAACGCCGCCTCTCAAGAACTGCCGTGTACCCGCCGTGTACCTCACTTGGGCGAATTCGATGTTTTTGTAGTTTCTGCCGTTTAGTAGAATCAGTAAGTTCAGACCTCCTGACATGCCGCTAAAAGGCGGCCAGAATTGCGGTTTTGCGAAAGCGGGGTGCGGACCTTAAACTGTCCGCTTTTTCTAGATCGACGGATGGAAATCGCACGATTTTGGTTGCTGCATTTCTTC
>WNFT01002891.1_pt1 | contig 16419 bp, 18 predicted proteins | sample 5400191 | NCBI WGS metagenome assembly WNFT01 (sample SAMN13153359, study PRJNA577476) | soil metagenome | isolation source: 80 cm saprolite under Madrone tree | place: USA:California | collected 2016-06-14 | reverse complement strand
CAAGCCGCCGATATGATATGGGGTATACTGTTGCGAGAGAGCTTCATACTCATCGCGAAAATACTGGGAGATCTACTGTGACGAGGGAGCATGATCATGAATATTGGGAGACCAGATGCGGGAGGGTCGGTTCCTCCTTTGACAAGGACAGATGTCGATCTACTCCTTGCCGTGGAAGGAAGACCTGAAAAGCTGGATTTAGGCGGCCAGAATCTCAAAGGCGTCGACCTAGCGTATCTCGACTTGGAAGGTGCTCTCCTCGCTAGAGCCGATCTGAGTGGGGCCGATTTGAGCGAAACCGACCTGACGGGAGCGGACCTTTCCGGGGCAAATCTGAGCGGGGCGACGCTGTCCGGGACCATCTTGAGTCAGGCAAATCTGAGCCAGGCAACCTTGAGCGGAGCTAACCTGGGCGAGGCCGACTTGAGCGAGGCCAATTTGAATGAGGCCAATCTCTGTGGAGCGAACCTGAGTGAGGCAACTCTTAACGAGGCAAATCTGAGCCGAGCTGATTTGAGCGGGGCCGATCTGAGTGGGGCCGATCTGGGTATGGTCAGCCTGTTCGGTGCCACGCTGAGAGGAGCTATTCTGAACGAGGCCAACCTGAGTAGGGCCAATCTGAGCCGAGCGAATTTCTTTGGAGCGAACCTGAGCGGGGTCAACTTGACAGGTGCAGACCTGAGCGAGGCCGATCTCAGCGGGGCTATCCTGAGTGATGGTAGCTGACCATGCAATATGGGCTTTTGCGTGTTTTTGATCATGACGGCGGGGACTCGCATGGGATCTTGACGTTTGATCGGCTCTGTACTTTGTTCTGACTTTTGGGAGGAAAAACAATGACGACTGTAAGCGTTCTGGGGTCGGGCATCATGGCCACGGCACTCAGCTTCCCGCTGGCCGACAACGGCCACGACGTACGACTGGTGGGCACCCACCTCGACCGTGACATCATCGACAGCATAAAGAAGACCGGTGTGCATCCCGGCCTCGATCGCAAGGTCCCCGAGACGGTCCGCGCATATCAGCTCGAGGAGGCCGGGGAGGCTTTCGAGGGCGCCGAGGTCACTCTGAGCGGGGTCAACTCCTTCGGGGTGCGCTGGGCGGGCGAGCAGTTGGCCTCGCTCTTGAAGCCGGGCATGATGGTGCTCTCCATCGCAAAGGGGATGGAGGCCGCCGAGAACGGCGATCTGCGCATCCTGCCCGAGGTGCTGGCCGAAGGGGTGCCGCCGGACCTGCGGCAGCAGGTCTCCTGGTCTGCCATAGCCGGCCCGTCCATCGCAGGCGAGGTGGCCGCACGGCGGCACGACACCTGTGTGGTCTTCGCGGGCAGGGACGCGGATGTCCTCAGGAAGCTGGCAACACTTTTCCGCACTGACTACTACCACGTCTGGACCTCCACCGACTTCCTTGGGGTGGAGGTGTGCGCCGCGTTGAAGAACTGCTACGCGCTGGGGGCCGGTTTCGCGGAGGGGATGTTGGAGCGGGCACACCAGTCGGGGAGCAGAGACCGCAACTACAACTACGCTGCGGCCCTGTTCGCTGAGGGGGCGGTGGAGATCGTACAGATGATGCGGTTACTCGGCGGTCGGCCCGAGACACCCATAGGGCTGGCCGGCGTGGGCGATATGTACGTGACGAGCCAGGGTGGGCGCTGGTCATCGGGGGCGCCCTGCCCAAGCTCACCGGGCGCGGGATCATCAAACCCGAAGACTTCCCCCTGTTGCGCCACCTGCACGCGGTCATTGCCAAAGATGAGCCTCTGAACATGCCCTGGGATACGTTCTTCGGCCCGCAGAACGCGCCTCCATATGAACACATATACGAAACAGGTGACTGAATATGTCCTGAGACACGTTCTTTGGGGCTCAGGTGCAGAAGCGAAAGCAAGAAACAGGAGCTTCTTGAAAGGGAAGGGCTCCCCCGCCGGGACGGAGTCCCGGGTGAGGAGTGATCAACTAGGCGCATGATAGGGGAAAAGTGCAGCGGTTTTTGACACGAGCATGTGAGCGTGATACACTGCGCTAGGCTGGTGCTTGGACTGCCATATGTATTCAGCAAGCATTCAGAAGTTGCCTGCACGAAGAGCGATGAAAGGAAACCGCAATGAAGTTGAACGCCAACGGCTTGAGCCATCTTGGTCTGAGAGTCACCAATCTAGCGCGGGCGAGACGCTTCTATGTTGACACACTCGGATGCCAATTGGTGAGGGAAACAGATAGAGCGGTGTTCGTCAACGTGTCTGGAATGCTGATCGCACTGCTTGGGGCCGATTCGCACTCTCCAAGGGATGATCACTTCGATCCGTTTCGCGTCGGTCTGGATCATCTCGCTCTAGCCGTCGAAGACACCAGCAACCTAGAAGACATGCAGCGGGAATTAGATGCGGCAGGGGTACCCAACAATGGAGTGGAGGAAGATCCAGGGACCCATCGCAAGTACATCAGCTTCTATGACCCTGATGGCATTGCGTGGGAGCTCTATGCGGTCGCGACTCGTCCCACCGCGTAAACGCGTGCGGATCGGTGGTGTGTACTGGCTACGTGTGCTCTCCGTTTTAACACGCATGCGCTGACAATGAGCTCAACTCACATCTTTTCCTCTTTCTCCACATCACGGGCGAGGTTTCTCTAGCGCTCATTTCCCTCTTATTTTAGAACAGGTATCTCAAATAGCCAGTACACCCTACTTGTCTGCCGAAAACATTCTAAGTTACGGAATGAAGTTGTCCCTTCAAGAGAACCAGGCAACTCACACCAGTAAGGTGACAATTAACCAGTATCACGGGTCAAGGAGCAGTTTGATCGGAGAGAGAAATCATTCCGCCGAAAATCCCGGATTTTTTAACGGATGACCCAAGTAGCCAGCACAGATGGCCCACGGCTGCATAAACATCCCTACGAGGAAGTCTTTATCATCCAGGAGGGCCAGGCCACCTTTACCATCGGAGAAACAGCGCTCGAAGCCCGCGCCGGGCAGATTGCGATTGTTCCACCAGACACGCCTCACAAATTCGTCAATTCCGGCCCGGGTCCGCTCAGGCAGATAGACATCCATTGCAACCCTGAGTTTCTTACCGAATGGCTTGAAGACGAACCCGGGTCATAACGTGCGAGAGGCCAGAGTATCGCTATCATTTTACCGGCCTACCGGCCTGACCCTATGCAGAGACGGTAGGACGGTAAATCCCCAGAAAAAGGCTCGATGGTACCCCCTTATGTAAGACAGCCGGAGCATCACAGCAATCTTTTATGCTGAGTTCGTTTGCTACCGCCCTGAAGCGCAGATCAGGCGGTAGGAATTGACCGTCATGACACAGAGCAAACTTTTAGGTGGTGTGTTCTATCATGTTCCAAAGGGGGTCATCCACCATTCTAAAGAGCAAACAGGCCAGGTGTGATCGAAAGGAATCACGTCACACAAGAGCGCATCCCACGCCGCAGCGCCAGCCTGTTCAGTGAAATCTGCCGCGCCAATGCCATTACAGAAGATATCGTCGAAGGCTACGCTCCTGAGGCAATTGATGCTATCTTTGGGACGCTTTCTGCATCCAGGTAGATTCGTCCGTTTCCATGCTCCTAACGCTCGCTAAGTTTCGCCTCCTTCATCGGAACTGTAGCTTCACGGGGACGCCAGAGCTGAGCGGAAACTACGCCGAGGACCAGCGACACAGCGAGCGTGATCAGCGATCCCACAAGATCAGACTTGGTGGTCATGAGAAAGACGACTCCAAGACCGGTGAAACCATTCGTTTGCACTGCAATCCACAGCACAGGATCAGTAATCTGGCGCCTTAGCTCTGCTGGAATTGATCCCGCGGGAGCTTCAGCCGTCGAGGAGGCTATGCGCATGGCCTTGAGTCGGCGGTTAATCACTGCCCCTCCCAGTGTACCCATCACTACCAGCGCCGCCAGCGAGACATCAATCCAGGGCGTCTTCCACCCCCAGGTGGTTATGGTCATATAGATACCCGCAAGCAGGATCAACAGCGAGGCCGTTGGCAAGAGCCTCTCCTGAACAGAAGCTAGGCTGATTCGCTCACGCACTTGTGCTATAGTCTGCGCCCGTTGGAGCCGTAAAATGCTGATCCACACCAGGCCAATAGCAATGAACAGACCCAGAACGCCCACAATATGAGCAAACAGGGCAAGCGAATAAAAAATCATACTGCACTCCTCCTTGTTGCACTCTCAGATTCTGTCCTGGCTTGTCTTGCCACAGCAGACTGCACCAGAAATACGGGATGGTTCAACGCCTCACGCTCAAAATCCTTGAGCGGAGATTCCGGCTTCGCATCGAAGTTCTTTAAAAGGAAGCCCGGAGCTCCAGCAAGGATTTGCTTGAGGATTGGAGCTGCTTCTGCCGCGCTTAACTCTTTCACAAAGATGTGTTCGGGATGTCGCCCTCGTTTAAGGGAGGCCTCGCCTGCCGCACGCAGGTTACGCACCCAGTCGACTTCTCCGAATGCTGCTATCAGCCAGCGCTGCCCGTCATATTTAACCAGCGACACTGGCGTAGTGCGCGGTAGGCCGCTTTTGCGGCCGCGCACGGTGAGCAAGGCCATATTGCTCAGTTTCAGACCGGCACGTAGCAACCTCGTCGTAAAGAAGTTTCCAAGACGGACAAAGGACGGGACCTGATACGTTTTTGCCATATAATGCTCCCTTCAAAACGTTTTCACCTATCTGGTTGTACAACCAGCCAGATAGAAACAAAAAAATGTATTGCCTTGGATTAAGGTTCAACATCGAACAGGCGTTGGACCAGTTGATAAGCGGCCGTGAAATCAAGGTTGGGTTGGGCGAGCTGCTGCAGCGCCAGGCCATCAGTACAGGCATGGATCACTGCGGCCATCGCCTGCGCTCGCGCCTCATCGATGCCAGTACCTTCCTGGATCACCTGCGCAATTCCCTGGCGGCCTTTGGCTAGGAATTCGCCAACTGCAGGCAGGAACTCTGGATTGCGCAGCCCCAGCGCGTAGAGTTCGTAGCGCAAGCGGTACCATGCCGGATCTCCCCTAACGACCCGCGAGGCTGCCAGCATCGCACCCTCAGGAAAAGTATTGCCCTTCGCAATCAACGCCTGCAATTCCTGCATAATCTGCTGACTGAAACGCTTGCCAGCCTCGTAGAGGACTGCTAGAAGCAATTCATCCTTGGAGGCAAAGTAGTAATGAAACAAACCAGGCGAAACATCGGCCAGGCGAGCGATTTCTTTGACCGTCGTTGCTTCGATCCCCTTCTCAGAGAGGATGGTATAGCCAGCCGCGATAAGACGCTCCCGGTTATCTCTATGGTGCGTCCAGGTTTTCTTTGATTTTACTTCTGTTTGGTCATCCATACAAATATAATAACGTGGGAAAAAGCTTTTGTCAAGGATTGTGATTTGTCGCCTGTGGTGGCTACTTCCTTCGCAAGTGGTCCGCAAAGAGTGGTGATGCAAAAAAGCCTGTGGTGGCTACTTAGCATATCCGTTCCAAAATCAGGAAGTAAACAATCACGATGATCGAGTTCCCTGCATCTACCAGGCGCTGCAAGACCTGCAAGAGCCGCTCAATGTCGGCAACGTGCAGACCAGTCGTTGGCTCATCCAGGATATACATGGTGCGGCCCGTTGCAGGCCTCGCGAGTTCCCTCGCCAGCTTGACACGCTGCGCCTCACCCCCAGAAAGCGTGGTGGCAGGTTGGCCCAGCCGTATATAGCCCAGACCCACATCGTAGAGCGCCTTGAGCTTCTTGAAGATGGAAGGCACTTTCGCGAAAAAGCCCATCGCCTCTTCCGCCGGCATATCCAGTACCTCAGCGATGTTCTTGCCCTTGTACCGAATCTCTAACGCCTCGCGATTGTAGCGCTTGCCGTGACATCCTTCGCATTGCTGCACCGACAAGGTTCGTGGTAATTGCCACGACCAGGATCGCCAGTGCGCCTACCAACTGCACGACCATCCCACCTCCGATGGCGGAGCGCAGATACTCGCCAGCAACGAGCACACCCGCAGGAATGCCCAGCACTACAACCGAGAGAAACAACAGAGGAACGGTTGCGGCGATATGTGAGCCAAGGCCACGGGCAATAAAGCCCTCAATGCCACTTCCATCGGGGATGAGTCGAACCATATCGGTGAACATGAAAAGCATCGGCAATCAAAGCTGTTGCACCTTGAGCTTGCGACTCGTCTGAGGGAGCGGTTCAATCATCTTCAGTATATCGTCTGACTTCTCGCGGGCAATATCCAGTTCATAACGTTTTTGCAGATTCATCCAGAAAGCGGCGCTCACACCCAACCATCTCTCAAGGCGTAAGGCGGTATCAGCGGTCATTGCTCTTTTCCCTGCAACAAGCTGTGAAATGCGGTTAGCCGGTACATGCAACTCACGCGCTAACTCGGTCGGGCTTTTGTTCAATTCCGCTAGTTCATCGGCTAATATTTCGCCCGGATGGATGGGATAGATCGGACGTTTTTGCATGGCTTTTTCTCCTAATGGTAAGAGGAACTCATTTCATGGATACCTCCAAACCTTTCAAATGGCGTCACTTCCAAGCCGAGATCATTTTGCTCTGTGTTCGCTGGTACCTCAACAATCTCGTCGAGCAAGATCATCGCTTCATCAAACGGCTGGTCAAGCTTGGGATGGGTTTCTTTTCGTCAGAGACCGCATGGCGAACTTTGCAAGGATATGAAGCGATGAACATGCTCAGGAAAGGTCAGATAGATAACGTAGACAAACGAGATAGTATGAAGCAGGTGGCATTCATCGCCAGCCTGTTTGGAGTGGCTGTCTAAGCTGAACGGTAAAGTGAGATTTCACGCTTCTGGCGTTCCTCTCAGATTTTTGCAACACAACCATAAAGTCTTACAATTTCGAGGGGATGAAGCCGGCAATTACGTGCCTAAAACTCCTGCTGAAAAGTTTTACACCGCTCACAGAAATCTCGTTCTCCTCTTTATCATCGTTTGGTTGCTTAAAATAAAGATATACACCGCTGAGCACCTGGGTCAATCGATCGCTCATTGTTTGAACAATTGTGTGAGCAGACGTCCCAAGTAGTCAGTACAGGATCATGGTTCCGCAGGGTGTACTCCTTTGATGAAAGGTGCCGGTTTTACTCCGGCTGCCAGTAAGTGATCTTCACTGGCTGATTTTTGTGCAACGATTCGACCGCCGCTTCCGCAATCATCTGCGCACGCAAGCCATCCATCAGCGATGGATAGGGAATCTCATTTCCCTCAAGCGTGGAGATGAAAGTATCCAATGCCAGGGCAAAACTGGGTCCCAACCGCCCAAACCAATCGGGGTGCAACCCATCGAAGATAACCTTCGTGCCAGTGTACAGGGCCACCTCGCGCGTCGGTTTGCGGTTGGATTGGACCATTCCTTCAGAGCCAAAGACCTCGATGCGCTCATCATAGCCATAAGAGGACCGGCGGCTGTTATCGATGTGACAGAGCGCTCCACTTGGCATCTTCAGGATGAGCATGGAGGTGTCGATATCCCCTGCCTCACCAATGGCCGGGTCAATCAAAGCTGCCCCTGTGGCGTATACCTCAATCGGGGCTTCATCGGCAATCCAGCAGGCTAAATCGAAAAAATGGATGGTCTGGTCGCGGAATTGTCCACCCGACACTTTGACGTAACTGATAGGGGGCGGTTGCGGGCCGCGCGAAGTGAGATGCATCATCTCCAATTTGCCGATCTTCCCGTTCTCGATCGCTTCTCGGACGCCCAGGTGGTTGGGGTCAAAACGACGACTGAAGCCGATCAAGATGGGTATATTCGCGTGATACGCTTCCTGCACCACAGCTTTTACCCGGCTTATGTTCAGATCGATTGGCTTTTCGCAATAGATCGGTTTTTGGGCCTGAATGGCGCTACTCAACAAATCGGCGTGGGTGTTGGTGGATGAGGCGATGAGCACGGCGTCCACATCATCAGCTACCCAGATCTCTTCCGGGCTCGAAGCAACTCTCGCACCGAAACGGGAAGCCAACTGCTCTGCCGCCGCGGCATTGATATCATAAACATACTGTAGTTTGGCCCGGGGATGGGTAGCGATATTGCGGCCGTGGATTCCACCCATAAGTCCGGCACCAAAGAGAGCAAATTTAGTCATGTTTTGCTACTGCTCCTGGTGTCCTAACCTGACCAGATCAATGATATCTTCCACTTTCACATCCTGCTTGTGATAATCTCCAAGCTTGCGACCATCGTCCATGATCGTGAATCTATCCGCCACCTGGAATACGTGATGGATGTTATGGGTGATGAAGACCACCGGCAGTCCTCTCGCTTTGAGTTTGTGGATAAATTCTAGCACCAACTCAGTCTCTCTAACGGACAAGTGATTGGTAGGCTCATCCATGATGATCAGCCTGGCCTCGAAGTACATGGCCCGCCCAATGTTGATTGCTTGTCGCTCACCACCTGACAAAACGGCTGTCGCCGTATCTGGTGACCTGTATTTGATACCCGTTTCTTGCAAAACCTTGTTGCATTCTTCGGCCATTCTTTTCAAATCAAGGAACTTGAAGGGACCGATGCGTTTGGTCAGTTCTCGTCCCAAGAACAAGTTCCTGGAGATGGTCATCAGGTCTATCAAACCCAGGCTTTGATACACCGTCTCAATGCCGGCGCGTCTAGCTTCTTTGGGAGAAGAGAATTGAACTTTTTTTCCCGCATAGTAGATTTCGCCTTGATCCGGTGGGTAGAGGCCGGTTAAAATTTTGATCAAGGTTGATTTGCCGGCTCCATTATCGCCGAGTAGACCGACAACTTCATTGGGATAGACAATGAAATCTACGCCGTGGAGCACCTCATTTGGGCCAAACTTCTTATGGATGTTCACCATCTTTACCAAAGGTTCGCTCGTATTCATGATTTGAGAGTCCTCCTGACCACAACCAGATTGATGACGGCTGCTGCCACTAATACCACCCCAACAAAAGCCTGATACCAGTAGGAGGGAGCCCCCGCCATGATAAGGCCAGCACTAATAGCCGGAATGAACAGCGCCCCCAGGCAAGCGCCGACGATGGACCCATAACCGCCTGTGATCAAGCAGCCACCGATGACAGCGGCTGCAATCGCCTCAAGTTCCACACCTACTCCGGTCGTAGCCGCCACGGTATGAAATCTACTGGCGGAAATCGTACCGGCTAATCCGGCCAGGCCTGCACATAAGATGAAGTTGGTCAATTTGACACGATCTACATTGATGCCCATCGCTCTGGCCACTTCCTTATTCCCGCCAACAGCGAAGACCGCATTGCCGTATGGTGTAAATCTGAGCACTATCGTAAAGATGACAACAAAGAGAACAAACCACACCAATGAAATAAGAAAATCACCGATCAAATTACCAGCCAGGATGTTTGTGAGGAAATCAGTAGGAATGCTCATGGTAAATCCCTGCGTCGTAAAATAGATGATCCCCCTGACAAAGAACTGCATCCCGAGCGTGACGATGAGCGAAGGGACCCCTGTCTTCAGGGTGATGAGCCCATTGCAGAGGCCCACCAGACAAGCCAATCCCACGGCAATGAAGAAGGCTGCTACGCTGCCGAGTTGGCTTGAGAAAAAGCCGCCGACCTGGCTTGGGAAAAAAACGAAAAGCAGCGCACCCATCCCATACACTGAACCAACGGAAAGGTCAATTTCGCCGGAAATGAGGATAAATGCTATCCCAATGGTGACAATCCCCAGCTCTGCCGCTTGCGCCAGGAGCGTCGCGATATTGCCAACGGTGGCAAATTGGCCATCCGTAAGAATAGTAAATGCGACGCAAACAACAACTAAACTAACTAACACACCCAACTCTGAAATTCTGTGGAAATTTTTAAGAGGACTGGTACGAGTTTTGGCAAGAGTGTCGGTACGAGTCTTGGCTGATAGCATGCTTAACTTCCTCCTTTGTTCAACTCGTATGGGGTAGCAGAGGGCGGAGGCATTACCTGTCCCCCAGCCAGGATCCTCGCGCCCCTGCTAAAATCTTACTGGGTCCAGCCAGCAGCCAGCTGGTTATACTTTTGTTGACCGAAGATGTTGATCAATTTGGCTTTCCATTGGGCGGCAGTGGTCTTGTCTATGATGACCGGGCCTACCAGCTCCGTTGGAGGCGGTACATAGCCATACTTTTTGTAGAGGTAAAGCCACATCACCGGTAGATACCCCTGCAGCCAGAATTGCTGGCTATGGGTAGCGATCAATTTCCCTTGCAAGATCCCTTCTATGGCCAGTGGGCTTTCATCTACAGTGGCCATCTTCACCTGGTTCAACATCCCTAGACCTTGGACTACCTTATACACAAAGGGAGCAGTCAGCAGAGTCACAGACCAGATCGCGTCTGTATCCTTATGGGCGACCAGGTAAGACCGCATCACAGTTGTGATCGTGCTCGGTTCGTCCGTGATGGCAACCTTATCTACGGGCACACCGGCCGACTTCATACCATCAGCCAAGCCCTTACATCTTAACTCCGCCCCGGCGTGTCCAACGTCGCCAATAGCACAGGCAACCCGCCGCGGCACATTCGGCTTAAATTGCTGCAGGATCTCCTGAGCCATCAGCACCCCGGTCTGGTACTCATCCCCACCAACGTAGGTCAGGTAGGGGATTCTTTGCCCAACTGGGCGCGGATCAGGGATGTTAGAGGCGATCACCGGAATGCCAGCAGCAATGGCCTTGTTCAACGGCCCTTCCAGGGCTGTCGCATCGGTGATAGGCACGATTAACCCATCCGGATTGGCAGCAATCGCCGTCTCGAGCAAATTAACCTGCGCTTCAACTGAGAAAGTTTCTGGCGCAACGTACTTGACCTGGACCGGAAACTGTTTCTCTGCTTCAGCAATGGATGTAGTGAGCCAGCTCTCATTTGGATCAGCCGGCCCAATGTGAGACACAAAGTAGAAGGTGTAGCTCGATTTGCCTGTTGTTGGCTGTGATGGTTGTTGGCCCCCACAGCCCGCTAGAAATGCAGCTAATAAGACGACAACAGTGAGCAACGTCGGGAGTTTGCGATGTCTAGCTATCATTGATTCCTCCTGGTTAGATTATGGGAATTTGTAGTCTTGCTAAACTGGTCGGCGGATGCTAAACGGTTATACTGACACCAGCAGTGAACCAGGGCCTGGAGCGCCCTCTGTGCTTAGCATCTCTTATCTTGCTGTCTCTCTTTTATGAGCCCTCCTTTCTCGCTTAAGCGGGTCACTATTCTATTTCAAAGTAGGGGGACAGAACTTTGATGGCCGCATCCCTCGCTTTGACAGCCAATTGCATAGGATTCCAATCCCAATATTCGGGGCGGAACAGTTCGACGGAACAGGGGCCATCATAGCCAATCCCCTTGAGACGCGCGCAGATTTCGTCAAGAGGAACCACGCCCAACCCCGGCAAGAGGCGAGCTGCGTCGGTATATTCCTCTTTGGACGTATCTCCAACATCGTCCAGATGAAACGCATAGATGGAATTCGGATCGAGGTGTTCGATTTCGCTGAGCAAGCCGCCGCCGATGTAGAAGTGTGCCGCATCTACAACCATGCCCACATTGTCCCGGCCGGTTCTTTGGATGATTGTCTGCGCTCCCCGGGGTGTGCGCACTGAACACCAGCCAAAGCCCAAAAATTCAAAGGCCAGCTTGATCCCGTAATCACCAGCAATATCACTCAGCTCCTGCAGGGCCGCCATGTGTTCCACAACAATAGTCTCCCAGGTTGTCTCCCAGGTAGGGATTGGGCTGGGTATCACCGCAACAGTCGGGCAGCCGATAGCTTGGGCAATCTCACACAATTGGCGGCAACGGTCTTTGATGATGCTAAACTCGTCACCCCGAAACGCAATAAACTCAATCGAATTGAAGGTCGTGGGGACAACGTTATGATTGTGCAACAGCGCCGTTAAATCCGCCAGGGAATGGTCGATAAGGAAGCGATCAACCTTGGCCGCCCACAGTTCCAGCGTCTTAAAACCGGCGTGAGCCGAAGCAGCCACATCGGTTTGTAAGTTAGCGGTCATGGTCGTTGCGCCATGAAAACCTAACTTCATGTTGAGCCACCTCGTCCGAAGTACAGTAATGCAATCGATTGCGCAGTAATGCAAAAAAAATCAATGTTTACCCGATTGCTGCCGGGTGCTCGCCAGGCCATAGGCGGGCGGTTGTCTGTCGCACTACTAATTCACCGGGTACAATCTGGTTTTCCGGCTTCTGATCAGCCAGTAAATCGAGCATCATTTGCATGGCCCGCTGCCCCAGTTCAAACCGGGGCTGGCGAATCGTGGTCAACGGGGGGAGGGTGTAGGTAGCCATGTCAACATCATCAAAACCGATGATGCTGAGATTGTCAGGAACAGAGACGCCGCGCTTGTGACAGGCAGCCAGCAAGCCCATAGCCGTTGTATCGTTGTAGCAAAAAACAGCCGTAGCCCCAGCAGCCAGTAATGGCTCTAAACTGGCTACACCGACTTTGGCATCGTCCTTAATGATGTTCGAGGTAAAAATGAGGGCGGGGTCCGATACAATGCCAGCTGCTTCAAGCGCATCCTGATACCCCTCCAAACGGAGCTGGTTTGACTTAGCGCGATTGGTGACCCCCACATACTCGATGCGGCAATGCCCCAAAGCAATTAAGTGTTCAACGGCCAATTGAGCCCCGCGCACATCATCAATACTAACAAAATGCATGGCCTTCCCCAGCTTCTGTTCATTTATGAAAACGATTGGAACCCTACTGCGTTCAAAGAATTGGGGATATTGATAAAATAAGTGTGAGGCCAGAACGATGATGCCATCCACCCGACGCTGCTGGAGCATTTCAATACCGGCAATTCCTCGCTGATGATCATGCTGCGAGGTACTGACAAGAACCGTGAAGCCAGCCTCAATAGCAGCTTGCTCCACGCCTTCTACTACACGTCCCATGAATGGATCAGAAATGGCGGCCAACTCTATGCCGATGGTCCAGGTCTGATTAGCAACCAAACTCTTAGCCACAGTATTGGGAATGTATCCCATTGCTTTGGCCAACTCCTGGATCCTTTTTTTGGTGGTAGCTCCAATGCGTGGATGATCCTGTAGCGCCCGAGAAACGGTCGATGGAGAAACCCTGGCTTCTTTGGCGATATCATAAATTGACACAGACATCGTCGGAGAACTCCTGCACTTTCGGGTGCCCACTACAGCGGCTTGAGCACTTGCGCAATCGGTTGCACTCAGCATATACTAAATTTTAATGCTTGTCAAGTGCCCGACCGAGGCGTCGACCGGCAGTTTCGCTTGGGTTCACATGTCGAAGGACGCGATGCCACTTCGGTGCGCATTGCTGCCAGAAATCGTCCACGGAACAAAACAGTTCGAGTCTACTCCTATCGGAACCTCCTGGGGATAAGCACTGGGTTTCTTCTGTACTCTACCTTACCAGGAAAGGTCCCTTATCCCGAACTCAGGTTAATTAAGATAGTCTTTACTAAAGAGCTACTAGAGGACCTGACCTATTTATCAGGAGATACAAGTGGCTAAGCCAACGAAAGATCATAGGTAGCCAAGTGCTGGATATTGGAGTGAATCTGTATTGCGCCTCCCTGTGCTGTATTCGTATTGGGATCAATCTGACCAGTGTAGGCGAATCTGGCGGCAGTTTCCATATCATCAAGTAGAGCCAGAGTACTCTGGGAGAGCAACTGGGTGGGTGTCATAATGACAAGCTGCTTTGCATCCCGACGCACTTGCTGTAATCTGGCTTGCACGTCCTTGCTTTCCTGATCGATCTGAGCAGCAAGTGTATGTTTTTCCTGGGAGATCCCAGGAGCCTGGACCAGAGCCCTCACATACGTTCCGACGAGATAGAGTAAGGCAGGAGGCTTCTGTTTCTGTTGATCGAACTCAAGCAGAGCGAGAGGGGCAATACGTGGGTTTACCAGATTAGGTGTTCCAGCCGGCACATCTTGCTGGACATAGATCGCTCCATCGAGATAGTCCAGGACACGGATGGTTTGGTTGAGGATGCCGGCCGGGTCTTTTCTTTCCCAAAAGTCCCTGGCACCGCCTGCCCATTCAGAGACTTTTTGCACATTCCTGAAGAGCCATATATCCAGACCACCAGGTAAATTGACGCTCATGAGTTCTGGAGCGTCAGCGAGTAGATGACGAATATGTTGGAGAGCCCCTTCATGCATCATTTCCCCACTTTCAGCTGTTTGGGGAAGCTGGGCGTAGTAACGCCAGGTGCTTTTATCAGGGGAAGGAAGGCTCGGTGGCGGATTTGTCTGCTCTTCTGTAATCAGAAAGCGGCTCGTGATGGCGATTAAGTTGGTATGATGTGTATCGCCTGGGTAGAGGTAATGGATGCTGCCGTTCATTACGGGTACTTGTCCAAGCGCGACCGGTGGTGCCAAAGGGGTCGCCAGGTCGGGAAGGAGCCATGCATAGTACCCCTTGCCAGGGGCTGGGTTAGGAATGTTCTGGAGTTCAATAAGCACTTCATCGTTGATCCCCTGGTTGCTGTGCTCAGAGATCTGGCCGCTGCTGACAAAGTAGGCATGACCCACTATCTGGTTCTTTGCGATGGGAGCGCTACGCGTATGTGTAAGCCAGTAGAAACTACCCAGACCCCCACCCAGCAGTACGATAATCAGCAAAGCGATCGTTGCGAGGAAGAGACCTCTTCTTCGTCTCCATACTGGTGAAGGTGGAGATTGGGGGGGTACGGCCGGAGGAGTTTTGTTTGATGGAGATTCTGACGGTGCCATGAATTGCACATGGTAAGAGGGATTTGCAAGAGAAGAGCCAGCAAGAGTGTTGATAACAGGTGTTGTAGGAGCACCTTGTCCACCACCAGAAACGACTGATAACGGTGGATTCGATGGGGACGCATCATTTGGAGGTTGACCAGGTGTCGACATCGACAGAGAGGGGGAAGTTGGAATCATGCCTGGCATGAGGGAACCTGGATGTGGAGAAGGGGAGGTAGGTCCATTCATGACATCCTGCGGCTGTATGGGCAGGCCTAGTTCCGCAGGTAGAGGGATACCAAGTGCCTCGGTCACTGCTGCGATGATGATGGACGCGTTATTGAACCGTGCTGCCGGGTCTTTAGCGAGGCAGCGTAAGATCACGTGCGTCAGAGCAGGGGGAATGTTTGGGTTAATGAGATCAGGTGGGGTAGGCATAGTGTTGATATGCTCTAGCATAATGGCTGGCATGGACTCACCCTGGAATGGCTGCACTCCGGTGCAGATTTCATAGAGGATGACCCCAAGCGAATAGATATCGCTCTGCTCGTTGCCAGGGTGCCCTTGAGCTTGCTCAGGCGAGATATAGAGCGGTGTACCAAGCCACATTCTGCTAAAGGTGCCAGAGGTGACACCCATGAATGTAGCAATGCCAAAATCAGTGAGCAGAGGTTCACCCATTGGATGATGTTTCGTATGGTGTTGATCAAGCAGGATATTCGCCGGTTTGATGTTGCGATGGATCATGCCTTTCTGGTGAGCGTAATCAAGAGCGATACAAAGGGGTGCGAAGAGTTGAACGATATCGGTGGGAGATGGAAACTTCCGCATGCAAGACGTGTTACGGATGTACTCGGAAAGTGTAATCCCCTCGACATAATCCATGACCATGTAGGCAAAAGTGCTCTCTGATTCAGGCGGGCGTGCAATGTGAAAGTCATAGACCTGGACAATGTTCGGATGATGCAGTGAAGCGATAACTTGTGCTTCACGTTGGAAACGAGAAATGAAATGGGGATCATTGAGTAAATCGGCGTGGAGAATCTTCAGGGCAGCAGAACGCTGCAATTGGGTATCAAAGGCCTTCCATACCTCAGCCATACTTCCTCGCCCCAAACGCTCACGCAATTCATATTTTCCAAGGCGTTGCGGACCTGAGTGCGAGCTTGTACTCATAGTCGCCCCCATTCTCCAGAGAAACTTTGGTTAGCCGTTACACCCAATACGTAGCGGCTAGGAAAAATCTACTTTGGGTGAATCACAGCGCATATCTCAGAACATCCATTCTAATTCTCTAATCCTCAGTCTACTCAGAAAAAGCCTGTTTGTCAATACGCTCGGGGAAAACGTGCACGTCCAAAATGTCACACCGCCGCGTTGCCGCTGGCTCAATGGCCTGGTTCAAGCGGGACACATTGGAAGCATTGGTCGTGATCACGACCTTTCCTTTGGATTCGCCCATCGTTTTTTCAAAATTCTGCGTGAGCATCTCTTCCGAAGGGGTAAACCCGGGCCTGTCAGCGCCAAGGCAATCAGAAATAAGTGCCGTGATGCCCTTTTGTACAAGCCGCCGATATGATATGGGGTATACTGTTGCGAGAGAGCTTCATACTCATCGCGAAAATACTGGGAGATCTACTGTGACGAGGGAGCATGATCATGAATATTGGGAGACCAGATGCGGGAGGGTCGGTTCCTCCTT
>WNFT01011160.1_pt1 | contig 16421 bp, 11 predicted proteins | sample 5400191 | NCBI WGS metagenome assembly WNFT01 (sample SAMN13153359, study PRJNA577476) | soil metagenome | isolation source: 80 cm saprolite under Madrone tree | place: USA:California | collected 2016-06-14 | reverse complement strand
CATACGCGAAGGCCTTTGCATCGGGGTATTTCTTGTAAAGCGTTTCCGCTACCTGATTCACGCGAACGTCCGTGCATTGCGCTGAGAGAATTGTGGAAATCAGCAACTGAAATGGATTCTCGTGCCTCAGCTCGCAGTTTGCGTCTGGATACGCATCATCCAGCTTCGCAAGGATCGCTGCCACTCGTTTAGGATCGGTCCCCGCGCCGCGCCCGGTCTTGTCTGCCTTTGCTTTCCGCGCGAGTTTCTGCGCTTTTCGCTTCGCCGACGCAGATTGCTTCTTAGCAGCTGTTTTTTTCTTTGTTTTCGGTGCCATAAGAGCCAAAACTATAACATGGAGGAAAGAACCGTAAGCAATCTGCGGAAAGCCTTTCCGCGATGACTGAATTGATTTTTCTCTTCCGGGGAAAGCTCCGCGAACGTTTTCTTCAGGGCAGGGAAGTAGAAGACCGGGTCATAACCGAATCCTCCCGCACCGCGCGGTGATTCCAATATTTCTCCATCCACGCGATCCGTCACTACGGCGATCGCCCGTCCCTTTTCCGCCAGCGCAATCGCGCAAACAAAATAGGCAGCGCGTTCATTCCCGGCCTTGCTTCGCATCTCGCCTAAGAGTTTCTCGATCCGCCGCGCATTCGTTGCGTCCGGCCCTGCATATCTAGCGGAATGCACCCCGGGCGCGCCACCAAGTGCCGGCACCACCAGCCCCGAGTCATCCGCAAACACCATCCCGTCCCGAAGCCGCGAATAATGCAGCGCTTTTCCCGCCGCGTTTTCCGCAAAAGTCGGAGCGTTCTCCTCAAAGGCAGGCAGTTCATCGAACCCCAGCAGCGCTTCCAATTCAACGCGAAGGGACCGCTGCGCAGCCGCAGCTGCGAGCACGCGATATTCCCCAAGTTTTCCTGGATTCGACGATGCCAGGTGCAGCTTAACGGGCGCGCGCACTGAATTTCGCCGGCAGAATCACGCGCTGTTCATCCGTCAAGCGGCGGATGCCCGCGGCGGCCAGCGCCAGCAAGTCCTGCATCTCGCTTCCCGTGAACGCGCGTCCTTCCGCGGTAGCCTGAATCTCCACGAAATGCCCGCTGCCCGTCATGACCACATTCATGTCCACTTCCGCGCGCGAATCTTCCTCGTACGCCAAATCCAGAAGCGCGCGATCATCAACAATTCCCACGCTCGTCGCCGCCACCGAATCTATCAACGGCGATCGCTTCAAAATTCCCGCCGCCACCAAACGTTCGAACGCCAGTGCCAGCGCCACGAACGCTCCGGTAATCGACGCCGTCCGCGTTCCGCCGTCCGCCTCAATCACGTCGCAATCCACCCACACCGTGCGATCGCCCATCGCTTCCTGATCCGTCACCGCGCGCAGCGACCGCCCGATCAATCTTTGAATTTCCAAAGTTCGTCCGGATTGTTTTCCCTTCGTCGCTTCGCGCGGAGTCCTCTCTTCCGTCGCGCGCGGCAGCATTCCATACTCGCTCGTAATCCATCCCTTGCCGCTGCCTTTCATGAAATGAGGCACGCCATCATCCACGCTCGCCGTGCAAATCACGCGCGTCTTTCCCAGCTCGATCAATACGCTGCCTTCGGCCGTGGAAATATAATCCGGCGTAATCTTCAAGGGACGCATTTGGTCCGCGGTCCGGCCATCAACTCGCACTCTTCCTCCCGCGCTCATCTTCCGCACATCCCGATCTTCTACGGCTTGTGCTCAGGCCGCGCCAGTTTGCCGGGCGCTTTCTCCGGTGTCAACTTCGCCGGTGCGGCCACCGGCGCAGTAGCCGGTGCATTGTCCGCGCCTGCCGCCGTAACTGCGGGCTTCGCAGGAACAGCAGTCGGCTTGGTTGCGACCACGAACGCGCCCGTCAAGTCGAGATGTCCCGCCAGCGTCTCCACTTCCTGTCCATGAATCAGGATTTTCAGCCGCCGCACCTGCGGCACGTTTGCTTCCAGCGTTCGCGCGATGGAATCCACCGCCATCTGTTCGCTGGCAATCCCCGAGGGCACCGAAGTCGCCAGCGCTTCCGAAAAATCCGCGATGCCTGTTCCGTCCGGCAACAAATAAAACGCCAGCAGCACCGCATCCGGCGGCAACGTCCGCAGCTCCGCGTCCACCGGCCCTGCCAGCAGCGTGTTCAGCACCTGCTTCGAACGCAGCACCGGATCGTTCGCCAGCGGCAGCTCCACCGTCACCGGCACGAGCGTCGAATCCATCGCATCGGAAGCCCAGTAGAGTCTCGTCTTCACGCGCGGATCGCCCGGATTGACTGAGATCGGTTGCGCCAATTCCCGCCGTGCCTGCTCTTCGCTTTGTTGTTGCAATCGCGCCGCGCGCCTCACTCGTCTCCGCAGAATCGGAAAATAGATCGCTGCGCCGAGGACCACAAAAATCAATCCGGCAATCACCAGAAATTTCCAGCGCGGCGTCACGGCAACGCCCTCGGCACGTTCGCAACCACATACAAAGGTTTAAACGCCGCCGCGCCGTGCGCGATCGCATCCGCCACTCCCGGCCCCATGCGGTCCAGCTCGGCGCGGTCTTCCACGACGATGCTCGAAATCTCTACGGCGATCGCTGGCGCCGCGGTCGTTCGAAGCTGCCGCACACCCGCCGTCAGCGCCGTATCCGGTGAACCCTTGAATCGCTGCACCAGCATCCCCTGAACCAGATCGCCAAGCTTTCTGCTCAATCCGAGAAACGGCGCCTGCGCGCGGTCCCACGGAATTAACCCGTTCGTTTCCGTCACCGCCGGCAAATCCGAATTCACATACACGCGCACCGTCCCCGGCAATCCCGTCGACGAAATGTGCAGGGTCACAAACACCGCGCCGCGCTGCGCGTTGGCAATCGCAGATCTGTCGTCGAATGATGGATTCTCATTCCCCTGCCGCGTCAGCACCACTTGAAATCCCGCGAGCTCCAGCGCCCGGCGCACCTGCGTCGCCAGGTCCAGCACGATCTCGCTCTCGCGAATTCCGCCTGTGCCCCGCGCCCCGGGGTCCGTTCCGCCATGCGCCGGATCCAGCACCACGATGTTCAGCCCGCTTCTTTGCGTCTGCGCTCCAAACGGAGATGCAACCTGCGCCGCAGCTCCGGCCTGCGGAGAAGCTGCCGCCGGCACGCCAGGCGTCGTCTGCGGCGCCTGCGCGGGACTCTGCGCGGAATGGACCATTGCCGCGCCCGCCAGCGCCAGCGAGCCCGCGCCTGCCAGAAAAATAGCCCTCATTCGAATAACATTTCGCACGTCAAGCAGCATATCAAATCTGTCAGCCAATCCACGCCACTCGCAACATCGTCCCGCAACGAAAAAGGGACGGCCTCTCGGCCGCCCCTCTCATTCCTGAATAGTATTGCCCGCGAAACTAGCGCTTCGGAGTCTGCTCGATCTTCAATGGTTTAAAGTTTGCCTTTTGGAGGGAAGCATTCACGCTGACGATCTCCTCTTTCTGCAGCGCAGTCCACCTTGCCAGCGCCCCCTGCGCGCTTGCCTCCCACTTCTCGCTTGCTGCCGCGGCATCCGCCGTCGGCGCAGCGTCCGCACTCTCTACGATCGTCAGCATTCCGGTGAGCGCTGATGCAACTCTTGGCAGAGGCGGATTCACTTCCCCCGGCATGGCCAATCCAAACAACCCAAAATCAGCTTCGCTATCCGGCACGGCCGGCACTTCGATCTTCCTCTCCAGCGCCGCGAGTGCTTGCTGCAGCTCCGCGTTCCCGCCGGACTCTTTCTTGCGCGTCTCAATCTGCTTCCGCAGTTCGCCGGCCTGCTGTATCGCGGAGGAAACTTCTCCCAGTCTCGCCGCAAGTCTTGAAGCCAGCTCAAACCGCCGCGTCAGCTCCGCCTGCGTTGCTTTCACTCGCGGATCTATCTTGATCGTCAGGGGTTGCGAGCTGCTCTTGCCGTTTGCCGTGAGCCTGACAATGTAGTTGCCCGGTGCCGCCAGCGGCCCCGCCGGCCCCCAGTAGGTTGTGTGAACGCTCTGCGCCAGCGGATACCGCAAGTCCCAGACAAAGCGATGCATCCCCGCCTCCGCGGAGAGCGGCTGAGGATCGCGCACCCATTGCATCGGAAACTCCACGTCCTTCGGATCGGTCTTGCGCAATTCGTCGTTGCTTGCGAATCGCCGCACGAGTTTTCCTTCACTATCAAGAATTTCCAGTTGCACCGGGCCGGAAGTTTTTTGCTTCAAGTAATAATCCACCGCCGCGCCCTCCGGCGGATTGGAAGCAAGCGCTTCATCCATCGGCACCGGTGTACCTTGATCGCCGCCCGGCCGCACGCGGTACGCTGCTCCCGGACGAAACAGCCAGGCATCCGCCGCGGCAACGTGCGCGTCCATCTGCCGCAGCGGCGTCACATCATCGAGCACCCAAAGCGATCGACCGAACGTCGCGATCACCAAATCGTCCTCATGCACCACCAGGTCGCGCACCGACGTCACCGGCAGACTCAGTTGCAACGGCTGCCAGTCGTCCCCGTCATCAAACGAAACGTAAACGCCTTTTTCAGTACACGCATACAGCAGCCCCTTTCGAACCGTATCTTCCCGCACGCAATTCAAAAAGCTTCCGTCAGGTATTCCACTCGAAACGCTCTCCCACGTCTTGCCGAAATCTCGCGTGCGATAGAGATGCGCGCGGTAATCTTCCAGCCGGTGCCGGTCCACCGCCGCATACGCCGTCCCCGCATCGAAGTGTGACGCCTCGATGTGCGTCACTTTGCTCCACGGCGTCAATTCCGGCGGCGTAACATCAGTCCACGTTTTCCCTTCGTCCTGCGTCAATTGCACAAGCCCGTCGTCCGTTCCCGCCCAGATTTCTCCCGCCCGCACGTATGACGGCCCAATCGTGTAAATCACCCCGCGCCGTTTTCCCTTGGGAGCGTCCGCCGCCGTCGCCGCGTCCAGGTTCGCTGGCACTCCTGGGTCCTCGCGCGTCAGATCCGGGCTGATCACTTGCCACGAATTCCCGCCGTCCGCCGTTCGAAACAGTACCTGCGACCCGAAATACAACACATGCTTGTCAATGGGCGAAAACACTAGAGGCAGCGTCCACGTACGCCGGTACTCGCCCGGATGCACAAGCGTCGGCGGCATCTGTTGCACTTGCTCGTCGCCAAAATCCTCCCGTGCGACGGACCCTCCATACTCCACTCCCGGATTCAGCGGGTCCGGCGCGATGTATCCATTCTCATCTCCCGCTTCCATCGGCCGCCAATCATGAAAATTCAGTGAACGATACATGCTCCGGCTCGGTGTCGCCGCGGAGCCGCTGTCCTGCTGCGCTCCGTGAACCCAGTACGGAAAACGATTGTCCGTAATCACGTGATAAAACTGCCCAGTCGGCTGGTTGTACCAGGAACTCCACGTCTCGCCGCCGTTGCGCGTCACCAGCGTGCCCTGATCGCTGCTAAAGGCCATTCGCTGCGGCTCGTCCGGATCGATCCACAGCGCGTGGTAATCGTCACCGCCCGGCGCTCCGCGAAACGCCGTAAACGTTTTCCCGCCGTCGCGCGACTTGTAGGCCGCCGTATTCGGAACGTACACCGTATCTGCATCCTTTGGATCGACGCTCACTTCACAGAAATACCACCCGCGCTGCCAGATGCGCTTGTCATCCGAGACGCGCTGCCAATTCTGTCCGCCGTCGTCCGAGCGGTACAGCCCGCCTTCCTTTGCGTCCACGATCAAATAAATCCGCCGCGGACTGCTCGGCGCAAACGCAATTCCGATTCGCCCCAGCCCTTCAGAAGGCAATCCGTGCCCCGTTACCTGCTCCCAATGGTCGCCGCCGTCTTTCGAACGGTAGAGTCCGCTCCCCGGCCCATTCGAAGGTGGATAGATGTTCCACGGCGGCCGCCGCGTCTGCCAAAGCGCGGCATAAATTGTTTTCGTGTTCCCCGGTTCGAACGCCAGGTCAATCGCCCCGGTATTTTCATCGTGGAACAAAATCTTCTGCCAGCTTTTCCCTCCGTCGTTTGAACGAAAAACTCCGCGTTCCGCGTTCGGCCCGTACGCATGCCCCAGCGCTGCAATAAAAACTCTGTTCGCATCGCGCGGGTCCACCAAGATTCGCCCGATCTGCCGCGAATCGGTCAGCCCGAGGTGCGTCCAGGTTTTTCCGCCATCCGCGGACCTGTACATCCCGTTCCCATAGGAAATCGAGTTGCGCATATCCGCTTCGCCCGAGCCCACGTAAATCACATTCGAATCCGAAGGCGCCACGGCAATCGCCCCGATCGATCCAACCGGTTGCGAATCGAAAATCGGCTTCCACGTCCTCCCCGCGTCGTCCGTTTTCCACACGCCCCCTCCGCGGAAAGGCCCAATCAGCCGCCATCGCAGCTCCTGAAATAATTTTGGATCCACCTGCTTTGCTGTGTCCGGCCCGCCAAACATCTGGGCTGATGCCAGCAATCCAAACCACAAAGACACGAACGCCAAAGCAAGTCGGCAGCCAGTCACAGTGGAATTCTCCAGTCGAACGGTAAGCTACCCCACGAACCGCTGAGTATATATCAGCGCTAAAACAAAACCGCCCGGCTCTTTCGAACCGGGCGGCAACGCCATCTGATGTCTCGAAATTGCTCTAGACCGCTTCCAACTCCTCGATCTCCCCGGCCACCACCGGCTTCGTCTTCCGAATCTTCAGCTTGCCAGTCACAAAGTAGACCAGGAATCCCGACGCGATAATCAGCAATCCAAAAACCAGTCCGTTCATCCTCAGCACCGTTTCCTGTCCGCTCTCCACGATCGCAAGGCTCAGCAGTAGCAGTGGAAAAATCCCGCAAGTGATCGCGCCCGCCAGCCCGCCCGGCACGCGAAATTCCCGCTTCAATTCCGGCTCGCGAATCCGCAGCACCACCATCGTCACAAACTCCAGCATCAAGCTTGCGCCATACAGCATGATATCCAGCGTCACCAGCCGCTTGAACCCCAGCCCAAGGCACATCGCCCAGCACGTCGCGCACACGATGATCGCCACCCACGGCGCTTGCGTTCTCGCGCTCCGTTTTGCAAATACCTTCGGCAGCATCCCATCCCGCGCCATCGCCAGCGGCAGCCGCGAATAGCTCATCACCAGCGCATTGAACATCCCAAACGCGCTCATCATCCCGCCAAGCACGATCAAGAATCGCAGCCATTCGAATCCCAGGATCTTTCCGCCCATCGCGCCCGCCACGGTTGCCCACGACCCGTCCGCGCCAAAAACCGAAGCAGGAATTCCCGTCAGGTACACGGCCACGAAAGGCAGCACGTACGTCAGTGCCACCAGCACCACGGCTGCGATCATCGCCCGTGGATACGTCCGCTGCGGCCGTTCCATTTCCTGCGCGATCGTCGAAGCGTTGTCCCAGCCCATGTAGTTCCACATCGCCACCAGCACTCCGCCGAGCAACCCCAGGCCCGTCGCTTCCGTCGCCGCGGCGTGCGCACTCCCCAGCGCATTCAGCTTGAAAGGCGCCAGCACCACAACCAGCGCGAACGGCGCCGACAACAGGAAGAAAAGCCACAACGACGTAATTCCCACCACTCGAATCCCCGCCAGGTTCAGCGCCGCGCACGAAACCACCACAAACAATCCCGCATAAAACGCGTGATTCCCTTCGCCAAACCACGGCGACATCTGCTTCAGGTAAAACACAAACAGCGTGGGGTAAATCGCCATATCAAAAATACTGGCGGCCAGCGACAGCCACGCTTCCTGAAATCCCCAGAAATTTCCCAGCCCGCGCCGCACCCACGCGTAATATCCACCCTCCGCCGGCAGCGCGCTCGAAAGCTCGCCGATCATGAACGCCGTAGGCAAACACCACAGCACCGGCAGGAACAACAAAATCAAAATCCCGCGTCCGTATCCCGCGCCATGAATAATTTCTTCCGTCCCGTACGTGCCGCCGGACACCATGAAAAATGTCGCAGCCACAAGCGGCCAGAGCGTAAGCTTGGCGATTCTTTTTTTAGTTGTAGTGATGGAACTGGCGGGCAGGGCCGGAAGGGATAAAGAACTCAATTTTTACTCTCGTCCTCCTAAACAATCCTCGCTCTCGGTGCCACGGTGAAGCGAGCTCGCATCCGAAGAATACAAGACTCGCTCCTGCATGCAACAACAAAATGCGTTCGAACGAAAATTTCTTCAATGCTGCTTGTCGCACTTTTGCGCCGCACTCCAGCTTCCTCGCCCGCGCACTCCGCGCTGCTCCCCGTTGGTCCTCCGCGCCGTCTATCCTCAGGGGCTGTGATAAGCTTCGCCGTTTGCTCCGCGCATTCAAAAATCAATCTGAGGGGTCCTTTCGGATGAGGCTCGCATTGCGTCTTGCTATTTTTCTCGCCGTTCTGGTACTCACTCCGTTCGCTCTCGCCCAGCAGCCCGCTCCCTCTCCACGCCCCATCACCATTGACGACTACTTTCGGATCCGCGAAGTTCATGACCCGCAGTTGAGCACCGACGCCCAGTCGGTCGCCTACGTCGTCAAGACCGCCATCCTCAAGACCGACAAGAACGAAGAGCGCATCTGGATGGTTCCTCGCTCCGGCGGTGACGCCATCGCACTCACCGCCGAAGGCGTCACCTCCTCGCATCCTCGCTGGAGCCCCGACGGCAAATCCATCGCTTTCCTCTCCGAGCGCAATGAAGGTCAGACCCAGGTCTGGCTCCTCAATCTTCGCGGCGGAGAGGCCCAGCGCCTCACTGACACCCCTCAGGACGTCGACGACTTTGCCTGGTCGCCCGATGGCCGTCGCATCGCCCTGGTTCTTCGCGACGCCAGCTCCGAAGAACTGGAAGCGGCCAAGGAAGCCAAGGAGAACGAAGGAGAAGCCTCCGTCAAGGCAAAGAAAAAGACTCCTAAGCCCTACGTCATCGATCGCCCGCAATTCAAACTCGACGAAGTCGGCTACCTCGATCGCCGCCGTACCCACCTTTATGTGTTTGACTTAGCCGCGAAAAGCCTGACGCAGGTCACTGGCGGCGACTACGACGATTCCGAGCCCGCCTGGTCCCCCGACGGCAAGCTTCTCGCCTTCACCAGCAATCGCTCCAAGCGCGACCCCGACTTCACCTATAACTCAGACATCTGGGTCGTCGCTGCGGACAATGTTGCCCGCTCTGCAGGCGCGTCTCCAGTCGCCCGCTCTGCGGGCGCGCCTCCAAATGATAAGGGCGCGCATCTCGAGCAAGTCACCACCAACCCCGGCGCCGACACCACGCCCGCCTGGTCTCCTGACGGCAAGTGGCTCACTTACGTCACTCAGCTCGACCCCAAGCTCTTCGACTACGCCACCAAGCACATCGCCATCTCCCCCGCCACGGGCGGCGAGGCCAAAGTCCTTACGCTCGCCTTCGATCGCGTCAGCATTACTCCGCGCTTCTCGCCCGACGGCAAATCCATCTATTTCATTGCCGACGATGATGGCACCCAGAATATCTGCCGTGTCTCTGTTAATGGCGGCGAAGTCAGTCGCCCCGTGGGCGGCCGTCTCATGGTCAACGACTACTCGCTCGCCCCCACCGACGACCTCGTCGCCCAGATCGCCACCATCGACCGTCCCGACGAACTTTTCGCCGTCTCAAGCTCCAACGGAAAACTCACGCAAATCACCCACACCAACGACAACCTCATGAGCCAGCTCAAACTCACCCACGGCGAGTACGTCCATTTCAAAAGCAAGGACGGCACCACCATCTCCGGCTACCTTTACAAGCCTCTCGACTACGTCCCCGGCAAGAAATACCCCACCATCCTTCGCCCGCAGGGCGGCCCCGTCTGGGCTTACTACGCCGAGTTTGCTCATCTCCCCCAGCTCTACGCCGCCAACGGCTACGCCGTCCTCTTTCCCAACCCGCGCGGTTCCACGGGCTACGGCGAAAAATACGCCAAAGCCATCTACGCCGATTGGGGCAACAAGGACTTTCAGGACGACATGGCCATGGTGGATTACGCCATCGAGCAGGGCATCGCCGACGCGGACAAGCTCGGCGTGGGAGGCTGGTCCTACGGAGGCATCTCCACAGATTTTATAATCGCCCAGACCAACCGCTTCAAAGCCGCCATCTCCGGCGCCGGCAGCGCCCTCTTCATTAGCAGCTACGGCCACGACCATTACCAGCGAGATTATGAAACTGAGCTGGGCCATCCCTGGGAGAACAAAGCCGTCTGGGAGAAAGTCTCGCCGTTCTACAAGGTCGCCAGCGTCACCACCCCCACTCTCTTCATGGGTGGCGAAATCGATTGGAACGTTCCCATCCTCGGCGGCGAACAAATGTTCCAGGCCCTGAAGCGCCTCGGCCGTACCACCGAACTCGTCGTCTACCCCGGCGAATACCACGAATTCAAAACGCCCTCCCACATCAAGGACCGCCTCGAGCGCTACCTCGCCTGGTACGCCCACTTCGTCAAAGGCGACCCCACGCCCGCGCGTCCCGCGTCACCGTCATCGCCCGAGCCCACACCCGCCAACCATAAGTGATTGTGGTTTTGTAGGGGCGCACTTCAGTGCGCCCTCTCTTTTCTTCGGATCCTCGGTGCCCCTCTGTGTCTCCATGTCTCTGTGATCTCCGCGTTGAAATCCTTCCTTTTCCCCGTTTGCCTTGCCGGAATCGTTCTCCTCGCGGTAAGCTCCATCCCCTCGCGGAGGTGTCTGATGCGGTTTCGCTTTTGGATTGTTCCGGCCCTATTCCTCACTCCTTTTCTCGCTCACGCGCAGGAACCGCCTGCGAAGCCTGCAACCCTCGCCACCGCCGCCGCGGCGCCCCATAACTTCACCATCGACGATTTCTTCCAAATTCGCGACGTCAGCCAGCCCGAGCTCAGTCCCGACGGCCAGTGGGTCGCCTACGCCGTTCGCACTCGCCTTCTCAAAGACGACAAGAGCGAGCAGCGCCTCTGGATGGTCTCCACCCGTGGCGGTGATCCCATTTCCCTGACTGCCGAAGCCGCCACCTCCACGCATCCGCGCTGGAGCCCCGACGGAAAGTACCTCTCCTTCCTTTCCGCTCGCAACGGCGCCAAGAATCAAGTCTGGCTGCTGGACCGCCGCGGCGGCGAAGCGCAGCGCCTCACCGACGTCGCCCAGGGCGTCACCGACTTCGAATGGTCGCCCGACAGCACCCGCCTCGTCCTCATTCTCCAGGATCCCAAGCCCGGAGATGCTGAAGCTGCCGAAGCCGCCAAGGAAAAAGAAAAAGACAAGCCCGCCCCAAAACCGAAAACCGCTCCGCCCTTCGTTATCGACCGGCTCCAATTCAAGCAAGATACCGTCGGCTACCTCGACCGCCGCCGCACCCACCTCTACGTCTTCGATGTCGCCTCAAAAAAACTCACCCAGATCACTTCCGGTGACTTCGACGACGAAGATCCCGCCTGGTCCCCCGACGGCAAATCGCTAGCCTTCTCGAGCAACCGCAGCAATCCCGACCGCAATTTCAATGCCGACATCTGGACCGTCGCGGCGGATAACACTGACAAGGGCGCGCACCTCACCCAGGTCACCACCAATCCCGGCACCGACCGTGCGCCCGCCTGGTCCCCCGACGGCAAATGGATCGCCTTCACCAGCCAAACCGACGCCAAAGCCATCGACTACGCCACGCATCATCTCGCCGTCGCGCCCTCCACCGGGGGCGAAGAAAAAGTCCTCACTCTGAAACTCGATCGCAACGTCCGCCGCCCGCGTTTTTCCGCTGACGGCCGCTCCATCTTCATGCTCGTCGAGGACGACGGCACGCAAAATGTTTGCAGCATTCCCGCCGCCGGTGGCGAACTCGCCTGCCCCTTCACCGCCCGCCAAAATGTCGCCGCGTACTCGCTCGGCAAAGATGGCGCCATTGCCGCGCAAATCGGCATGCTCGATCGTCCTGACGAAATCTATCTTTCGAATGGCGGCAATCTCACCCGCCTCACGAAAACCAACGACGCACTCATTTCCCAACTGCGCCTGGCCAAAACCGAATACGTCCATTTCAAAAGCAAGGACGGCACCACCGTCGCCGGCTACCTCTACAAACCAGCCGGTTACGACCCCGCAAAAAAAATTCCCACACTCCTCCGCCCTCACGGCGGCCCCGTCGGCCAATACTCCGCCTCCTTCGATCGCGAAGCGGAACTCTTCGCCGCCAACGGCTACGCCGTCCTTCTTCCGAACCCGCGCGGCTCTTCCGGCTACGGCCAGAAATTCTGCGAAGCCATTTTTGCCGATTGGGGCAATAAGGACTTCCAGGACGACATGGCCATGGTGGATTACGCCCTCGCCCAGGGCATCGCCGATCCCGATAAACTCGGCGTCGGTGGCTGGTCCTATGGCGGCATCTCCACCAACTTCATCATCACGCAGACCAATCGCTTCAAAGCCGCCATCACCGGCGCCAGCGAGGTCCTCTATGTCGCCAACTACGGCCATGACCATTATCAGAAACTCTGGGAGCTCGAGCTCGGCCTCCCGTGGGAAAACCGCGCTCTTTACGAAAAAATCTCTCCCTTCAACAAAGTCACCGCCATCACCACTCCCACGCTCATCATGGGCGGCGAAATCGATTGGAACGTCCCCATCATCAACTCCGAGCAACTCTATCAAGCTCTTAAACGCATCGGCCGCGTTCCCACCGAGCTCGTCGTCTACCCCGGCGAGTACCACGGCTTCACCACGCCCTCCCATATAAAGGACCGCCTCGAGCGCTACCTTGCCTGGTACGCCCACTACGTTAAAGGCGATTCCACGCCCCCGCGTCCTCCCGAACAGCCGGCGTCCGCCCCTAAGCCCGCCGATTAGCGCCGCTTGTCGTTTGTAGGGGCGCAGCATTGCTGCGCCCTCGCTTCTCCGCGTCCTCTGTGCTCTCTGTGTCCCTGTGTTGAATCTTCGTTTTCCTTTCTTCGCCTTGCCTCAATCGTGCTCCTCGCGTTAAGCTCCATCTCTTCGCGGGGGTGATTGATGCGGCTTCTTCGTCCGATTCTCTCTTCCATCGTTCTCGCGCTTTTCTTTTCCATTGCCGCGCGCGCGCAATCCTCTTTCACCGTCGGCACCGCTACCGCCGCTCCCGGCCAAAAAGCCACCGGCTACCTCGAAGTCCCCGCCGGCGTCGACCCCGCCACCAGCATCCCCGTCGTCGTCATCAACGGTGCAAAGCCCGGCAAAACTCTCGCCCTCATCTCCGGCGCCCACGGCACCGAATACACCTCCATCATCGCCATCGAAAAACTCATCACCGCCCTCGACCCCGCGCAACTTTCCGGCATCGTCATCCTCGTTCCGCTCGTCAACATCGCCTCCTTCGAGCAAAAAGTCCCCCACGTCAATCCCACCGACAACAAAAGCATGAACCGCTTCTACCCCGGCAAAGCCGACGGCACGCAAACCGAGCGCGCCTCTTTCCTTATCACCAAACAAATCATCGACCGCTGCGACTACCTCATCGACTACCACGGCGGCGACCTCGACGAAAGCCTCCGCCCCTACGCTTACTGGGGCCCCACGGGAAGGGAAGAGCAGGATCGCATCTCCAAGGAAATGGTCCTCGCCTTCGGCCTCGATCACATCATTATCTGGCGCGAGCGCCCCACCGACCCCGCCGCCACTCGCTATCTCGATAACACCGCCTCCGTCCGCGGCAAACCCTCCATCGTGGTCGAAGCCGGTCATGCGGGCACTGTCGAATCCGACGACCTCGCCCTCCTCGTCAACGGCACTCTCAGCAGCATGCGCGCCCTCAAAATGCTCCCCGGCGAACCCCATCCCATCGAAAATCCCGTCTGGATTGAAAAACTTGCTGACGTTCTCGCCGACGGCCCGGGAATCTGGTATCCCCTCGTCAAGCGAGGAACTTACGTTTCCGCCGGGATGAAGCTCGGCGCCATCACCGATTACTTCGGCAAACTCATCGCCGAGCCTCGCGCCCCGGTCTCCGGCGTCGTTCTCCACGTCAACGCCGTTCCCTCGCTCAAGAAGGGGGACAACATCGCCGACCTCGGCGTAGTCGCCGCCCACGCCCCCTAGTCGACCGTGGTGGCCGGTCTTCAGACCGGTGCTTTTCTCCTTTGCGGACACAACCGCCGACCTCACGTCGCCATCTTGCCTTTCTGCCGTTCGCCATTGGCAAATCTTCCGTTTACGCTCCGGTTTTTTTCCACACTGTTCCAAATGGGGCAGCTTTCCCCTCCGTACCCTGTCCTACGTGCGGCGCCCCTGTCGGAAAGCGTTGCCTGCTCCATTCCGGTGGGCTGCGCTCGGAACTGCACATTGATCGCAGGCTCGCCGCGGCCGAAGCCATCGAAGCAGAAAGATTCCGCCGCATCCAATCCCTCGCCAAGCGCGGGGCTGCCACCCGGCCCTCGATCTCCTAGAACGCCTGCGCAGAAGTCCGCTAGGATATACCCATGCATGACTCATCGAAAAAGGTCGCGCTGGTCACCGGCGCTAACAAAGGCATTGGACTTGGGATAGCCCGCGAGTTCGGAAAGGCGGGCATGATCGTCCTTCTTGGAGCGCGGGATGCGGCCCTAGGCGAGGAAGCCGCTGCCAAGCTTCGCGAAGAGAAGCTCGACGTTCGCCTTCTCCAGTTGGACCTTGTGCGGCCTGAAACCATCGCTGCCGCCGCCGCAAGCATCGCCGACCAGTTCCAGCACCTCGACATTCTCGTCAATAATGCCGCCATCGTAGATCAATCTGACGGACCTCCCAGCTCCGCAGACCTGAACTCCGTTAAGCGCATCATGGAGACGAACTTCTTTGGCACGCTGGCCGTCACCCAAGCCATGCTGCCGCTGCTTAGCAAATCCAAGGCTGCGCGTATCGTGAATCTCTCGAGCGGGCTTGCCTCGCTCGAGAAGAATGGTGACCCTGATTGGGGCTTTGCCGCTTTCAAACTGATTGGCTACAGCGCCTCGAAAGCTGCATTGAACATGCTTACGGTGCAATTGGCCTTCGAACTGCGCGGAACTGGAATCAAGGTAAACTCCGTATCCCCCGGATTCATCGCCACGGACATGAATGCACATCGCGGTACGCAGACGGTGGAGGAAGGAGCCGCGGGACCTGTGCGCCTGGCCCTTTTACCGCCCGATGGCCCAACGGGCAGCTTCTTTGATCAGAATGGATCTCACCCTTGGTGACGTCCACGACTCAAATAGCGTGCCTCACTCCCTAGGCCACGCTTTCGGGTCCATAAGCGTCAGACTATCCAATATCATGCCGTTGAGAGCCACTACAGATTGAGAACGCTGCGCATATCGTTCATATTGGTTATTTGGGCGACTCTTGTCGGCACGCAGTCGAGTTCGAATAGATTTCTCCGCGCCCAAACGTCTCAGCAATCCGCCAGTTCTCAAAGCGAGGCTCAAGCCAAAATCAGGGTCAATGCGAACCTGGTCATCCTGCCCGTAACGGTGAAAGATCGGAACGGCAATCTTGTTCCTGGACTTCAGAAGCAGGAATTTCGAGTATTCGATGACAACGTGGAACAGTCCATTGATGTTTTCACGGCGGAAGCCTTTCCCCTCTCGCTGGTTGTGCTTATCGACGATGATCTGAAATCCAAGGATGCTGAACAGTTGGTCCAAAGTCTGCGCGCCGTAGTAGCGGGAATCAGCTCGAGCGATGAAGCCGCGATTTGCCGTTTCGACCTGAAGTTTTATCCTGGTGAAGGGTTTACGGGCGATCCGGACCGCTTACTGGCTGAACTAAAGAAGGCTCAAGAAGCGAGCGGGCCTTCTACGGCAGGTCCGGTTCCCTTTGTTACTGGACCGTCGTCGCATGCTCCAGGAATTGGCGAGCCCCACCAAGCTGCGCCTACAAATCTTCGCAGCAGGCCAACAAAGGCTCTCGACGACGCAGTCTATTCTGCCGCTCAGTTACTTCATGATCGAGACCGCGGCCGCCGGAAGATCATGTTGGTGATCTCCGACGGTATCAATGGCCGGGAGTTCAACAATCACACTTACGACGAAACTCTCGCGGCTCTTCTCAGTGAAGATATTTCCGTTTACAGCGTCGCCGTGGGCAGCGCATCCTTCCACCGGAAATTCACTAGGCTGTTCAACTATGCCAGCAACTCTGGCGGGGATATCAGTTACGCCAGCAAGAGCCAGGCAATGGAAAAGCTGTATTCACAGATTACAGAACAAGCCAGACATGAATACACCTTGGCCTATGTGCCGCGCGGAAACAATCGTACTTCTACCTACCACGCGGTGGAAGTACGCACGACACGCGAAGGACTCCACGTCAAGACTCGTCAGGGCTACTACACGCCCCCCGCAGTGAGTATTCCAGAGAAGTGATCGCCCGGGACTAGCCGTTTGATAACCGAGCTCATGGCCAGCTACTTGTCTAGTTCCCGATAATGCGTTAACCGGAAGAGTGCAAGTGGCTCAATATGCGCGTGCCGTTAAATGGAAAGCCAGTTGCCCGAGCAACATCGATTT
>WNFT01002280.1_pt1 | contig 16422 bp, 20 predicted proteins | sample 5400191 | NCBI WGS metagenome assembly WNFT01 (sample SAMN13153359, study PRJNA577476) | soil metagenome | isolation source: 80 cm saprolite under Madrone tree | place: USA:California | collected 2016-06-14 | reverse complement strand
AAGGGGCTCGACCTGGTGGAAATCTCGCCCACGGCTGATCCGCCCGTTTGCAAGATTACCGACTACGGCAAATATCTTTACCAGGCCAACAAAAAGGCTCACGAGCAGCGCAAGAGCAGCCGCGGCTCGCAGTTGAAGGAAGTCAAGTTTCGGCCCGCCACCGCGGAACACGATTATCAGGTTCGCAAGAACCAGATTATCCGTTTCCTTGGCGAAGGTCACAAAGTGCGCGCAATGATTTTTCACCGCGGGCGCGAAATGGCCCACCAGGAAGTCGGGCGCGCCAAGATGAACCGCCTGCTGATGGAAATTGGCGATCAGGGTCAAATTGAAACCATGCCGCGCATGGAAGGCAACGTCCTGGTGGCATTGCTCGCGCCAAAAAAAGGCGTAAGCGTCTCCAAGCCGGCGGGCCAGCAATCGTCCAGCGCCCAGCAGTCGCAATAGTCGGCGCCCTTAAACGCGACGAAGGTTTTTCGTGGTTTGCGCGATCCTGCAGGCACCAAAGCTCTTGTAGTGGCGCAGCTTGCTGCGCCGAAGTCAGCACTCAAGTCGAATTTGCGAGGCGCATTAAGGCGCGGCGCATCGAAATCAGGAGAGGATTTCCAGCAATGCCGAGAAACGCATCGAAACCAAAATTAAAATTGAAGACCCACCGCGGCGCCAGGAAGCGCTTCAAGTTCACCGCCAACGGTAAGATCAAGCGCGGCCATTCCGGCAAGCGCCACTTGATGGGGACCAAAGCGCCCGGCCGCATGCGCAAGCTCAAGAAGCTGACGCTGGTAAGCAAAGCCGACGTCGCCAGCGTCAAGCAAATGCTTCCTTACGGCTAAAGCCGTATCGATTTTTCTGTTGCGCGCGATGGAATTGCACGCCATTCGTTTTTCTTCGTGGGGGCGCCATAGTTCAGGCCCTTCCGTTTGAAACGCGGGACGCAAGTCCCGCAAATCGTGCCAGGCAGCGCTTCACGGGTGCCTGCCGGCCGATGTGCCCCGGCTTTGTTGGGGCACTTGTAGCGGCGGCTTTATGTCGCCATCTTTCGGCCTTAGCTGAAGGGTTCGTCGCAAGGCGAGCGCTGCAAACGCATCACCCCGGAAACAAACCCGTTGCGATACGCGTATTATTCGCGTTCCCGCAACCTGTGTTGTTTCCCACAAAAAAAGGAGAAACCCATGGCACGCGTAAAACGCGGCACCAAGCGCCGGGCACGGCGCAAGAAGTACCTCAAGAGGACCAAAGGCTTTTTCCTCACCAAGAGCAAGCTCTACCAATCCGCGCAGGAGGCCGCCAATCGCGCCGACCGTTACGCCAAGCGCGACCGCCGCGTCAAGAAACGCGAGTATCGCAAGCTCTGGATCCAGCGCGTCGGCGCGGCCGCACGCAACAACGGTCTGACCTACGGCCAGTTGATTCACGGGCTTAAAGTCGCCGGTGTCGCGCTGGACCGCAAGGTTCTCGCCGACCTCGCGGTGAAGGACGCCGCGGCTTTCGCGCAGCTCGTAGCCAAGGCCAGAGCCGCCGCTCCGCCGCCAGCCAAGGCCAAGCAGGCGTAGCCCCGTCATTCCGAGCGAAGGCGACGAGCGAAGTTTGCAAGTTCCGACTCTTGTGGGAAGGAATCTCTCTTCGTCGTTAGCACCACGTCGGATACTCTTTCGTCGGGCGCAAAACTTCTTCCCTAGGGGCACGATAAATCGTGCCCTTCGGTGTAATCTACTTCGCGATCATGCCGACTATTGATATCGGTCTCGACAAGACTCTCGCGGCCCTCGGCGTCACGCAGCCCGACCAGGTCGCCTTGCACTTCGCCAAGATTCGAGTGCATTTCCAGGCTCATTTCCAGACTGTTCGTGACGAATCGGATTGGAAAATCCTCCGCGACGGCTGGCTCGGCCGCAAATCCGGCGTCCTTACGCAAATCACCGACAACTGGCTAAGACCTGCAACGCCAGAGCTGAAGCGCGCTGTCGGCGCCTGTCTGAATGAACTCCGGGCGCACGTAGAGGCAAAGATCGAAGAGCGCCGCATCGCCATCGAATCCGGCGCGGAAGAATCCGCCCTCACTCGCGAACGCGTCGACCTCTCCCTCCCCGGCGTCATTCGCCCCATCGGCTCCCATCATCTGATCCGCCAGGTCTTCCAGGAAATCGAAGACATCTTCTTTTCTATCGGCTTCTCCGTCGTCGAAGGCCCCGAAATCGAAACGCCTTACTACAATTTCGAAGCTCTTAACATTCCTGAGTTTCATCCCGTCCGCGACGACATGGACACCTTCTATTTGGACTTGCCAAAAGGCGCGCCGACGCCGCTTCTTTTGCGCACGCACACGTCACCCATGCAAATCCGCACCATGGAGAAGCAGAAGCCGCCCGTGCGCGTCATCGTTCCCGGCAAGGTCTATCGCCGCGACAATCCCGACGCCACGCACTCCTTCGCCTTCCACCAGATTGAAGGCCTCGCTGTCGACACCGACATCGCTTTCTGCGATTTCACCGGCACCATCGAGTATTTCGTAAAACAATTCTTCGGCCCCAGCGTCAAAACGCGCTTCCGGCCCAGCTATTTTCCCTTCACCGAACCTTCCGTTGAGTTCGACGTCTCCTGCCCCTTCTGCGGCGGAACCGGCACGTCCGCTGGTGGCGGAACCTGTTCGAAGTGCAAAGGCGCAGCCTGGATCGAACTCTTCGGCGCAGGCATGGTCGATCCCGCCGTCTACGGCTTCGTGAACTACGACGCCAAAAAAGTCAGCGGCTTCGCTTTCGGCATTGGCATCGACCGTCTGGCCATGCTCAAGTACGGCATCGACGACATCCAGGTTTTTTTCCAGAACGACGTGCGCTTCTTGAAGCAATTCCCGTGAGGCAATAAATGCGTCTTCGTCACTCAGCCCAAGACGGTCATCCCGAGCGGAGCGGCCCGTTTTTCATTTCGCCCCGCTTTTCGGGGCGACGGGCCGCGGAGTCGAGGGATCTCCACGCGTACGGCAAGCACGATGCACTATTACTGTGAAGGGGCTGTAGCCCCCGAGGAATTGATTCTCAGCACCATGACTTTCGCCGACGCCAAACAACGCTTCTCCAATCGCGTAGCGGACTATGTCCGCTACCGCCCCGGCTATCCCCCAGCCGTGCTTGCTGTCTTGCGCGCGGAATGCGGCCTGCGCCCCGGGCACGTCGTCGCCGACATTGGCTCCGGCACCGGGCTGCTCAGCGAGTTGTTCCTGAAAAACGGCAATCGCGTCTACGGCGTGGAACCGAATGCCGAAATGCGCCGGGCCGGCGAGGAGTATCTCGCCTCCTACGACGGCTTCTCGAGCATCGAAGGATCGGCGGAATCCACGACGCTCGCCGATTCCAGCATCGACTTTGTCACCGCCGGCCAGGCCTTCCATTGGTTCGAACCAAACGCTGCGCGAAGCGAATTTATCCGCTTCCTGAAGCCCTCCGGCTGGGTGGTCATCGCCTGGCATGACCGGCGGATGGAGGATCAGAATCTTACTCGTGAATACGAGGACTTGCTCGAACGCTTCGGCATCGACTACAAGCGCGTGAAGGACGCTTACCCGGAGGCACACCATATCCGCAGTTTCTTCGGCGGTGATCATTTCCACTCTCGCGACTTGCCCAACGAACAGGTTTTGGATTGGGAAGGTCTGTGCGGGCGCCTCCGCAGTAGTTCCTTTGCTCCGACAGAGGGCCATCCAAATTACGCCCCTATGATCGCGGAGCTGGACCGCATTTTTCGCGCTCACAAAAAGGATGGCTGTGTGCGCATGGAATATTTCACGCGTATTTATTTCGGTCAGCTGATGAAAGGATGATTTGGGGTGCCCCACCCTCGGTGTTTGGGGGTGGGTTCTCTTGAGAAATGCACAGGACACATAGATGAAGGTTGTTTACAATTGGATGAAAGACTTCGTCGACGTGACGGCGTCGCCGCAGGAGCTCGCTTCGCGCCTCGCACTCTCTGGAACGAACATTGCCGGCGTTGAAATCGGCCCGCACGGAGCAGTCATCGACGCCGAAGTCAGCTCCAACCGCCCTGATTGCCTCGGCCACTACGGCATCGCCCGCGAAGTCGCCGCCATCTACAAGCTGCCCCTCAAGCACGTTGCGCCAAAACCAGCGGAAAGCTCCGCCAAAGCCAGCGACGCCGTAAGAGTCGAAATTCAATCGCCCGAACTCTGCGGGCGCTTCACCTCTCGCGTCATCCGAAACGTGAAAATTCAGCCTTCGCCAAAATGGCTGAAGGACCGCCTCGAAGCCTCCGGCGTCGCCAGCATCAGCAACGTTGTGGACATTTCGAACTACGTGATGCTCGAACTCGGCCACCCACTCCACACGTTCGACTACGACAAAGTCCGCGACCATAAAATTGTCGTCCGCCGCGCCAAGTCTGCGGAAAAGATGAGAACCCTCGACGGAGTCGAGCGAACGCTTGATTCGAATATTTGCATGATCAGCGATGGCGACGGCTCCCGTGCCATCGGCATCGGCGGAATCATGGGCGGAGCCGAAACGGAAATCTCCTTTTCCACCAAGAACGTTTTGATCGAGTGCGCCTGGTTCGAACCGGTCGCCATTCGCCGCGCCGCTCGTTTCCTGAAATTGCACACCGAAGCCTCCACGCGTTTCGGCCGCGGCGCCGACCCGGAAATGGCCGAGCTGGCCTCGCGCCGCGCTGCGGAATTGATTTTGCAGCTTGCCGGCGGCGAGTTGCTCTCCGGCGTTTTTGATGTTTATCCCGGAAAGCGCGCCCCGAAAAAAATCCGCGTGACACGTGCCGAAATCCTTCGCGTAATGGGCGCGGACGTTCCCGACAAGCAAATTGAAGCCAGCCTCAGCGCGCTCGGCTTCGCGCCCGTTCGAATCGACCAGAATCGCGGCGCGGAAGGCTCGCTCCTCGCGACGTGGGAAGGCACCCAGCCTTCCTGGCGCGCCGAAGTCGAGCGCGAAATTGATTTGATCGAAGAAATTGCGCGCATTCACGGCCTCGATAAATTTCCGCCGCGTCTGCCTGCGGCGCGGCAAGGCGCGACGCGACTTCCGCACTACGAAGCAGAAACCCGTTTGCGCGAGCGGCTCATCGGTCTTGGCTATCGGGAAATTTTGACGATTCCACACGTTGCCGAAGAGCGCGATCGATTGTTCCGCCCAGACAATGTCGCGCCTGCGCGGCTTTCGAATCCGCTCTCCGAAGAAGCGAACGTCCTGCGTTCGACAGGCATCGTGACGATGGCAGGCGCGCTCGAATGGAATTTGAATCACGGCCAGCGCCATGCGCGCCTGTTCGAAATCGGCCGTCACTATCGCTTGAATGGAAGCGCATCCGTCGAGACGCTCGTGCTTACGCTTGGCGCGACCGGCGAAGCCCGCGAAAAAGGTTTGGACGACGCGGCGCGCGATTTTTCTTTCGCCGACCTCAAGGGCGACCTCGATTCCATCGGCGAACTCGCTGGCGGCTTTCATTGGCAGCCAGACGGATTTAGTTGGCTCAATCCAGCGCGCGCTGGAGCCATCTCTCTTCTCGAAAATCTCAGATTCCCGCTCGGAGTCGCAGGCCAGCTTGCGCGGCGCGTCGCGGAAAAACTGAAATTGCGGCAGGACGTTTTCCTCGCAGAGCTGGAACTCGATGCGGTTTACGCCGCGATGAAAGCTACGAGAGAAGCGCGACGGTATGAACCGCTGCCGAGATTCCCGAGCATCGAGCGCGATTTTTCTTTGCTGCTCGCTGACGGCACGAAGTTTTTCGACGTGACGAAAACAATTCAATCACTCGGCATCAAAGAAATTTCCGCTATCGAAGCAACAGATCTTTTCCGCGGAAAAAATGTTCCTGCCGGAAAATATTCACTGCTTGTACGCGTAACGTTCCAGAGTCGCGAAGCGACGCTGACGGACGCACAAATCGGCGACTACAGCGGCAAAATTATTTCTGCGCTCGAGAAAAATCTCGGCGCGCAACGCCGCGCCAGTTGAACAAATGTTCCGCAAAGCTTCGCCCTGCGCTACAATCCTGATACATGAGCGCGCCGATAAAAGTACAAATTTTCGGGCAAGTGTATTCCATCCAGGGAGAACTGGATGGGAAGTACGTGCAGAAGCTCGCGAAGTACGTGGACGAGAAAATGCACGATATCGCCGACGTGACGAAGACGGTGGACACGCAAAAAGTCGCGGTGCTGGCGGCACTGGCGATTGCCGACGAGCTGCACGGTCTGCAGCGCGATCGCGGCGATCATGAACAGTTGATGCGCGAACAAGCTGAGCGTTGCCTGACGCTCGTTGAACGCGCACTGAAGCAAACCGCGTAATTTGTTTTTTTTTCCAAACATAAAAATTCTACTGGCTCCAACTTGTTGGGTTGCGGTCCCAGCGCTGGGCGCGGAGCGGTTTGTGGAGGGCGGCGGGGAGGGGGCCCTGGTCGCTGGTGGCGATGTTGGCTTCGACATTGCGGCGTTTGCGCATGCCCGGAATGATGGTGCTGACGTCAGGATTATTAAGGATGAAGCGCAGCGCCATTTGCGCCATGGAATTGTCCGCGGGAACGAGCGGGCGAAGTGCCTCGGCGCGGGCCACGCTGTTCTTCAGATTTTCGGGGACAAAATACGTATTGCGCCAATCGCCTTTTGGCCACTTGCTGTCCACGGTCAGCGTGCCGGTGAGTGTGCCTTCATCGAAAGGGACGCGAGCGATTACGGCGACGTTTTTCATGCGGCAAATGGGGAAGAGCGCGTCTTCGGGATTCTGGTCGAAAATGTTGTAGATGACTTGCACAGCGTCGGCGACGCCTTCGAGCACGGCGCGAATGCCGTTACACGGCTCCCAGCGATTGACGCTGACGCCGACGGCTTCGGCTTTGCCGGTCGAGCGCAACTTTTCCACGGCGCGCGGTAGACGTTCATCGTTGAGCCAGCGGTCCTCCCAAGTGTGAAACTGGATGAGGTCGAGTTTTTCGACGCCGAGATTGGCAAGACTTTTGTTGACGTACTCTTCGATGTAGTCCGGCGGAAAGCAATCATCGAGCGTGAAATCGCGCCGGCTGGGCCATTGGCGATTCTTGGGCGGAATTTTCGTGGCGACGTAAAGTTTCTTTCCGGCGTTGGCGCGCAGAACTTTTCCGAGAATTTGTTCGCTGCGGCCGTCGCCGTAGGCCCACGCGGTGTCAAAGAAATTGCAGCCGAGATCGACGGCGCGCTGGAGAGCGTCGAGCGATTCGGCGTCGTCGGAGCCGGTCCAGCCGGCGAGTCCCCACATGCCGTAACCAATTTCACTGACGTTCCATCCGGTGCGGCCGAACTTGCGATAGCGCATGAGCAGGAGCTCCTTTTGAAATGGGCCTCCATTATAGAGGCAACTCTCTTCCGGTCCGCTGATGAGACTAAGCGATTCAAAACAATTCCAGAATCTTAGCTATCCTTCGCCCGAAACGCAGGCCAGCTATAAAAACTCCCACAGCGATAAGCAGGCTGGTTTCGACGGACAAACCACCGAGGAAAGTACAACCGGCAAACACAAGCACCGTGGTCAGGACGGTCACAAGCGTGTCTAGCTGTCGATAGAAGCCCATTTCGCTCGGTCCCGCTTCGTCCATTTTACTATTCTCATTCCGAATTACACCATTAGCGCCCTACGGTTACCCGTTCCGAACCCGCCCGGCTCTGCGATAGTCACCCGTTGTTCATGGTCAATTGGACGATTACCGTTTACCAGATGAGTCTCAACCGTGGTATAAATCGCCCATAGAGGGTTCTCGACAAATGTTTAATCTCCTTCTTTGGCTCTGTGTTAGTTCTATTTTCTTAGTGCCCATCCACGTACATGCTCAGTACCAGATTATTGAGATTGAAAAAGTGCAGTTGGCCACCTCGCTTGCTGCTGTGGCGACCGACATCACAGGCACTCGTATGCCGGGCGTTTTGGTTGAAGAGTTTAGTTCGGATTGGAAACAATCACTGCGCTCGACAAAGACCGACGCGAAGGGTAGATTCACCCTCACCCCCGTGAAGGGCCGCGATGTCTACTATCTGCAACTCAGTATGAATGGATTCGACCCACTTCGTGTTCGTGTGAAGATAGACCCGAAGGAAGGCAAGAATCTTCGGCTTACGCTGGAAATCGCAACATAGTCGACAGCGCTGGTCACTCTGGACTAGTACCCACATGTGTGGAGTCCAGCGAAAGAGCACTCTTCCATCATCCTCCATGAAACGCTCCATGCTAGTGGGGCCGGCCAGTCTCCAGAAAAGCGCGGAAGCTATACTTACGATGCGCCAGAATGAACTAGCCTACATCTACGACTTGCTGCCCCTGCACTTCACCGGCAAAGAACGGGGATTGGGGGGGCGAGTCAACCCTTGATGACTTCGGGGCTAGGTACTACTCAAGCCCGATGCGTAGGTTCATGTCCACTGACCAGGACGGTGCTGGATCGCTTGAACAAGCCCATCGTTTTCTTCGCCAAAACAAAAAAGCCCCACCTAATCGATGGGGGGCCTGATGCTTTTTTATTGAGATGTCGGATTTGTGCTTTACGGCTTGGGCTGGTCGAGTATTTTTGCGGTAGGGTCACGACGTTGAAGCTCCGCCACATCCTCGGGATGAACCTCCCACATTTTTTTATCGCTGGTTTGCACGCGCACCCATGCGCCCGCTTGCGCCCCGGTAAATCCTGCACCTAACTTCGCCGCACGAGTACTAAGAGATTCCCCAATCTGAGGAGTGAGTTCTTTTCCAAAAGCCTTGACGCCCTGAAGAATCAGAGACTCAGGGGCGTTTAGCTTTTTCGCTGCGGTTGATACAGCAATAGGATAGCACCTGCAAGGGCCGCAACCGGATGGCCCGCCAGAATAGCGCCTCCGGCTTCTGTCAGACCCCCGGCCCATGAAAGAACTTGCTGCAAATTTTAGGGAGCTTGGCGATCCGCAACCGTTGCCCGTTTTGCGAAGGTACGTTCCAAAGTTTTCAAGACTCCATATTGTTTCTGAAGTTCTTCGAGAGCGTTTTCGCCCAGCTCGCGGAGTCTCCGCATCAGGGCTTCGCCAGACCAGCGTGAATTGAGGTGCGTCGCGGCGGTGGTGTTTGCTGTGCATTGTGCGCGGGGATGCGGCGGAATTTGAAGGGGCTTATGGGGATTTGATGCCGCCTTTTCAGGTCTGAGGCTTGGCGGCCTTTGCGGTTTGGATTTGCGGCAGCAGGATGTCGCGGACGTAGTGCCAGTAGGGGACCAGCGCCAATGCGGAATGCGCGTACTTGTCGGCGGCGTCCAGGTCGGGTGAAGCCCGATTCAGGCTGGACCACGCGAGACTCATCAACAGTTCCGGCTCTCCCCAAGATGGATCGAGAGGATCGACGGGAGCGTCCTTGGCCTTGCGCGCCGCTTCCAGTCCCTTTTGGTAGTTTTCAACGGCTTTGTCCTGTCCGCCGCCACGCTCCGGAGGAAGGTTCCAAAGAATAGGGCCGAGTACCCAGACAAAACGGGGATTCTCTGGACTAGAAGTTCTAAGTTCTTTGACGAGCGGGCTGGATTGAGCGATCAGCTCCTGGACGCGGTCGGCATGGCCCAGAGCGAGGTAGATGAGGCTGCCGAGGCAGGAAATGGTGCCAACTTTGGCGTCGACGAAGGCGGGATCCTTGGCAGCGGATTCCTTGAATTCAGCGATGGCCTCGGTGAGATCGTGTTCGAGATCCTTGGGGTCGGCAGATTCATTGAAGCCGTTAATGGCGCGCCGCCAGAGGGCGAAGCCGCGCCAGTAGCGCACGCGGGAAGCCAGTTTTTCGTCGACGATAAAAGGCTCGAGGTAGGCGTAGAGGTGCTGGAGGGCGGCGCGGTCGCCTTGGTAGTCGGCCTTCTGGATTTGCGTGACGAGTTTGAGTACGGTTTCGCGGGGGCGCTCGGGAGGAGCAGCGAGTGCAGCCGGCGCGGATGCGATGCACATCGCCATCAGTGCTAACCCACACCATGCCATGCGGCGCATGCCCGCCGAGTATCGCCGCGCAGCCTTCGGCGGTTTCAATGATGGGACAGGTCCCGTTTTGGTTCGCTGCATGTCTTTCCTCCTGCGAAGGCTAGGTCTTGGGGGGAAGGTGCCTATAAGGCTAGAGACGCAGCGTCGGCCAAGAAAATATCAGAGGATCGCCGATTGGGACGGTAACCTCAGCGTTCCTCAGGGGCTAAACGCCCCGTTCTTAAGGTCCTGTAATGTCGGAGCTGAAGCTCCGACCCCCAAAGCCATTTGCCGCGCGCCGGGAAATGCTAACGTTAGAATTTGCGGGGAGTCCTAACGGCTTGTTAGGGAAAGGGGCCAGTCCGGTGATGAAAAAAAGGAAAATGTTGCTGGTGGGGGTAGCGTGCGCTGTGGCGGCGGTGTTTGCGGCGCAGGTGCGCGGGGACGCGGTGGAGGAGATCCAGCGGCTGGCGGAGTTGATGGGATGGAAGGCGGGGACGGTGGCGGCGGACATTGGGGCGGGGGACGGGAGGTTCACGTTTGCGGCGGTCGAGCGCCTGGGGGCTGCGGGAAAAGTGTATGTGACGGAAATTGATGCGAAGAGGCTGGCAGAGTTGAAAGACGAGGTTGCCCGACGCAAGCTAACGAACGTAGTGGTGGTGGAGAGCAAAGAAGCGGACACCAATCTGCCGACGGCGTGCTGCGACGCGATTTTCCTGAGGCACGTGTACCATCACCTGACCAAGCCAGCGGAGTTCGACGCGAACCTGGTGCGGTCATTGAAGCCGGGAGGGCGGCTGGCGATTATCGATTTTCCGGCGCGCGCGGGGCTCGATCCGGTGGAGGGAGTTCCGAGCAACCGGGGCGGGCACGGCATCCCGCAGAAAGTGGTGGTCGAGGAGCTGACGGCTGCGGGGTTGCAGGTGGAGAAAATCGTGAATGACTGGCCGGACAATGATTATTGTGTTTTGTTTGTGAAGAGGTAGATGAAGCAGTTCTCAGTCATCAGTTTGTTAGTGAGGATGAGGAGAAATCGGACTCGTGGCGGAGTGCCGCGCCTGAAGGCGCGGGTGTGTCGTAACCTCAAAACCAATTCCTCAGCGGCTGAAGCCGCACGTCGGACCTGAAGGTTCGACCCCCCGTTGCGACACAGACCCCGCACGAGGAAGGGCACGATCTGTCGTGCCCCTACAACAAGAAACGCACAGCCAGGAGTGGCTGTGCCACGATAAGGACCGAAAGAGTCCCGCGCGGGCATGCGTAACGGAGACTACTCCTTTTTGGACCAGGGGGGGACGACCCCGCTCATGCGAGCGTAGGCCACGAGCTGGCCCATGTGCTCATTGGCATGGACGATGATGCGCAAGTACATGCCGTCCACGGTGGCATCGCGATCGACGATGTGAACCTTGCGCTCAAGATCTTTCGGAGTGACCGCCAAGTGGGCCTGCTTGACGGCGTCCAGGGAGCGCTTGAGCCAGTTGATGACCTCAGCTTTAGCGGTGACCGACTTTTCCATCCCCTCTTTCGCGTCGGCGGGCATTTTGGGTCCCGTGACGCTGAGCAGATAAAAACTCGCGAGAGCGATGTGCATGTAGACTTCGCTGGTGGAGCGTACGCCCGGCGCAGGACGCCACGAGAATTTTTCCTCGGGTGTGGCTTCGGCGAGCGCGAGCAATTGGCTGGACACGTGGCGCCACTCGCCGTCATAGCCCTGCCAGATTCCCTCCGGCGCCGTTTGCCCGAACACGGGGGGCGCGCTGAATAATAACAGGGACACAAGAAGCGCTTTTCTCATGGTTGCTCTCCAGTCTGGCTCTCTTGTGCCCATTCTATATCGTGAAGGCGAGAAGAAGGGCACGATGTATCGTGCCCCTACAAAAAGCAAGCGCACAGCCAAGAGCGGGTGTGCCACGGTGCCGGCGTTCCAGGAAATGCCTACGGGGTGATGGCGATGACGCGAAGGGGGCTGCCGGAGCCGCCTACGATTTTGAGGGGCGCGGCGATGACCACAGCTCCCGTGGGCGGCAACTGATCGAGATTGCAAAGGCTGGCAAGGCCGAACTTTCCGCTGCCGTGCATGACGAAATGATTTGAGAAGGGCGGGTCAAACTTGGCGGCCTGCCCGGCGTCGGTGCCCACCGTTTCGACTCCTACTCCCAGAACATCGCGCTCGCTGGCCAGAAATTGCGAGCACTCTTTCGCCCAGCCCGGAGTGTGCGGCCCGTCGTCCTTGAGATTGATGTAGTGCGCGGGATCGGTGCGCTTCGACCAGCCGGTGCGAAGGAGCACCCACGCGCCGGGCGGGATTTTCCCGTGCGCGGATTCCCATTGGAGGATGTGCGCGGAGGTCAGGAGAAAGTCCGGATTTTTCTCGACTTGTTTCGTTACATCAATGACGCACGCCGGGCCGATGAATTTGCGCGGCGCGATGCGGTCGACGGACGAGTCCGGCAAATCCTTACCGCTGACCCAGTGGATGGGCGCGTCAAAATGCGTTCCGGTGTGCTCACCGGTTTCGAAGGCGTTCCAATACCAGGCGGGGCCGCGTGCGTCGTAGCGGGACAATTCGCGAAGGGTAAAGGGCGGAGAGTTGTTCCATTGGGGAGGGAGCGGGATCAGCGGCGTGGCGTGGCTGAGCGGCAGGGTGAGGTCTACGACGCGCAAACGGCCGGCATGGAGTTCTTCGACAAGCCGGAGAAGTATTTCAGACATGATGACCCCCTGAAGCAAGCAAACGGAGAGTATGCCTAGAATGGCGGAACAAGCATAGTCGCGTGCTATCTCCGAAATCATTTTCTCAGCGGCTAAAGCCGCACGAAAGCGGAGCATTCATGTCCGACCTAAAGGTCCGACCCACAAGACCTTCCGATGGACTCAAGATCCCCGATGACTAGGATTTGGCCGCGAGCGATTGGATGTGGCGGCGGAACTGGAAACGGTTTTCGAGCAGGGCCAGACCGGTAACGAAGGCCTTTGGTCCGGTGGCTTCGACCTTGGCGACGATGGTCTGCAAACCTTCACCGGAGATGGCGCGGCGAGCGGCGGCGGCGAAATCGTCGACAGTGTGGACGGTGGAAGCGTGCGGGATGCCGGCGGCGCGAGCGATGCCTTCCAAGTCTGTGCCGGTGCTCGTGGCGGTGGGGAATCCACCGACGGAAAGGAGACTCTCGTTGTCAAAAACAATGTGGACGAGATTCTTTGGTTTGTAGCGCGCGAGCGTGCTCAAGGAGCCGAGGTTCATGAGGAGCGAGCCGTCGCCATCGAGGACCACGACTTTCTGATGCGGCAAGCAGAGAGCGAGGCCGAGGCCCGTCGAGGAAGCAAGTCCCATGGCGTGCTGCAAATAGAAAAAATTGGGACGATGGCCGAGGGATTGGAGCTCGGCGGGAAGCGCGCCCATGATGGTAACGACAAGACATTTTTCAAGATCGGAATAAATGGCGCGGAGGCAATCGATGCGGAGCATCATTCCTCCCACATCAAATCGCGCGTGAGAAGCAGAGCCACGGGCTGGAGGCTGCTTTCAGCAAGGGTATGAGCCTGCGCGATGCGCTTTTCGACGGAAGCGGGAGCGTCGAGGAAGGAGTATGGAATGTTCATGGCGTGAAGGAGCGGCTCGGTGACGTTCCCGCCTTGCGTCTGCCAGGGGTCGCGCTCGCCAAACGTGCCGCGATAGGAGACGAGCATCAGGAGCGGGATTTTGTAGAGGTGCGCGAAGGAGACGATGCCGTTGATGGCGGCGAGAAAGCCGTGGTTCTGCATGAGCATGGCGGACTGGACGCCGGCAAAGTGTGCGCCCGCGGAGAGGCCTACGCCTTCTTCTTCCTTGGCGAGACGGACGAGGGTCATTTGCGGATCGTCCTCGGCGATTTGGATGAGATGGACGAGCCAGGTTTCCGGAAGTGCGGAAAGCAGGCGGATGCCGCAGGCTTTGAGCGAGCCGTAGATGAGCTTCGAGTTTTCCAGAGAAACGGGCATGGTCTACGTTGCGACGCGCCATTCGAACGTTGGCACAGGGGGGAGATTCTATGTCAGGGACGGCAAGGACTCAAATTGCGGAAGCGCGCGCCCCCGGTGGCAGGCGGGGGCTGCGTCTGCTAGACTGGCGCGGCTTTGAGGATCAAGACGCGAAGACGGTTTCTGGGGCAGGCTGCCGGTGCAGCGGCGGGCGTTGCTGTTTGCGCGGGAGTGTGGCCCGAGCCGTTCGCGGGATCGGGAACGGCGCTTGCTGCGGATGCGGGACCCAGCTTGAAGTTTCCGGCCGCGGCGCGGGAGCGGATTGCGATTGCGTCGTACCCGTTTCGGGATTTCATCGCGGGGCGAGGGGATAAACCCGGCAGCGGGAAGATGGAGTTGAAAGAGTTCGCGGCGCACGTCAGCGCCAAATTCAACATCAAGAAGATCGAGCCGTGGAGCGCGCATTTCCGTTCGCTGGAGAAGGCCTACCTGGAGGAACTGCGCGCGGCCGTGGCGCAGGCGGGCGGAGCGATCGTAAACATTGCCGTGGACGGCGAGCACAGCCCGTATTCAGCGGATGCGGCAGAACGCGAACGGGCGGTGGCGTTCAGTCAGCAATGGATTGATGCGGCGACGGCAATTGGCTCGCCGAGTGTGCGGACAAATATTCCGCAAGCGAAGGATGCGAAACCGGATGTGCAGCGGACGGCGGAGAGTTTGCGGCGCGTAGCGGAATATGGCGCGGCAAGGAATGTAGTGGTGAGCTTAGAGAACGACAACCCGGTCAGCGAAGATCCGTTCTTCCTGGTGAAAGTCATCGAGAAAGTGAACAGCGCTTGGCTGCACGCGCTGCCAGACTTCGGGAATACGCTGGCGGCGCATGACGACGAGTACGCGTACAAGGGAATTGAGTGGATGTTCAGACTCGCGTACTGCATTTCGCATGTGAAGGAAACGGAAGTGGGCGACGGCAAGGATAAAATTGCGCACGTGGATTTGGCGAAGACGTTTGGGGTTGCGAAGCGGCACGGGTACAAAGGATATTTTTCGATGGAATGGGACAGCCCGGGCGATCCTTACGCGGGAACGGCAGGGTTGATCGAGAAAACGCTGAAGAATCTTTCGTAGAAATACGGCCAGGAGTATTCTTTCGATTGAGATTACGAACCAGGAGGCAACTATGAAACTACGTGCGAGTTTGTTTGTGGTGGCGCTGGCGATATTGCTGATGGCCGGAGTTGCAGGGGCGCAACAACCACCAGCCGTGCCTGCGGATAGGTCTCCGCTTGCGGAGACGGGGACAGTCGCGAATCCGGTGAGCACGACGGTTAAGGCACAGCTAGCGCGTTTTACCAAGAACATGGTGGCAGCGGCGGAGGCCATGCCGGCGGAGAAATACAATTTCAAGCCGACGCCGGAGATGAACTCTTTCGGGCACGTGGTGATGCACATCGCGCAATCCAACAATTTGCTGTGCGCAAAGATCTCAGGACAGACGGCGCCAGATGTGAAGTTGGCCGACACGGACACGAAAGAAAAGCTAGTAGCTGGCTTGAAAGATTCGTTTAGCTATTGCGCGGCGGCGCTTGAAAAGACCAACGACGCAAATCTTGGCGAGTCGATGATGTTGTTCGGCAAGAATCCAACGTCGCGGGCGGCAGCCTGGATCGCGCTGAGCGACGGATGGAACGACCACTATGGTGCGCAGGCGATTTATTTGCGGCTCAACGGGATTTTGCCGCCGACGGCGCAGCCGGCAAAGTAGGAAGGAGCGCACCGAGCGGGTAACCATTCAAATAATCATTGCAACCAAAGCTCTTGTTCGACACTCTAAGGTGCTAAGCTAAAGTGTCGCTTATGGACTGGGGAATACGCATTTTCGGGGGAACGGTCGTGCGCCGCACGCTCGCTCTAATCGCTTGTAGCGCGTTGCTGTACTTCGCGATTGGCGCGACGCTTCCCCACGGGCACGCCCAGGGCCCCGACAATGCCTGCCATGTCTGTCAGGCGCTGCACATGCCTGCGCTGGCGGCAGCCCGGCTTGATTTAGTCAGCATTCCTCAGATCGTCACCTGGTATACCTCGCTGCCGCAGCACGCGTCGCCATGCGATTCCTTCTCTCTGCATCGCGCCGGGCGCGCACCTCCCACCGCTTAATTTCTCTCCTGGCTTGAAGTGTATCTCCGTGCGCCGGCCTATTTTGAAGGCCAGCGCTGCCGCCTTCTTTCCGGCGGTCTCTATCCACACAAAACACAAATAATTGTCGAAAGGGATGGAGAAAAAATGTTGAAGCGTTTGAGTATCAGCTTGGTGTTTGTTTTGGGATTGGTGGTGCTATTCGCAGCCGGACCGGCGGAGGCGCAGTTGGGGAACGCTGGGTCGATAGAGGGAGTGGTAAAAGATTCCTCTGGCGGAGTGGTTCCCGGAGCCAAGGTCGAGATTTCCTATGCCGTAAGCGGATATCAACGTGAGACCACCACTGGCAGCGATGGGAGCTTTCGTTTCTCCAACGTGCCTTT
>WNFT01011992.1_pt1 | contig 16430 bp, 9 predicted proteins | sample 5400191 | NCBI WGS metagenome assembly WNFT01 (sample SAMN13153359, study PRJNA577476) | soil metagenome | isolation source: 80 cm saprolite under Madrone tree | place: USA:California | collected 2016-06-14 | reverse complement strand
CCAATTCACGTTGCGTTAGGTGACGAGCGTCCCGGAAAGACCGGATCAAATAGCCGAGTTCTATAATCCCGCGGTTCATATCAGTCAGAGTACGTTAGCAGCGTTGATGAGAGGCTTGTGAATTTTCATCGTCACATCACATAACTATAATCGATCACCCGAATTGCACTATATTCTCCTCTGTGTGTTAAGCGTCGCCCTGCTATGACAGTACGTTCGCACAGAAACGGTAAGAAAAGCTGGTTGATCGCTTGCGATGAATCAGGAGTCCACGGTTCTCGACACTACGGATTCGGTTCTCTATGGCTACCATGGCAGCGGCGCGGCGACTTTTATTCAGACTTTTACGCGCTCGCACGAAAGCATAATTTCACCAGTGAGTGCAAATGGCACGGAGCGAACCGAAAATACTTCCTGCCTTTTTACAACGAACTCATAACATACTTTTTTCAGACAAGATGGCTTGTGTTTCACTGTCTTATCTGCCGAAAGGAAATGGTGCGAAAGGAAGAGTACCACAAGAACGACTGGGACCTGGCGCGCCGGAAACACTACACGATGTTGTTAACAGCAAAAATGCGACTAGCGCTCCTGCGATTCCCCCAGCGCGAACATGAGTTTAGAGTCTACGTGGATCCAATAGCTTCTCGCTATGGAAAGGCCGACGAGGCTATGGAAGTAATTACAAACAATATACTAAATCAGCGCTTTCGCAATTTGTCGCCTGTAACGTCTGTGTTGACCAGAGACTCTAAGAGTACGCCAGCGATTCAACTTTGCGATTTGTTATTGGGAGCGGTGATGGAGAATTGGCAGAAGCGGGTCACGAATTCAACTAAGAGGGCAATCTACCACGAAATTGCGCGGCATCTTGGGTGGCCTGATTTGAACTCGGATACTATGCCCAAAGAACGAAAGTTCAATATTTGGTATTTCTTTGATCCGGTCCGCGAGTCAAGACGAGTTGACACGCGAAACGTTTCCCTACTATATCCATATCCATAGCCTAATGGCTCGAATCATAAGACCCTCTGCGTCAAATGACTACATCAACCCGCGAGCGCGATGCGAAAACTGAATCGGGATTGAAGCGCGATATTCTGGTGCGACCGTTTTTGAAATGGGCGGGCGGAAAACGCCGACTCCTTTCGAAAATTCGAGAGTACGTCCCGAGCGATTACAATATTTATTTTGAGCCATTCGTCGGCGCGGCTGCAGTGCTTCTTGATCTCAGACCTCAAACCGCCTTGATCAATGACGCGAATAAGGAGTTGATTAATTGCTATCGAGTTGTAAAAGAAAATCCTGAGAAACTAATTATCGATGCGAAGCAACATCCAAATACAAAGAAACATTTTTACCAGTTGCGTGCTGTTGATCGAGAGCCAAATTTTACCGAACTCTCAGACGTTGAGCGCGCCTCTCGCATCTTGTTCCTTAACAAGACGTGTTTCAATGGCCTCTTTCGCGTGAACAGTCGCGGGCACTTCAACGTGCCGTACAGCAAGTATTCGAAACCACGTATCGTCGATGAAGTGGCCATTCGAGCCGTCAGTCGATATTTCAATACGGCAGGGATCGAAATGTCCTCTGAAGATTTTGAAGACGCGTTAAGCGGTGCTGCCGACGGCGATTTCATTTATCTCGATCCACCCTATGATCCGGTCTCGGATACATCGTCATTCACAGGGTACAATCTTCCAAGTTTTGATCGCGACGAACAACGCCGACTGAAGAGCGTTTGCGACGACCTAACGCGGCGGGGTTGTAAGATTCTGTTGAGCAATTCGTCAACAGACTTCATCCGAAATCTTTATCGCAATGAGCGGCGATACACGATTGTGGAAGTCAAAGCGAATCGGAACATAAACTCGGTCGGAACGGGTCGAGGCAAAATTAAGGAGTTGCTGATTTTTAATAACTACAAGATCTGAGCTTCTCGATTTTGCCGCGCTGGCGCAGCATCGCGGACCAGTCGTGCTTTCAAACCAGGCGACCGATCGGATCGTAAAACTCTATCGACGATTGAAATTCAAGCTGAAGTTCTTACCAGCACCGCGGCGATCAGTTGCAATGGCAACCGCGAAGCTGTGCGCGAAGTGCTGGAGATGAGGAATGTGAAATCACAAAGGTAAGGATAGTGAAGAGTGCCTTTGAAATGGGTGCGCCACTAATCTCAAAAGTGAGCGAGACGCGCCGCGATCGCGTGCTTTCCTTTGACGAGGAAACTCGACTACTTGCGGCATGTACTAACAAGTGTGCGGATCTGCGTCCACTTTTGATCACGGCCTTAGATACTGGAATGCGGCGCGGTGAGTTGCTCAAGCTGCAATGGTTCGACGTGGACTTTAGATCAAATCTAATTCGAGTCAGGGCGACCAACACTAAGACGGAGCAGGCACGAACAGTTGGAATGACCAGGCGCGTTCACGAAGTGCTTCTTGGGTTGAGGAAGGCAGCACCGCCTGATGATTCAGTTTCCGTGTTCGGTATTAAGAACACCGTAAAGAATGGGTTCGCTGCGGCCCTGCGCGAAGCAAAGATCGAGAACTTCACTTTTCATGATTGCCGCCACACCGCTACGACCAGGTTAACGACTTCGGGCATGCCGGCGTCAGAAGCGATGAAAATGACTGGCCATACTCAGATGATTATGTTTCAGCGTTATGTCAACATCACCGAGGAAGCAGCTCGAAATGGAGCCGAACGCCTAGATGCATTCTTGAATGCGCACTCAAAGCGGGCGCGGTCTAGCAACATTCTTCAATTGAGTAGTAAGCGGAACTGAGTCCGCTGTCCCTGACCTCACGGTTGCGAAACCTGCAACCTAACATGGCTGCCCTTGATAGAGTACATACCCGCGCTCGGGTGCAAACGCCACGAATGTTTCGCTAGCATAATCGTGCCAATTATCAGGGACGTTGACCGAGAAGAGCTTGGCTGTGTATGTCCGATAGCTGCTCGACGGTGGATCTGGTGGAGTGGGTTGATCAGCAACCGGATGTGATGAATTTTCGGCTGTCCTGGAAACAGTAGACGTTGGCTCTTTCTTCTTGCGTGTAGGACCATTGCACACAACGGTGAACTGTGTTCCCTCCCTAAATTCGAGGTTTGGTCCCTTAGTTGCTAGTGTCGTCGTGACGCCGATTCCTGCTCCAATCAACGCGCCTGCTGCGGCTCTCTTAACGCTGGCCTTCACGGTAGTAGACTTGTTACGGACTGTTCCTTCGTTGTCAGCGCGCCCTCCGCTGCCAGCGTTCACAACGTCAAAGACCTCCACAACAGTCGCGCTAAAGTCTGCACCGCGTCCGTCGGAGAGAGTTACCTTTTCAAAAGCCAGATCGATATTTGAATCTTTATTAGCTTTACCCGATCTCTTGAGATTCCTTATGTGGCCTTCGACAATTGCTCCGGCGTACTCGGCAGGGGTCAGGATCTTGCAACTGAATTTGTCACCTTTCTTATTGGTTGCGGTGCTGAGCGGAGAAAGGAGTTCGACCGAGAGCTTTAGGTTCGAAGGAATTGGCAGTACCGGTCCGTCAACACCATAGACTAAGCTCGGCGAAAGGAGCGCCACAAACAGCGTGAATATCATTAGGGTATGTCGGGATATCTTCATTTGGAGACCTCCATTATTGGGGGAAAAAGGCCGCGCTACTTTTTCAAAATTAAACCGTATGGTTTGAGTTGTCTGAATTGCTATGCCGTTGCGCGTGGCTGGCCGAAACTTCCATTGCCGCGCGGCATTCTCGGCAGCTTGTCTCAGAACCACTGGGCCATCAATGGCCTTTGCAGATATGACGTTGCCTTGTTCGTCTATTACAACGGCGACATTGACTGAACCTTGCGTTTGCGAGGAACGAGCTAGGGTCGGAAGCGTCGGCAGAACTTTGTGGGTTGGCGTCGCTTCAGAAGAAGTATCGAACGTGCTTACCGTTTGCGGCGATTGACTGGCACTCCCGATGGATTTCCAATTGATGGCAAAGCGAACCGGACGCTTTGACTCTTTAGGTCGTATTCTGACAACAATCACCGAATACTGATTTGATGGACCTGGCGTTTCCATTAAGGACCCCTCATCAATGTTCTCAATCTTGAAGAACTCGATAAGGCAGGGCGAGCCATTTAGCGTACCGCTCACTTCGGGGAAGGCCAGACTGCTCTTATTCACGCTCACGTTAATTGTGCCAAGAGCCGTCGAATCATCAGCAGACGTGCCGCTCAAATGTACTATCAAATACTTGCCGTCGGTTTCTACCCGCGCACTCATGGGACGAGGTCGAGGCTTGGGCGCAGGTTTGGGTGGCGGCAGCAGATCTAGTCTTGGCTCAAGTTCAACTGTAGCGCCAGCTTTTAGCGTAACGGTACGAGTCGCGTTTGCGTAACCGGGTTTTGAGATTGTGATCTCGTACTCACCTGGTGGAAAGTCGATTTGGTCTATCGCCCCGGCGTAAGAGCCTACATTCTGATTTCGGTCAAGACTTCTCAACTCGATCGAGGTCCCATCGACGCTGGGTCTTATGTTAAGAATTCCTTTCAGCGGTGCAAGGTTTATTGTTAGTGTCGGGTTCTCTCCAGATTTCAGATCAACTGAACGTTGATCGTCTCGGAAGCCCTCGTGACGAACAATCAGTGTGTAAGACGCGGGCGGGATTTTCAGAACAAGGCCACCGGTAGAGTCTACTTCCTTTCGCTCGTTGTTTAGCCATACTGAGCTATCCGCCGGGGTGACGGTAACACTTAGACTAGCTGTGACGACTTGGGGTGTGGGACGAACTACAGATCGGCGTGGAATAGGCTTCGGAGCGCGGTTGGGATTATTAATCGTCTTCCTAGATCTGTTGGCATTCTCGTCCTGGCCAGTTCGCCTTGCATTCTCATCTTGAGCGTAGAGATTAAATAAGGGTCCGCACACGCACAGTACGAGCGAAACAGTAATGCCCCATACCAATCCAGTCTCTGATTTACTTACCAATTTAATCCTTAACGCTTAAATAACCCTCATGAGTCTTTGGCACATCTAAAGCCAGTGTTCATATAGCCCAGGCGGGCATCGCGCGCGTCCCACCCCCTCCTAAACGTCGTGGTTGCCTTTGGCGCGCTGCTTCCCCAATAACCTCCCCTAATTACCCTCAATTCTCCCGGGGTTTTATCGGCGATATGTCCACCTGGATATGGTTTCAGATCACTTGAAGTCCACTCCCAAGCGTTGCCTATCATATCGAACGCTCCGGATGGACTCTTTCCTTCAGGGTAGGAACCTACATCGACGACACGTCCCTGGTTGCCATCGCCGGCGTTGGCAGCGTTTCGACGCCAATCGTCGCCCCATGGATAAATGCGTTTGTCAGTTCCTCGTGCCGCTAATTCCCACTCTTCTTCGGTAGGCAATCGCTTTCCGGCCCACTGGGCGTATGCTGTCGCGTCGTACCAATCGACACCCGTCACTGGATTATTGAGAGCAACTGCGGGACAGGCTGCATTGCTCCAATTGGGCGGTGATCGATGGTTCGTCGCCTTAATGAACTTTTCGTATTCGCGACAAGTGCATTCGTTCTTGTCAATGAAGAATGGTTTCACGGCGACGCTGTGTGCTGGTTTTTCATAGTCGTCGCCTAGGTCATTTCCCATCGTGAACTCGCCGCCAGGAACGTAAACCATTCCGACTGGTAGATTCGGCGGCAAATCGGGTAGTCGCGATTTAGGTCCGCTTCGACTTACGCTCGAAATCATGGCCAGCGTTATGACAACAACAACCGTAATCGCGACTGCCATCACGGCTGGTATCCATCGAACCCGCCTTTTTGGAGGTACTGCTGGCAGTGTTGACTTCCATGGAGGAGGCTCAGTTAAGATGAGTTCGATTTGGGGCTCAACCTTGCTACCCGCAACGCCCGATGTGTTCATTTCCGCTTGCTCACGTATCGGTAAGATCTGGCTGGATGGCGCCTCGGGTTCAATCGTTATGTCGCTTTGCGATCGAGTTAGGGTCGTTGCCCTTAATTGGTTCGTAGGCGGGGCTGTCTGGTCATGGTGTGTCTCGTTGGTGGCGTCATTCTTTGAAGTTTGCGGCTGTGGCTTACCACATTGCTTACAGAACCTAATCCCAGCTTTTCCTAGGGTTCCGCAGAAGGGACAGACCTGGGGAGGTATGGTCTTAGACTTCGCATTGCCGCCGCCGACGCGAATTACAGTTCCACAAAAGGGGCACGTGGATCTAGAAGTGAGGATGGAAGTTGCAAGTTCACCACATTGGTGTACTGAAGGAGCACCGTCAGCATGTTTAGCACAGCCTGGGCAACTCGGCGAAATGCCACTTTCGCTCGTAATCGAGTAGAGTTTCCGTCTGACGAGCGCCGCTGATTCAATGCTGACGACCTGACATGCAGGGCAGACGTAGCGTTTTGCGGTCGGACGCTCACAGACCAAACATTCCGACCTACGTAAATATCCACTACTCGGCTCTGACGGCCAAAATGTTGCGCAGTCACAACAGTATTCCCACCACGATTTTTCAGGAAAGCCTCTTCCAACGGGATGCCCGCCTTGTTCACACGTCACAACCGCGTCGCCCGTGGCACGAAAGCGAAGCTGGTGCTGCGGACAATAAAACACCGAATCGTTCATAGCGTAAGTCGACATTTGTTTACCTTGCTGAACCGTCGCTACGCCGGATCACCATGCCGGGCAAGGATTTCGTCACGCGGCCTTTATCAAGGACGAGGGATCCATTAGTGAGAACAAAGTAGATACCCTCTGGACTGCTTAACGGTTTGTCATATGTTGCCGTATCGATGACCCGATCTTTATCGAACACCACTAGATCAGCATAGAATCCTTCCTTTATTTGTCCGCGATCGTGCAAGCCAAACGTGGTGGCTGGCAAAGAAGTCATTCGCCGTACAGCTTCCTCAATTGAGAACAACTTTCTTTCACGAGCGTACAAACCAAGTATTCTTGGAAACGTCCCTAATCCTCTCGGATGAGGCAGAGCTTGAACTCCCTCTTCGCGAACACCGCTGTCTGAGCCGAACATCACTTCAGGATCTTTCATGATGGTTTGGACATCATCCTCATTCATGTTGAAGAAAACCATCTGTGCGTCGCCGTGACTGAAGAGATCTATGACGGTATCGGCTTGTCGATCCAAGTCGCTTTCCTCCAGCTTAACTGGTGCGAACGTGAAGCTTGCATTAATCGACTTGTATTCGTTTCTACGGGTTGCCGACAGATCACGAGTGCGAGCGATCTCCGGAATGGTCAATCCGACGATAGAGTGATCGAAGCCACAGTATGAAACTCGCGCAAAGGAATAATCCTTCCAGCCACTCTCTCGAAGTTGTTGCAGCATTTCAGTGCGCAACCGTCCGCGCGTCGCCGGATCACTCAATCGTTGCTTCAGAGTTGTGCTACCCCCTGCTGAAACCCATGAAGGCAAAAGTACAGCTATGTTGGTGCTGGACGCAGTGTATGGGTATTGATCGAGGGATATGACGAGTCCTTCATTTTGAGCCGCCTTCACCATGTCAAGTCGCGCTTCCGCAGTTCCCCATTGATTGGGACCTTGTGCTTTGAAATGTGAGATGTGTACATGGATTCCGGTGCGCTCCCCAATCGATATAGCTTCCCGTATGGCGGATATTCCATTCGCTCCCTCGTCTCGAATATGTGAGGCATAAAGGCCGTTCGCTGCCTTCACAGTTTTTGCTAACTCAACAATCTCATCAGTCTTTGCGAACGCGCCCGGTATGTATTCTAGTCCGGTAGAAATTCCGAGCGCTCCGTCTCGCATCCCTCCACTCACCAACCCTTTCATCTTGGTAAGCTGCTCTGCGGATGGCACGGCAGCGCTATCACTCATAACATGCTGCCGGACTGTGTTATGACCAATGAAGCTCGCAAGATTGATCTGAGTTCCATCTGATTCAAGCTGTTTGAAAGCCTTGCCGATATCGAGGAATGAGCGCCCACAATTTCCGGTTATGATCGTTGTCACTCCTTGACGAATGAAATTTGGAGCAAGAAAGGGCTCCGCGCGAGTGGGAATGTTTCGCTCGACATGCGTGTGCACGTCAATAAAGCCTGGCGCGACTGTTTGACCAGTCCCGTCAATTGCTTGGCCTGCGTATTTGGGATCGACAGTACCTATGCAAGCTATTCGCTTGTCGCGAATTCCGATGTCCGCTAGATAGGGTGGACTGCCCAATCCATCGACGATTTGGGCACTGATAATCGCCAGATCAAAGTTACCGGAACAACTGCGTGATCGGCGAAACCACAACTGCCAACTTGCAACGAGCGCCACGGCTACAAACAACACCGTGAGACTGATGAGGACAAACCTGCCTTTGGGCCAGGCAGGTGAAAGAAGGTGAGTTCCTCTGTGCATATCAGAACTTGTTTAGTGAAGCTGTGAAAGCTTCTGTTGCGCGCGATCCAAGTCTTTTTGAATACTGTCTGACTCATTGCGTTTGAGTCCCTTTGCGCTGGGACTAAGGGCCGCCTGAAACTCATTCACAGCTGTTGAATAGTCATTAAATTGCATGGCCACTTGACCAAGATGCCAATGTGGTTTGGCCCAGTCTGAGGCTCGCTCAAGAGCTTTTTGGTAGTAATCTCGAGCAGAACTGTAATCCTTTTCTGGGCCCAATTTGGATCGAGATTCACCGCGCGGAGGAAATACGATCTCGACGTCGGATAGTCCTTACGACTCTGATATACGAGGCCAATTCCGTTGACCGGTAGCGCCCAGGACTTGTCCAGATTGACGGACCGACTCCAGGCCTGAAGCGCCGCGTCGCTTTTATTACTTTGAATGAACGCTGCTCGACCTTCACAGTAGGCGGCTTTTGCTGACAGCTTATTGTCACCGGGCTGGAGTTCTATGGCCCAACTCAGATTTCGCGCGGCCTCCTGCCACTGATCAAAAGTCGGCTCATCGCTGCCAACGTTGGGCAAAGCGTTTAAGAGCTGATTGGGACCGCTGGTTAATAATGGTATCAGCCGTTCCCGATAACGCCGGAGGGTGTCTTCGTTTGCACCACCATTCTTCAGCTGCGTATAAAGATCGCGAGCATTCTGCGTGGGCGGAGGAAAAAGATTTCCTTTGGTTATTGCTTCATCAAGCTGCTTCTCGACGGTGTTGCCACCTACCGACAATGAAATCGCAATTACGACTACCAAAAGAAGGACTCCAGCGATGACTCCTACTACGATCTTTGGCGCAATTGAAGTGGTAGGTGTCGTTGTTGCAGGGGAAGCTGCGGCTGGATAAGTGGTGCTGAGATTGTCGAGGGTCGGATTCGTAACTACGGCGCCAAAACCCGCCGACACTTCCGGAGTTGGTACAAAACTGGGATACGATGTGCTCGCTTGGTGGACTGTAGGTGCCGGCTCGCCCGAATTCCCGCATTGACCTCGATTACTGGATGACGCACTTAAGGCCACTCCACAACGACCACAAAACTCTTGCGACTGATTAGCGACCGTACCGCAATTCCCGCAGGCGACAGTACGCGGAGCTGTTACTGTGGGCGATGGCTTGATGTCAGCCTTAATCTCAATGACACCCGTTTCTTTGATTTGCCAACCAGAATCTAACTTCTCCACGGTTGCGGGGCGGAGAACAATAACTTCGCCTGCGGATGGATTGTCGCAGTTAAAGAGTTCGTAATAAGTGTCGTAATAGTCACTCTTGGATTCAAATCTCTTAGCATTCGGAATTACTACGGGCACATTAATACCAGGCACACGCGGTACGAGCACATAGTCTCCGACTGGGGAAGCTTTCAACGTGTTGGCTTGGCCATCAAATCGCAACACCGTCGGCGGTGCCTTTAGATTCGATATGTATTCAGACACCTTGCAAGGAAAATCCGGAGGAGCTTCAAGAACCTCGTCGCAGAATGGACAGGTAGAAAAGTTTGTGAGAAACGACGCGCCAAAATCTTTGCACTCGTGTTCTAAAGCGGCCGAAGACGGTTTCTCAAGACAACCTGGACACGTTGGATTCGGAATGCTGTTCGCTAACGAGAACAGCTTGCGGCGCCCTGGTTCATTGGATTCGATACTAATGACGTTACAAGCTGAACAGACATAGCGTCTAATGATTTCTCTTTCACAAGCGGGACACTCGTTACTGGCAGCTTCGTTCCTTGCTGTGTCGATCAGCCAGCAATGTTGGCAGTCGCAGCAGTATTCCCAAAAGGAGTCGTCAGGAAAGGCGTTAGCCAGCGCATGATTGCCGCTTGCGCACAGAACTACACGATTGGATTGAGCATCAAAGCCCACCTTGTGAGTGACACAATAAACCCGAATGGTACGTCCGGTTACTGATTCGGCAGTGGCAGCCATGCAAATGAACTCCTCGTCCTAACAATTCCCCTGCGCAGCATTACTCGTCAGTTATTAAGAAATAGATAGCGAGGTCAAATCTAACGAACTTCGAGAACACCTTTCTCTCTCAATTGCCAACCACCCGGAACTGTCGACACGATTGCCGGATCGATAATCCATACGTCACCGGCTGACGGCCTCTGGCAGTCGTAATATCTCTCGTAGTAAGCATGGAATTCTTGCTTTGTCTGGAATTGCGTTACGCGCGGCACTACGAACAAAGGTTGAAGCTCATCAGGAATGCTTGAATCTCGAATTAGAACCAGCTCGCCTTTTCCGTCAATGTCATTCACTAGAATTCCGTTCTGGAAATCAGGTTTCACGACGAGCGAGTTGCGCTTCATCTTATTTAGATATTCATCTGCTGACGCCGGAAACTCCGGTTCGACGGGTTGTACTGGCTGTTTTGCATATTCATCAAAAGCCTGTCTCACCGAGGACCCCTGATAGCCGCTACCGTCTAACGCGCCTTGTCTCAGCCGGCGTCCCAGCGCTTGGATTTCACCTTCGATCGATTCGAGACGGCCTGATGTTTTTCTCTGCTCCTCTCCCACGGTCGTCGAGTGCTTGGCCATTTCATCGTGCCTTTTCTTAACTCCGCCGACGTGCGCCGCCACGATGTCATTGACGTGACCATCAAATTTCATCCAAAAACCTGACCGCCAACGGAGCATCCCGAAAACAGCGAGCACGATAAGGCCTAATCCTGCGACACCACCCGCGATTGGCCAGATGAGATCGGTCCAGCTAGAAGCAGCTTCTCTAGTGTCGTTTTGGTTGGCTGAATTGTTGTCGTTACTGTTTGAATTGTCGCCAGAGTTAAGCCGAGCGAGTGAGTAAGCATCACTGGCTTCCTGTAGATCGCTGGAGGCAGTTTCGAGATTACTGATAATTCTATTAGTCACTGATGAGGAAAGTTCACTCAACTTTTTGGCATCTTGTTCATTAAGCGTCTTCGTGGCTTCGGCAAGAGACGTGCGCGCATGTTTTGTTTTGGATAAAGCATCAGCCCCGCAGGATCCGCAAGTAACATCGATCTCAGCTTCATCCTTCGGTAATTTGCCGAGCGCTTGATTAGCATCATCTACTACTTGTCGCACGGTTGCAGTGTCTTTGTTTTTCGCGTCGAACTTAGCCCTCGCGCTAGCAGTCGATTTTTTCGCGACTAGCCATTCGATCGGAGGAGTTGGGGTGCTCGTCTGAGAACTAATGTTCCGTTTAGGTTGAGCGTTGGCATTGCTAGTTGTACGCTTTGCCTGTCCTGCATTGTCTGGAAAGTTGCAACTCGCAAGAAGCAGGCAGGAAAAAATCAACAGCCCATTAATCAATCTCATCATGGTTATTCCTCCCGCGAAGTTGTCCGATAGTTGCCATTCACTTGCGCCAGCGTATCCAAAAAATCCTTTGAAGCTCGCCTCGAATAAAGCACCTCGGATAAAAAGTGATTAATGGGCGACACCTCAAGGCGTTCAATGCTGCCGCTAAGCGCCGAGACAAAATCTTCAATTCTGCCATTGATGTTGGTCCAAGCTTCGGTCGGCATGTTGTCATCGTCTCCACTGCGAACGTTTCCAACGGACGTGAAGCATGAAAGAATTGGACTAAGTGGGGCTTCAAGATTATCGGGAGCAGCAAAACTCCCATTCTCTACCTGTTCGACGCCGGGAAACTTTTCTTTGAAACTCTTTAACCCCCAGCGCTCGCACCACCGAATGGTTGCGGGCTTCGAACCACTCATTTCCATGTCTTCTAATGTCAACCCGGCGTATGGCATCGTGGAGGATCGATCTGTGGTACTGCGAACACGCGCCGCGTTAAGGGCTCCCAACGCGACATTTGTCTTAGCCTTGCTGAGATTCTCCTCGTTCAACAATATGAGGTTGTAAATCTTTAACGCGTCTAAGTATTCCCGTTCTTCCGCTGTCGCGACTTCTCCGAGCTTCTGTTTTAGGAGGCGAAGTATTGATTGCGCTTCTTCCTCGATGCGGCCACTGACGCGAGGAAACTCGGCAAAAAGCATTAACCCCCATCCGTTTCCTCCAAGAATTAGGTTAATGCCACTGGACGGTTTTATTTTTTGGTCGACCGCTGCCGCACAGGCTTGCAATAGCGCATACGTCAGAATATGGCGGAAGAAGAGTCGAGTCCGATATCTCTGGTATGAGTAAGTTCCCATACCCTTCCGCAAGATTGCCGCTTCTCTCTCCTGAAACTGCTGGTCGTCCAAACTGCTGATCCAAACCGAATAAGTGATATCCAAATCAAAACTTGGATCAGGATTTAGCAGTTTTAGCTCAGCGTCGTCTTTCGCACCTTGCAGTAATCGACGTAAGTGTTTCTTAAAATCGCTAGAACCGACCAGATCATTCGCGAAGTTCTTCTTGGCGAACTGAAAAAAGGTCTTACCGGCGACCATAATGCTGTCCAGCACCAAGAATTTGCGATCATGACTTACTGCGATATCTGCCGTACCGCCGCCTACGTCAATGAAAACTTCCATGGTCGCTTTGGTGCCGACTGAGCCAACTGATTCGGCGATCGCCGTGCTCTCGTCAACGCGCTCGTCATAATCGACATCCTCAAGCAAGCTCTTTCCGTAACAGAGATGCCGTACCTGTTTAAGCGCATTCTTTACTTTAGTGTGATAGCTATCGCGATCGTCCTTCCGAAACGCGAGTGGAAATGTGAAAACATAGTGGTCTATTAAGGTCCGCTTGTTGAAGAACATTTCCGCGTGCGCGTAAAGAAGCGTAAGTTGGAGAAACAAAGTTCTCCATGGTTCTGTCTTTCCTTCAAGATCCCACTTCAGGTTTGCGTGAGGTTTCCAGGTCTTGTTGAGATCCCCCTGATATAAGCGCTGCTCTAGTTCCTTATGCAAACCCGGAATATCGACTTTGAAGAGATGGGCAATTGAAACATCTTCGGGCTTAAGCGAGTCATTTAGCCGCGGGTCGCTCCTGCGTGAGAGAAGTATCGTTGGGAAAAAACCCTTCGTTGTCGTCGCGTTCCACTTGTACGGAAAAAAGCCGGGCAGCTCCAAAGCGTCACTCAGATCACCCCGCTTACCCCATAGAGGTCGCGGTGTGATCGTGAACCTCAAAATTTCCGGCTGACTTTCGCTGAATGTGAAACCTAAACAAGTGTTGCTCGTGCCAAAATCAACTGATAGTTTGGTGTCGAGTTCGTGATTGGGCGTTTGATCTCCGCCAAATTCAGCCAGGAAAAACACTCCCCGTTCGCGGTCGCTGTTATCCGACAACATTAGGGCACGCGGTTGGTTCGGTATAGTCGAACCGGACAAAACGCTAATATATTCTTCTTCCTCAGCATCGATCAGAGTTCCTATTTGACCGTTCTGGTCGACCAGATGCCACCGGCCACAGTCTTCTTTGGTGCCGAAGCCATACGCCGCGTAAAGACGCCAATCACTAGATACACGGCGAGGCCACATCGCTAGCGACGAATTCGAAAGTCCCTTTGCATATGATGGTCTCGTTTGCCACTTGACTTCTCTTCCAGGCATAACGGGAATCGTCCATTCGACCGAAGCACCTTCAAGGCTCGGAACAGCAGATACCTTATCGAGATTCGTCAGAAGTTCCGGGAAATGTCTGATGAATTCACTCTTGATTGGAGCTAGACAGACCGCCGTATCCTTTTCGGTGATCACCGGATCGCGCAGTTCCATCTTGTGTATGGATCGGATGTGGGCGGCTTGAGTATCCGAGTTTTTCGGGATTTTGCACCAGTGCGGCGTATCGGCGAGAAATAAATTCTTCATCAGTACTATCTGATCATTTTCGTTTTTCTTACAAACAAATCTTCGTCCGGGCAGCTCTACTACGATTTCTTGATCGTTTAGTTTTCGATATTGAAATGGTGCCGGACCGCTTGGACTGATAGCAGCCTTCATCCAGGGTTGTAGGTCGGGCAAACCATCAAGAAGATAGAATATCCTGCCCACGCTTTTCTCATCGTCCACCTCGCCCGATCTTTTGGATTTTCGGAGCGGATAAATCTGAAGAAGTTCATCAGCCTCCCACTGTTTAAGGCCGGGTACTTCCCATTTCGAAGGATCAGTTTCAAGACTTCCGATGAGATCAATTCGTTCTCGGAAATTGGCCTCACAAAAATCATACAACCGATCTTGGAGCGTGCGACTAGGAACAGCAGATTCCGCGATTAAGCGCAGATGTGTGTGAAAGTCTCTTTCCTCTTTATCGCTGGTAAGAAGAATTCGACGGCTACGAGTCCAAGACAATCGATTGTCTAAGAGATAGTCGGCTAACGTCTTGTCTTTTAACCATACGGTGCGATCTCTTGCTGGAAAGAACACTACGGCGGGATAGTAGGCGCCAATTACGGTTTCGTCGTGTTGGAGAAGCTTGATCGACTTTGGTGGGTCCTCGCGAGCACTAGGATACGTTCCGCTCAACGCTTGCCAAAGATCGCGGTCATAGTTCAGCTGGAGTTCGTTTTGTTTAAACTCTGCTAGATATGCTACGCCGAAGTAATGGAGCAGGAACAGCGTCACCCATTCCTCGAGGGCATTCGAAACTTCATCCGCAAAAGGTCCGGCCTCGGCACCTGGTTTTACAGGAAGGTCGAGTACTTTTCGGAATGCGTAGCCCGCAGCCCAAGAGGTCGGGAACGTCTCGAAGTACTTCGGATCGTAGTCGGGGCTCGTGAGGTACTCGGTACGGACTGCACGGAAGGACCGCTTTTCCGCAATACCAGCACCGCCACCCAAGATTCCTGAATTTAAGAATTCCTTTCGATTACCATTTGCCATGTTGACCTCCGAATGAATCTCTGAGTAAGTTGCGCTGAACTAAAACCTAGCACTTTCGGCTCGCATTCGTTTTTGCGCTCGTGCAAACAACTTTGACCATACAAGTCTGAGATATTCTCCACGTGTGAAATCGGCTGTATCGGGACACCAATCTCCAAACTCAAAAGTTGAAACGCGAATTGAGGAGTTCCCAAGCTCCAATTCTCCTTTCGCTTCCCTGCTCGTTAATTTCTTGGCTGTTTTTGCGGTAATCTCTTTCAGACTGTGCGGATCATTTGATAGATACGGCCTGATCTTGAAAGTATCTTCGCCGTTCCATCCAACCGTGCGTTCGGGATTCGGATCTATCGTCGTGTCGAGAAACTTCGCGAGTAGAGCGGCTGCTTCATTGAATCTCTTCCAGTCATCAATCTTTCGGTTTTCATTGTCTTGATACACTTCTCGCATCCGCTTGATCTCTTTTGGCCAGCCACGTGCCGGGATCTCCCAGGGAATCTGGTTCGTAACCAGGTGATGCATCACTGCTGACGATAGGAAGACTGCTTCTGGCTCAATCTCATCCTCACCTGCGGCGTAACGAGGCAGGTGACGCAAACTCATCTTCTCCGAATCAAGATCGGGAGTAGACGCGCCGATCACGTACGATTCAGGATTGCCTGTACCGGCGCGTGAGAAGAAGTTCAGGGCAGCAAGGGCAGCAACTACTTCGGCAGAATTCAGCGGATTGCTCTGACTTTTGCCACCATTACTCCACACTTTCAGCTTATCCGGCTCAGGTTTGCCGGCGAGGTATAATTCGTCAAAATAATCAGCACTATGGTCTCTGTAATATGCCAGACCTTGACGAGCGCGGGCTTCCATTGCTTCGGGTTCAGCATAAAATCCCAACAGAATCTGCTCCACAAGCTTTCGCTTGTCCTCTATAGGTAGTCCCTTGAATGCAGGTTTGTCACCGTGTTCTTTAGCAAGGTCGTCAATCTGCTGTGGGGTAGGGTATCCATCTCGTAACGCACCGAACGGAGGTTGAGGTGGAACACAATATGGAGTTAGCAAACAGGCGCCAACGCGCCAGTCCCAAGTCTGATTATTCTTTTTCAGAGACCCCAGATACCTACCCATTACGGGAACGCCACAGGCTCCTGTCCCACCGTGGAGGCTTCCACATAAAAAGAAATTCGTACTTACATTTTGAAAAGCCGTGAGGCTGCATGCCTTGCCGCCCGGCGAGTTCTCATCACGCAGA